>OMLO01004982.1_pt1 | contig 11134 bp, 11 predicted proteins | sample 1674811 | NCBI WGS metagenome assembly OMLO01 (sample SAMN06265003, study PRJEB25207) | coral metagenome | isolation source: Coral host | place: Mexico:La Bocana,Puerto Morelos, Mexico | collected 2008-11-13 | reverse complement strand
GTGGTTGGTTGTGGTGGTGGTGTGGTTAGTGCAGAATGAGTGTGGTCATTGGGCAATATTGCAGTCTTGGGAATTAATTATTTTAAAAAAATAAAGATAAATAAGTACATAAATAAATGAAGAACATTAACAACATAAATAACAAAAAATGATCAATAATGAGGCAATGGCAGAAAAAGACCCCTATAATAGTATGGCTTGTGGGGCAACCCCTCATGGTAGGTGTGGTGGGTTTGTAGGGCATTGAACTAAATAAAATGAATTGCCTCATCAGACTGAAAACAACATGGTTTTCAATACTGTGACCTCCACTGGTGGCACCCCTTCTCCTCTTAGGCTGAAGTGGCAGTGAACCTGGGTGACAGTGAGCACTGGGCCAAGGACTACCTTGGACAGGTAGACAGACACTTGCCTGGAAGGTATGAAATTGACATGTCTTCAGATCCTCACCCAATCTCACCCACACTTTTGTTTAGTAGTGATGTTTGGCTGTATTTCATCACAATGAGGGCTTCCACAAGAGCATTGGCAGTCATTGCAAGTCCAGAATTTGAAGAAGCAGAAACCAGCAGGCTTGGTGTGTGATTCTTTAAGGCTTTGCACACCCACCATCATTTTAAATCATGACCCTACCTGTACAGGCCCTTCAGGCAGCCTGCACTCCCAAAGCTGGAGAAGTACTGGTGCTGGATCACAACTTGCTGTGCTTGAGTCAGACTCAGTGATAAGCTCTGAGGCACCAAAGAGTCAGTGTGAAAGTTATGTAACACTTGACTTTACCAATTCCATTTTAAAGAAGTATTTGATTGGCTGTGCAATAACCAACTAGTTGCCAACAATCTAATTAGCCAGCCTTTGCCTGCTTTTACCTGCGGTGCTGTGAGGCCAGCTTGGGAACTACTCTCAGTCTTCCTGGCCTCTCTGAACCTGGAAGGCATGGGGCCCCTGCTTCTTGGCCAGAGAATGGGGTAGGGTTGGTTTGGCTGGAAAAGTAGGATGCATACTTAAATTTACCATTCATTGATAATGGCTAGTTAGCTGGTAGGAAACCCATGAAACTTGCATTCAGTAGCCCACCACCCTAGGTTGCACCACAAGCTGCAGCACAGCTCCCTTTCTACTCAACAGACCATTGGCCAAAACCAGTCCAGAAGACCATTGGTGAAACAATGGGCAAGAAAGCTCATCCCACCCCCAGTGACAGTGGCAAGCAAACATGCCAGCAATTGCTGGAGCAGCAGATGCAGACAATGCAATTGATGCAACAAAACCTTGCACAAGGGCTTCCAATAACAGCATTGCAATCTGTGTTGTCAACACTGCAAGCTCAATATGCACTGCAAAAACAGGAAGAAGAGAAGATAAAGAATGCACCCCAGCCATCAGCAAGTCAGCTGGCAGAACAACAAGCCAAGTTGGCACAAGACTTGGAAGAGCAGAGAAAGCAACAAGAAGCACAAGCAGAGATCCTGAAGCAACAACAGCTGGCAGAACAACAAACCAAAATGGCACAAGACTTAGAAGCACAGAAAAGGCAGCTGGCAGAACAACAAGCCAAGTTGGCACAAGACTTGGAAGAGCAGAGAAAGCAAAAAGAAGCACAAGCAGAGATCCTGAAGCAACAACAACTGCAACAACAGCTGGCAGAACAACAAGCCAAAGTGGCGCAAGACTTGGAAGAGCAGAGAAAGCAACAAGAAGCACAAGAAGAGATCCTGAAGCAACAACAGCAGGCAGAACAACAACCCAAGCAGCAGGAAGCAGAAGAAGAAGACAAGCAGAACCAGAAGCAGCAACTGCCTCCAGGCACTGAAGGTGATGCTGCTGTTGGTAAGCTGGCTGCAAGTGTTGGGGTTTGGTGCTACAGTGTTTGGGAAACCCACCAAGATGTGACCCTTTGACACTCAGGTGATGCATTCACTGCTTTGCAGGCTGCCAAGAAGAGGAGAATGTCCCTTAGTCAAGATGTCTTGTGGCAGCACAAAGTGCCCTGAGTGGTATACAGTACATCCTTGTTTTCAGAAGTGAAGTAATGTAAAGGCAAAGAAATGTGCTATTTCCTTTTGGTTTAATGATTCTTTGTGGTTTGATGGGCTTAGGGGGTGGGTAAGAGACAGGGTGCAAAGTGCTAATACTGATTTACAGACTTCATCCATCCAAGGCAGCTGACCAGAATAAGAAGGAGGCAAAGACTGAGACTCCTGTTCTGATAGAGTGATGCTTTGGATGGAGCCTTGGTTAGGCTTGATGCTTGGATGGAACAACCTGAGCCTTGGTTAGGCTTGATGCTTGGATGGAACAACCTGAGCCTTGGTTAGGCTTGATACTTGGATGGAACAACCTGAGCCTTGGTTAGGCTTGATACTTGGTTTGGCTGGGCACTTGGATGGACTATAACATGGCTGGGACCATGAGGCAAGTGGGGCCTGGAAATGTGGTCACACTGGCAAACTTGCCAGGAGGCCTTCCAGCAATTTTGATTTGGGGCATGCAGGCGACTGTTAAACAATTGACTGTTTGTCATCCATGGGTTTGTGTTTTGACTCTCATGATGGTTTGGAAACATAACAAAAACAGACTGATCATTAATTGAATTGTCATAAAGAGCCTCATGACCTGAGTACCTTTTCTTTCAGGCAAACTGGATGAAAGCACTCTTTGGGAAGTCTTGGCATATGAAGAAAGATTTTCATATTGATATGACCTTTTTAAATTTAACACCTTCAAAAATAAACAGCACCAAAATGATTCTTTGATAGTTGTGGAGTCATGTGGAGTGAGTTTTATAATACTGAAAGGGGCTGGCTTTCATGTGGACTCTTGGCCTTCAATGGCCATGCTTTTGCAATCATCACCACTGAGTGCTAGATTTGTGGCAGCAGTGGGTCAACAAAAATGTGCCTTGCTTCATTCATTTCCAGTCAGCTGGCTTCTCCAGAAAGTTTTGATGGAAACATGAATCACTCAGTCACTGACCTGTTGATCTTCAAAAAGTGTTGGTGTATGACTGCTTGTGGGGATGCATGTGTAGCAAACCCAGGTTGGTAATCTTGGTAGAGGTAATGGTAATGGTGGTGCAAACTAGAAACAGCTGAATCTAAATACTTTTGTGTTGCAAACAGCCATATGCACCACAGTGTTATACTCAGCCAGCTTTGGCCCATACCTCCTTTTGTTTCACTCCACGTGTTTTTGTTCCCTGCCTCCAGCATCTTGGTGTCAGTTACAGAAGTGAGGGGGTGGTCTTGTGGGTTGGGCTGGTCACATTTGACATGGTGGCACCCCTCACATGAGTTGCTGGTGGTTGGTAGACATGGGAGACAGTTACTTGTTGTTAAACATTTGTGTTTCTTATGGGAATGAGACTATGGAATCCATGTGAGCTGCTTTTACACCATGTATATCATGAATATTAATAGCATGTATATCATGTTGGTGCTGATATTGCATTCATTACTATATATATATATATACATTTAATGTATTTATAGTATGTATATAATATAAATAATAATGTTTGGTCAGATATCATTTAGAATATAGATATGACTGGGAATTGTAAAGGCAAATGTAGCACTGTATTCATTGTGGTGTTAAGTTGGAATGGTATTTGTACACATATAACATGGGTTAGCAAATACCAGTGTTGGCATAGATTTGGCTTATTTCTGAAGTTTTAAGGCCTTTAAGGTCAAAGGCATCTTTGTGCGCACAAGGCCTAGTCATGTAAAACAATGGTAAAACACCAGCAAAAGGCCCTAATTTTATCATGAAAAAAAAAGGGCAGCATTTTGTTCCCCCATCTATGTCTTAGGGTTGATACCACATAAGCCTGCCATAGCCAATCCCCAAAATCAGGAAAAAGTTAGGAAAAGTTAGGGTAAGTTAGGATGATTTAGGAAAATTTAGGGAAAGTTAGGGTGAGGTCAGGCCCAAAATCAGGAAAAAGTTAGGATAAGTTAGGATAAGTTAGGATAAGTTAGGGTAAGTTAGGATAAGTTAGGATAAATCAGATCTAAAACAAACCTGGTCAAATCAGGACTCGCTGGATGGCTTCAAATCCCAATGATGAGCAGAAGGAAGCTGTGATGTGGCCTGGTTACAGAAAGACATGGGGTTGGATGGTGTGGGGGAAATCAGAGGAAAGTTTGGGGAAATCAGAGGAAATTTTTAGCATCCTTACTAAAGGTGGTGGGTGTTGGCAACTTCAAAAAATGGCAGTTGAGGCCCTTCTGGGAGTCTGAGCAGAACAAGCATCAGAGAACCCATGAGCCTGACTGGTGGATACTTGTAACAGCTGAGTAGCTGGGGTGTGTGACTGAAGGAATTGTTTGTTTGTTTGTTTAAAATTAGTTTTTGTGTGGATTGACTGCTGTAATACTATTTGTAGTAGCTCAGCTGGTGTGTTGCTGGCATAGGTGCTTCTATTTTTTGTAATGAATGGACATGAACCATTACAACTGATGATAAATGTACTGACTTATGGTGAGTAATGATGACTGTTGAATGCTTTTTGGGTTAATGAGGGTAGTATGGGTAATACTGATTTGGTGCTGTTTGTGATGATAGCTAACAGTGAGCTCAGTTTTGCTGCCAACTGGTGATGATGGCATGATGGTTTAGTAACTTTGATGTGCCAAAAAAACTTGTGTTTGAACCAAACTGAAGCCCACCAATTGCAAGTTAATGCTGACCATGTTGTTCCCAGATAATAGATATGACTCTGTTTTTGACTGGTTGCATTTGAGCCTAATTGAAACCCACCAGTTGCAAATGATGATCATGTTGGCTTAACTCAACATCATGGGTGATTTCTAGTGGGTTGTGCCAAGATAATTAATTAATACAATTTTGCTGTTGAATGGTTTTGTTTGAACCAAACTGAAGCCCACCAGTTGCAAATTAATGATGACCATGTTGGCCCCAGAACATGGGACATGTTAGTGGGTTGTTCCCAGATTCTGCAGGATATGACTCTGTTCTGGACTGGTTTTGTTTGAAACAAATTGGAATCCAACAGGTGCATTTTTTTGAAACATATATATATATATATATATATAATATTCATTCTGTTTCCTGCTCACTTGGTGTGCTTGATGCTGATGTTTGATGTTAGCCATGGTTGGCATATGTTTCCTCAGCCTCCCACAAGGATTGTTTTCATTATGTAAAAACTTAGGAAAGGCACTGGGTGGCAAGATTCTTGGCGCAGTGCATCATGGGACAGTGGTGCTTGGTCACCCCACTACTGGCATGGCAGCCAGTGGGGGGGAGGGGACAGTGGAGCTGGCAGCAGAGAGGATGCCAACCATGGTTTTTTTTCTGCTGGGGCCTCCCACAATTCCCCCATGGTTTTAGATCAGCAGCCAAATGATGAAGTGGAAAAAGAATGCCAAGCCAAAGAACAGTTTTGGGGTTTTGAAGAGGGCACAAGGATGACCAATGCCAAACTTACCCCATTTGAGCGACACCAGTTGGTGAACCACAGTTGGGCTACACCTGCCTTGAGGGCTGATGCTCTGAAGGTAGTGGATGGCTTTGGATGCCCCAAGGGTTACCATGCTGCTTGCCAAAGGCTTTTGATGGCCATCAGCAAAGAGAAGAAATTCACACCTGGACAAGTGTGCTGTATCAGAACCCCTGAATTCACCTTATGCAAACACTTGATGATCTCAGCTTGGAACAAGTTAAGGCCTTTGGATGAAGATCTTCAAGTACCTACTAAGGTGACTTGCAGTTGCATGGCCAGAACCTGCTTCATGGTTGAAGGCTGCATTCACAACAAGGTTCCAATTTACAGTCAGGGGTACTATTATCAGCAGTTCTGCGCAACATGCAGCAAGTGTATGAGGTGCCAAGGGTAACCAGGTTGCATTGTCCAAAGGGTAGGCCAACACTACTATTGGCAAAAAAGCAATCAGGTGGTAGTTTTCTAAGTGATTTTACATCAGCTAGATTATTCATTCCAAGTGTTGTACCATTGAAAGACTGCATGAACAAGTTAGACTGTATCACATTCACCCTGCTGAACATTTGATACACATACTGTAAACAACCATGTTGCATGAATTTATGAACCAGCAACAGTTGCACCTTCATCATCATCATCATCATCACCACCATCATCATTGAATCATCATCATCATCCTCATCACCACCATTCTCATCATCACCACCATCATCATCATCATCATCACCACCATGAATCATCATCATCACCACCACCATCATCATCATTATCACCACCACCATCATCATCATCACCACCACCATCATCATCACCACCACCACCATCATTCCAGGAACCAAGTTTCAGGTCTTTTCCAACTCCCCCTGGTTTGGAAATCATTTGCAAAACAGAACTAAGGTATTGTGAAGTTGCCTTGGAGAGAACCTGGAAGACACCAATGATCAACCTTTTGAAGCCCAAGTTTTGCAGTTGCAGCTCCCATGGCCTGTTTGGAAATTTCCAGCATTACTTCATCAAGTGTATCTAGGCACAATTAAAGACAGTTGAATTGGTACATGACTGACATGATGCCAAGGAAGTTTGAAGAGAGTTGAGTTACATGTCACAAATGATGTTCCAGAAAGAATTGAGGTGTATGCATTATTGTTCTTCTTCTTCTTCTTCTTCTTGTTGTTGTTGTTGTTGTTGTTGTTGGTTGTTGGTTGTTGTTTGTTGTTTGTTGTTTGTTGGTTGTTGTTGTGGTTGTTGTTGTTGCTGTTGGTTGTTGCTGTTGGTTGTTGGAGTTGAGTTTTAATTTTCAGCCTCAGGACCTGTGGCAGTATGAGAGTCCAAGTTGTTGAGCTGCTGTGACAACTTGGATAGGACAACTGGGAATGAAGCCTTCTGGCTCAAGACTGCTTCTCTAAGCTTGCTTGCTTCTTGCTTTTTGCCTTCTTTGCTGCTTGCCTTCCTTCGACGACATGGAAGAGGAGCAGCCAATGGTAGCACCTGAGGCCACTGCTGCTGCTGGCAGCAAGGATGAATTTGAAAGCTTCAAACTCCCATTCAAGGTGGCCACCATATCCGACCTTGAGCAAAGAGCTTACATGAGCCAAGAGGGGCATGCAGAGTGGTTGTTCTCAAGGATGCATGCTTTCTGTGGCATTGGCACTGATCCTGGCAAACAGTTGAGGAATAACAAGGAAAAGGTTGAGGCTGAGCTCCAGAATTTGCAGGTCCCAAAGGAAGAATTGAAATACAGAGGTGCCCAGGATGCAGGGCTGCTGTTTGCCTTTGAGGCCCTGAAGATATCTCTGCCATGTTGGTGCATGTTTTCGATGAGCCTGCTATCACCTAGGTTCTGGGCAAAGTTCCTGATCAACTTCTTGGCAGCACTCAAGGGTGATGCAACCAGTTGCCTTTCAAAATCCTGCTGAAAGGAAAGGAAAATGCACCTGATCAATGGGTTGAGCCTCCAATGCATCACATCCAAGGGCTTGATCTGAACTCCTGCCTCAGCAGATTCTTCCACTTCCAGCAGAATTTCCCAATGCTTGATGGCCAAGTCATGTGCTTGGCCAGCAATGGCACCAGATGGAGAAAGCACATGGTAGTACAAGCCTGGTGGGAGAAGGTGAAATGCTGCCAAACTCCTGGCCCTTTCTTCTAGCAGCTTCTCCATGAAGTCTGTATGCCATAGCACCACTTGATCATGCCCTCTGAATTGGGGAAGCAAATGGTCCTGGTGTTTCCGATCATACAAGGAAGTCTGCAAGGTCTCCAGAAGCTCATGTTTCCAGAAGTCTTGGTGGGAGCAAGAGATGTTGTACTCCAGCACATGGGTGGGAGAGGTCACATCCTTTGCCCTGGCTGCAAAAAGGTACCAGCAAGGAGAAGCAACTGCCATGATGAGGTCCTTGATGGCCAAAGCCCTCTCAGTTATGAGCTGGGGTGCCAATTTCCATGTGCCCTTGCGCTTTTTCAAATCTGCCAATTCTTTTCTGGCATCCTTCTGGTTGGGTTGGGGCTTTTCATCTATCTCCTGCTCTGAAGCACCACCACTTTGATCTTGGCTGGCTTCCAAAATCAGCTTTGTGGCCATGAACTCCCCATGGTAGAATAGCATTGATTCGAAAAAGCTGAACCAGCGCATGAGTTTGATAATGGGGCCTTTCCTGTGCACACTCTCCAGATGCCTCATGCTGTCGAAGAGATCTTGGCACTCCTCAAAGGTTGTGGGCTCAGGCACTTTCCTTTCCTGACATATGAGGTGTTGGTATTTCTGCCAAAGATCAGAACCAGTTGTGTGCCTTGCCAAAAAATCCTCTAATTTGGCTCTCTTCTTAAAGTGCCAGGTGCTGCTGCCAAATGGCCCGTAGTTGATGTTGGCAACTAAAGTGAGCTCTAAGACTACCCTCCATGCTGAACACATGGTTTTTTTCATGGCTGACTTCAGATCGTTCCAACATCTATGGAATGGATCGAATACAGCCCAGAACATGAGAGCTTGTTCAGAGTACATCAGGTAGTTGGAAGAACCAATGATGGCTGGGCCTTGGTCACTGATGGATACCAAACATGGGACATCACCCAAGCTAATACCATTTGGCACTTCTGGCCTGACAACCTTGGTGACCTCATCTATGATGAACTTCTGTCCATAGGCTCCTGTGACTCTGTACTCTGTGGGCAGCAAGGGCCTCAACTTCAAATTCTCAGGTACTTGAAAATGTGCCAGTGACAAACCAATGCTTCCAAGGGCACTGCTCAAGGCTTTGATCTCTTTGAAGCTGTCCAACCTTGTCAATTTCCTTTTTCTTGCCAAAGGTAGCAGCTCCTGGTCCAGCTCTGACAGCATAGTCTGTGTCATTTGCTGACACATTAAATAAGCAGCTTTGTGCATGGATGCTGCATACACCACTGCCATGCAAATTTCCTTTCCACCATAAGTCGAAGGGTCCCAGCATACAGACAGTTGATTTTGGCCTACAAAGCTGTTTTCCAATAACTTCATGTGCAACAGGCAATCGACATAGGCCTCAAACACTACCATTCTGCTAGTGGCACCTCCTAGCTCATCATGTGTGCTTGCAATCCTGGCCCTGTGTTGTTTCTCCTTTCTTAGCTTGAAGAGCAAGAGAACCCTGTTGACAGGATCAGCTACCTTTCTGGCATTGCCAGTCTTTCTCCTCAGGATGGGCAGCAGCTTCAAGGGCTCCTCACATTTCAACTTTGCAAGTGCTTCCAGCATCTGTCCAGTGATGACTATAAGTTCTGGCAGGCATGTCCTGGCCACACAGACCCAAAGATTTTGCCCCAGCTTTGCTAACTTCTGGTGGCAGAACAGGTATGCCATAAACAGCCAAATATCGCCAAAAGATGCATTGTCCAATGATGAAGCTATGCATCTGTTGAGCCAGCATCTGGTCCCCAAGGAAACCCATAAGGCTGCAGCACCAGGGCAATGGCGCAAGAACTCCCCCCATCCTTGGCAAAGAGCTTGTTGTGAGAACCTGAGCTCTCTCGATATCAGCACACCATCCTTCTTTGTAAGCATCGACATGAATGGCACATTCATACCCATCACCTGGAATGCTTGGGATGCCATGCCTTGAAGCAAGGTCATTGCTTTGAGTTTGTTTTGGGCTTTCAGTGATCTGTTTTTCATCACCCACAGAAGCATCACCAAAAACCCCCTGCAACCCACAGTGTGGTCTGACCATTGATCATTGCCAGGCCTGGCCTTCTCCAACACAGCCATTATGTCCAACTGCCTGAGGTCAGGTGTGTTGGAGAAAAGAGGTGTGCCAACTATCAACGCAGAGGAAACAGCAAAAGCCTTTGGCCCACAGTGGCAGCAATCTTGCAAAGGTTCAGTGGTGCATTCGATGAGAAGCAGAGGCAAGAAAGTTCCTGCAGCCATTCAGAAGTTGATGATGCCAATGAAAAAGCACCATAGATGGCCATCACCAGCTGCAGGAAGCATTTTTGCCTCAGTTGCAGCAACCCATTGGATCTTCACATTCTGGCCAGAAAGGCATGGTGTCTGGGATGGGGTGAGTGCCAATGATTCCTTGTGGTCCTTCTTGCCCAGGGCTGGTGCAATTCTAGCGCAGAGATCAAAGAGCTGCTTGGTGAAGGTACTAACTTCTGCTGAGTATGGGTTTTTGGCTGTGGACGTGGTTGTGGAGGTGGACCTTCAAGGTGGCAGGTGGTTCATGTGCAAATGTGACAGGGACAACATCAAATTCCACCATGTTGTGGACATGGAAGATTGGCTTGAACTTAAAGTGGAGCCTGGGCTACAGAATGGTCACAGGGGTCCTGTTGGCTGGCAAACTGCAGGCGAACCAATGTCCTTGGAGCAGGCAGCCTTGGTCAATGGCTTGGTGATGACTTACTCGCAGATGATGGCTTTACTGAAACATTTCCAGCAAGGCCAGGCTGTGGGAAAACCATCAAAGAAGAATTTGCACCTGATGCTGATCTCATTGCTGGTGCCCTCTGAATTGCAGGAGGCTGCCAAAAAGCATGTTGCTGAGGGCAAGGGAGGTGCTGCTGATGAGGATGGCTTTGACTCAGACTTTTCAGAATTGATATCAGAGCTGGGCCAAGATGATGGCAATCAGCAGGACCTCAAGGAGTACAAGGAAAAGAAAAAGTACCACAGACTGAAAAGGAACATGGGGACAGCTGATGAGCCATTGGAGGGCAAGAAAAAGCCAAAAGCAAAAGCAAAGGGGAAGGCAAAGGCCAAAGCAAAATCAAAGCCCAAGGCGAAAGCAAAGATGAGCCTTGGACAGTCTTTGGCCAAGAAAGCCAGGGAAAAAATGAGAATGGCTGCTGACATGATGGATGTAGATGAGGAAGGCAGGCATGAGGATCAGGATGGGGCAATGCCAGGTCAGGCTGATGAAGCTGAGATTGAGGGGCACATGAAAGAGGCACAGGGCAATCCAGAGAAGGAGGCCATGGATGTGGAGGAAGCTGCAGCTGAGCCTGCTTCTGGGGGTGGTGGTGAGGTGGCAGAGCCTGCTTCTGGGAGTGGTGGTGAGGTGGCTGAGTCTGGGGGTGAGCCTGAGTGGTGGTGGGGCAGCTGAGCCTGCTTCTGGGGGTGGTGGTGTTCATGCACCTGCTGCATCTGTGCCAAGGGCTGAAAAGCAGAAGAGTCCTGAGGAAATCTTG
>OMLO01004979.1_pt1 | contig 11137 bp, 3 predicted proteins | sample 1674811 | NCBI WGS metagenome assembly OMLO01 (sample SAMN06265003, study PRJEB25207) | coral metagenome | isolation source: Coral host | place: Mexico:La Bocana,Puerto Morelos, Mexico | collected 2008-11-13 | reverse complement strand
CTGAAAAAATGGTATATGAAAGGGTAAGGGGTTGGACCTCGGGGCGGAGCCTCCCCGTATAAAACTTTTTTGAGTACCCCCCCCGGGCATTTTTCCCAACGACGGTGGAGAAAGTGATAACGTCAGTTAAGCCCGAAAAAGCCTAGGGACGAGTTTAACGCTACAATGTAACGCAGGACTTGTATGTTAGCGGTTTTCCTTGTAGAACAGGCCCCTCCCCTGCCCTGATTCTGCCCTTCGTTCTATTTACTCTCTAGATATTTGTGTGCTCCCAGTTTTCCCTTGTCCGTTTCTCAAACAATGGCAGCTGGAGATATTTCGGACCTCGAATTACGCCGCCAACTCAAGTCTTTTGGTCAAGACGTCGGCCCTGTAACTGTTACGACGAGGGGACCTCTTCTTCGAAAGTTGAAGCGTTTGCAGAATGAACATAAAAGTCATAAAAGCAGTCAGATCCCCCAAAATGAGACAGATCTTGTCCCGTCATCTACTCAGGGGGCTCCTCAGAGTACGCCATCCAAAATAACGGTGCGAAATCTTCCATTGTTGGTTGTTCTTTGGCTCGGTATTAGCAGCGTTGTTTGCACCATCGACGCTTTGTTTGTGCTTTTACGACCTCATACACTGCCTGGAGGAAAATGGAACTACCTTTTCCAACCATGTAATTAGCAATAGGCCTAACTACGGTTTTCCGACGCCATCTTGCATGCGTGTAGGCAAAGAGGAGAGAAATTATGTGGCAAATAACTTTTTTGTAGAATGTATTACTAGGAAGCGCATTGTTATCTAGTAGCTTGGCTAGAAGACGCTTAGTTCAGTAATAATTTTCCATACGTTTGGCTATAACTTTTCCCTACACAGCCAAATTTAGGAAAATTTGAAAAATTAACCAAGAGTATTTTAGCCAAGCTACGTATACGTCCTTCAAATTTGATTTTTTTTTAAATTTGAATATGAGACTCAGACTTTTCTACGAGGGTCGAGGAGCATGCACACACAACATCCGTGACCACTTCACTTGTCAGTCTAGGAGTGTTGTGTTTTGCATTTTTTCTGTCGTCACTGCAATTGCCTGTAAAGACGACAACAAGAACGTCTCAACGAGCACCTCTGCAGTAATTCGAAACTGATTTGTAACTGAACATTTCAACTCGGCATCCTACTCTCTGGGTGACATCATGGTCTGTGACTTGAAAAATCTTCAAGTTGGGCACACTTAGAGCAGACAGATTATATGTTATTTGCCGGCTGGGAAGTCCATATAGTGAAAAACTGTGACCTCGGACTTGAAAATGCTGCCCTCGGCCGCATTTTTTCCAAGCTCTCAAACGAAAAAAAACTCACGCAAGTGTTACTGTGTCCGTGGTCAGAGATAGGAAAATCCGGACCGCGCTAAGAACCAATCAGATTGCAAGATTTGTTACCGTGCCTGCTTGGAAAAAATAATGAACATTATTTCAACATTTCTTGTAACTGTGTTTCTAGTGTGTATCGCACATAGGCGCGCTAAAACAATGACTTTCATGTCACAGCACCCCTTTGTTTACTTTGTATTTTGTGTGCACACTTTCTGTTCACATGCTTTCTGTGCTTGCTAACGCTACAGTTTTTTTGTATGGCGTGACTTGGCAGATATCCGACTTGGCGAGAGAAGGGCTAACCCCGAAACATTTAGTTAAACAGAAACTATTTAACACTTTTAAGAGTCTTTTGAGCCTCAATATTCAATTTATCGTTCTACTATATTCACACATGTTATGAGTTTTTTGTTCATTCTTAGTATTTCATGTTGGGACTCAAGAACTGTATTAAGTTCAATGTTTGAAAACCGAAGTGATTTCCCATTGGATTCCCATACAAACACTGTAATTTAATTTCTGACTGCTTTGCCTACCCTTCAAGATCATGGTGTCGAAAACAATATTTCCTCACTGTTCATTTTATCTGAATGATTTGTTCACAAATGTAGGCTTACAGTATCTTATATGTATTTTCATTTTTATTGTCAGACAACATCTACATCGAAGTTGACACAGGATACAAAGATCTTAAAGATTCATTTGTCATTGGTCAAAGTTGGTAAGTCAAAAGCCCGGGGAAGAGGGGTACTCCCTTATATGGGCTAGGTATGTGCGGCCCCAAAGGGTATGGGTTTTCAGCCATTTTGGTCATAAATAGGGTATCGATTTTTGCACTCTAGTCTTCAATTCGGTTTTTTTTAGAAGAAGCTACTTCTTCATCACGTCCTCCTTCTCCCATCTGTGCTTTGCCTTCCTCTACCCCATTTAACACCTGCTATGCAGGCTAGATAAAGCCAGCAACAAAAGCCCTTCCCCTAATGATCTAAGAGTCAGGTCATAAATAGGGTATCAAATTTTTGGTCAGGTCATAATTAGGGTAGGGAAAATTGCAGATATTGGTCATAAATAGGGTAAGGGTTTTTGGAAGCAGGTCGCACACCCCTACACAATATTTCTGGGAGTAACCCCCCTCCCCCCATGGTCAAAAGAAGGACAAATTAGCTACAATGATGCCAACATTGTTTCTTGCTGTGCATTTGTAGCGATTATAACATAAAATTGTTGTCGTATTAATTTTGTGCTTTTCAATGCAAATTAGTAAAAATATATTGATTTATGCTTTAGTGTGCATCATAGAGACAAAGTTCTGTTGCATGCAACAAGATCACTTACTTGTAAAGTGCATTTGAATATGTCAATATTATATTTGCCATAAACGACCATCGTTGGATTGCATGTTTATGTGAAGTTTTGACAATTTTGTAACTTTATTTGCTAGCTTTAGGGAAAAATTTTTCGAGGTCTTCTGTTATTCTTTTTAGGATGAACCTGGTAGAGGTGTGCCTGAACATCATCACGATAGTAATGGTGAGTTACAGAACATAATTTCACTAGCAGACTGCATACTTTCAAATGTAGTGTTGACGTTATTATTTATGTTTGTGTTGTTATTATTTATCTTGCCAAAAATTTACCAAAAATTTCAGCAGAGACAAGTAAATGCTGGAAATATGTCTTTGTTCACTGGCTATTCACTGAATTGATGAAGGATTGCTTCTTGTAAGACAAATAATATATATTAAAGTTGATTTTATATATTATTGGTAGTATCTCACTCTTTAGCTCATACAAATTATGAAAGGAAAATTGTACAATCAATTTTATTGCACCAATTAAGTAGAAAGCCATCTTTTTATCGAACTTGACTTTAAGCTTTTACGCTAATTGTGATGTAACTAATAGGCATCCATCAGTCTAGAGAAACTCTGGATTTGTGCTCTGTGAGGTAGTTCAGGTCTGGTACAGCATTGAGTGTGACTGGTCAGGCCAATTCAGAATTTGTGCTGTACATATGATTTAAATAAGATATGTAAGATTATAATAATTTTCATCGTTTGGTTTTAATTTGCATTCAAGAGAAAGTGAATAAAAATGATATGAAGAAGTTAATTTATAATCTTTTCTTTAATTAACATAATTTGTAATTTTCAGTATATCATTGGAAGAACTCGGCAGTCAGTTCTGTTTGCCTTCATGGTATCTACAATGACCTCTTCCAAGACAGTGTTATTTATCCTTATCTCAAGTGGGCTGGTTGGTTGTCATAACCATGTGAGCCTTGACAACTGGAAGAGAACAGTTTTATTGTTTATTCTTCCAAATGGTATCTGGATAGTTCTTCCTGTGCTCTGTATGGTAGCCACAGGAAAGATTTTAGTGCATTGTATAGAAAATTGTGAGGCAAAAATGAAACAAAAGCTGTGTTAGGGTTGTGTTGTGTTGTCTTAATTAATCTTGGTCACTTACAAGTTCTAACTTTTGCAACAGCCTGTATGTGGTATGAGGGCATATTTAAAGCTTGAAATGGTGAAATGGCACTTAAAGGTAAGCATCAAAGGTGCCTGTAGCAGTTAGGCTAACTGGAGCAATATTTAGGCTTACGGATAATGCCATTTTAATTTGTCGTTTCACCATTTCTTGTTTTTAACACGCTTGGGGTTGACACAATAATAGTTTTTCTTTAATAAAGTGTATTATCCTTTGTTTCACAATAATGTCAGTCACTTGCTTCAAGAACTTCAACTATCCCTGTTGATGTTATTAGTGTGAAGTCTTTCTGAATAGCTTCCTTGATACACACATAGGGTCAAGGAAGCTATTCACATAAGACTTCACCCTTATAACATCAACAGGGATAGTGGAATTGAAATTCCTGAAGCATGGATGCTCACACATCAAACGACACTACAACAGGAGAATGGTACAACAGCAGACCGCTGAGGGAACAGCTTCTCACAAGAACAATGAAACAATGGGAACATCGAAATACACCAATCACAGCCAACCTTTGTGATATAAATGATCCCATGCAATCAGTCAACCTTATTGCCTGAAGAAGCAGTCAAAATGTCGCGAACTGCACCCAAGTGGCTACATCATGAGACAAACAATAATACACTATTACTGCATCTACTGCAATGAATAACATCAACCTTTTCCTCAGTCAACAGTTTTTTCTTTATTTACTTGCATGTATGTACTTTCTTGGTTATGTACTTACCTTACACTATACTCATTGCTTGGCAGACAAATGCATTTTAAACCATTGTAAGTTCAATGTGATCATGTAAAATTACACCAAAGAATAGAGAGGCTGTTAAAAGTGACTTTTAAGTTTAGCCTGTTTTCTATTAATAAGACTCTGCAAGGCAGACTTTTTACGTAATTATATGATTTAGAGCACTTCAAAAGTGCTCTGATTTGTTGGGGTATCTAACATGGTTCACCCAGTGTTCTTCCTTGTACTTATTTAATTATACAAAACATTGCAGTTGATGAAACAGATAAAAATTACCATTACCCTTTTCATTCATTTTGTTTTTGAAGTTTCCATTATAAAGGCCAAGTTATATTGAGTTAAAATCCTTACTATACTAAAGAAAAAAAGTTTGGTTTTAGAGCTGCAAATTGGTATGAAAATGTTCAAATCACATTTTACATGTGAATACTTTCCAAGAGAAGCATGTGAAATCTTAGATCTGACCAAAGTTATGCAATATCATAAATTCCATTGTATTGCTTTCTTTGCAAAACCATTGAGCGTGAAAATATCCATTTTCGAATTGTGATTTAACTATAGCAAGATAAGAAAGTATTGTTACAACAGATGTCTTGACTCTCTGGTTGTTGATTTGCTTTTATTGGAAATTAAGAGAGATTTGACATACTCACACCATAAAGCAGACACTTTTATTTTACATTGACACTTATATTTAAGCTAATTCAGGATTGTTTCCAGCTTGTTTTAGTTGAATTAACCAGCATGTGTAAGACATGTTTAATCATAGTGGTTATGCTTGACATGGTCTGTAAATTTACATCACAATGTACAACATACAGTTTGTTATTGATTGATTATGATTTCTTAAGAGAAACACAATTTTTTATCCCCTCCTGTGTTAAATAACTGAAAGTGAATAAAGTGAATATTTTTTGAAAAAGAAATTACATCATTCTGTTGTCATAAGATTGTCAGAGCTCTTGAAATGTTTTTCATTTTGGTGACTCGAGAGGATCATCAGTTGAATTGTAGAATGTATTGGTGTAGTATAGTTGCTTTTAATTGGCAATATTATTACCCATTTAGTAATAGTATTGTCCACAAGTTTCAATATTCATTTCCTACTAACTGTAGAAGAGAGTAAGAGACAGAGTGGGAGAAAGTGCAAAATTACTTTTTGATGTAGTTGAATTCTTACAAGTAATTTTATCTCTTCCTCATCTCTTTCAACTTTGCTTAGTGTACAACTTCAAATGAGTGTATGCATGACCATTTTAGTGGAATATATTAACTCTTTTGTGATATCAGCAATTCTGATGTTTTACATGACAGTATTTCTCTGGGAAACAGCTTTACACAGGTCCTGTCCATTGTGATAGCCACTCTGGATTATGGTTCTCTTGCTTGTCTTTTACAGCAATGCTCTGTAATTTTCGTAATAAACTCTCCCTTTCTGCATGAGAGATGAATAGCAAATAACTTTTGTGACGAATGGCAAACAGGATATCCCTTTCAAGGTGCTTGACATGTGTTTATATATGCTGTAGATCATCATCTTAAAATGCTTGAAAAAAAATGCTCGAAAAAATTGAAAAAAAAAATTGACCCTGGGTGTTAATTTAATAGTATGACTGTTGCCATCTAGTCTTTTTTGTCACATAGAGGGCACAGGGAGGGCATAGTATAACAGTCATACACACCAAACATTCACTAAAAAGTCGCTAAAAACAATATATAGCAACTGAAAACACTGTCCTACCACTTGGCTTTGCAGTTTTCAGGTACTCCTCCAGAGTTGGAATAGGACCATACTGGAACTTTCTTGATCCTTCCTAAGTTGTATAGAGATTAAACTCTAGGTCACATTGCTGCATTAAGCATAATTTTCTATATCCACTCGCAGTCTGAGTTTCCTTGTTTTTTTTTACACTTGATAGGTATGGAGATTATAGATGGAATGAAGGTCAAAATTTAATTGTTCCCTGTTTATCCATATATTTAGTTCATACATTTAGTTCAATATTTTACTATTTGGGTTGTGTTCTATTGGGATTACATGTAGCCATTTCTGTTTTTAGTTGGCTTGGTTGATCAACTTTTTCAACTGGCCTCAAACCAGGTTGAAATATTTGAAAAGCATGTTTGTGATAATGTCATGTGACTTGGTTAAGAACTATGGTGTCCTAACTAAAAACGGTTAGTCAAGTGTTCTACTCAGAAACCATATCAACCCAAACAGGTTGCAGTTGAAACAGTTGATCTCAATAGAACACAACTGCCAAGTGACCATGCAATTTTCACACATTTCTATATCAATTACCAATCACAATCCTGGCTTTTTCCACAACAATTAGAAGGTCACATGAAGGTCACATGTACATGTACAGTTTTCTTATGTTCACATATTCTGCTAGAAAGTCAGTCTAAAAAAACTGTTAGTTATAGGCAAGTAACTGAAACAATTTAATGCAATAGAATTTTAATTAAATTTTCCTTTTACCCATTCAGCCCTGTCAGTGATCAGCTTCTGATTTTTCCTTAAATGTTTATGACAAAGACAGACACCAGTAATAAGAATAAAATAACTGATCAGTGGAAAATCCAATATCTATAGTATCAATTCCCCCAACTAGCTTAAAAAGTAAAATGTAGAAGTAGTAAAAAAGATTCTGAATGCATCAAGGTTTAAGCTAACCTTTAAAACAGCTGACTTGTCAACATAGTCACTGGAGTAATGTGTCCTTCCATACAAGTGCATTTGAGGAGAATTGTATGAAACAGTTGGGACTAGTAATGAAAAAAAAGGACTTGTTATCTTCATATCTGTTCCCAGATGAATTGTTTATGACAACACATGCTAAATAGTTCTCAGCATGTCTTATTCATGATCATTCCACACACTCTAACAGTCAATTGAGGCATGCAATGCATGTTGAGAACATTCATAGTTGTCTTTTCCTAGTCCTGTAAAGCTTTCTCCCAGACCTTCACAGTCAATTGATTACAGTGACGTATCGAAAAACCAAAACAATTGACAGCGAAATATTGAGACCTAGGAACCAGACAAGTGTTGGCTGTTATATGTGATTGACAGCTTAAGCCACACTACAGTCAATAATTATTTTAGATCCCCATTTGAGTTCTGACTTTGTGAAATTTTGAATATTTACCTGAAGCTGAAAGTCTGGAAGTGTATAAGCTAGACCTTTTCTTCTCAGTGACATACCTGCACCTATAGCTGGTTTATACTTTTTCTTGTTGCACCCAAAACGAGTGAGGTTTCTTGACATCTCACTTTTAACAGCAGGTGCTTGGTAGGAGTACCGGGTTGTAGAGTCCAGTGTGTATGGTGGCTTGTACAATATTGGAACAAGATCTCCTTCAAAAACGGTCGAAATGTTCACCCCTGAAAGTACACGTCATAGACCCTATTTATAAATGGCTGCTGATTAAAAAAGATATTTTGTAAGTATTAAAATATTAGCCCAACTTATCGTGTGTTATGAACCAAAATAACGTGCAGTATTTTTGTATGGCCAATTGGGTTAAAACTGGATATTCTGTGCTGAGTTATAAATTTACAATAAATTATTTATCTTCTAATCTTATAATTTAGATTAATTTTGAAGTTGCTGGGAGAATATTTGTGGCTTTATTTGAAAGTGCAAAGCAATTTAGAAAACATAACATTTCATGCCTCAGGGCCTTGAACGAATAACATATTGTAAGTCAGTTGTGCAGCTTTGAAGATTCACCAATACCAGACAAAAATAATCTTCAATTCAAAAATAAAGAAAAAAACACTTCAGCTTGCTAAATTTAATCAGCTTAAATACATTATTTGCAGCTCAGATAATTTAGTCAATAATTATTGATTATTGATGGACAGTTGAGGGTCCCAGGGAGGATAGGTACAATAGTGTTACAGGGGTGGGGGGTTATTTGCAATCTAAGTACTTTTGGTTAAAAATTTTGTAGTGACATTTGGGTGAAGAATTTTGAAGGGGATTGACCACAACAGTACAATATGACACAATAACTTTATTCATACATGATATTATGTCAACCAGTTGAGACTTTTTGAGATTCTTGTGCCATTGGATGCATTAGCCACTTTTTCAGTCACAAGTCATTCACATCTCACTCCCTGACACTAATATATTGATCAGAGTACCCCTCCCCCCCCAACGTTTTCGCTAGCATTACCTTGTGGAATTGCTGTGTAATCACTCTGATATGTTGATTTTAACTGGTCTTGTTCTAATTCTTGCATAGTCTCAGGGTTTAACTCTTCCATATGAACTGGTGGAAAACGACTTGGGAATTTCCAGATCATAAATGCCTATATATTCATCATAATCATGGAAAGCAAAAAAAAAAAACAAAATAAAAAATAATTTGAAAATGCAATAACTTTTTTGCTAAGCTTTTATTTTCCCCAGAAATTAATTTGTGCAAATTGTTCAAATCAGTTAATTTTATCTCAAAATAATTCTTCTTTTCTTTCTTTTTCTATGTTGGTATATCATAAAATATTTATTTCTTATTTCTGAATTGGTATTGATTTTAAATATAAGATACATAAGTTTCATGGGCCTGGGTAGCAGATAGGTGATCATGTTTTGTCTCTAAAACCAAAACTTCAGTTACTTTTCATTAAGAAAGGTCTGAAAAATAACATCTTAAAAAATAATATTTAAGCAATTCCAATGAAGTTAACTGTAAGAGCTATGTACAGTACTAAAAATAACGCCTAAAGGAAAAAAATGAATAGTCGCCGCTGCGAGCAGGATTCGAACCTGCGCGGGGAGACCCCATTGGATTTCAAGTCCAACGCCTTAACCACTCGGCCATCGCAGCCAAACTACTTACCTACGGGTCAAAGTTTGTATTTAAATAATTGCACAGTTGTATTGCAATCTTTTACATTTCACATTAGAAATTAAAAGCCAGATAGACATGTAAGTCGTGCAGCAAACGAATCTCCTTTATTTATTGTAAACGAAAAATGCCATAAGTCACGATTCCTTACCTTAGAGGGGTGGGGATTGTTTCTATCTTCGCCAAATGCGTCTCCCGCACGAATCGCACCAGATTTTCTTACATCTTTATCATTAAAGTCGGTTTGATAAGTTGATAGACTCTTATTTTTTCTGCTTGGAAATATCTTGGAGGTATCTGGCCTGTGAACGAAAAGAAAGAAAGATTAACTTTTTCCCGTTTTCTAATTTGCCATTCTCATTCCGTTGCTAAGCACTCCGTTGAACGCCGACTGGCACATACAAAAGTATTATTTGATATTTACCTTGCATTTCCCGCTGGAGGACCAAACGTTCCTCCAAATTCCCTTTTATTTGTGGTCTCATAGAACAGCTCTGGGTTTTTTGCGTAGCTGGGCTTGTGTTTTTCGGGGGAGCGGACACACCGTAGTGGGACACTTTGAGGTCTTGTCGGAGTTCGCGCGCGAGGTGCTGCAACAAAACAATCTTAATTTAGCTAATTCTCTTTGACGCTGAAGCTGTTGCTTTAAGAATATCGCACCTGTTGAATACCACGTTGCAGGATCCGACGAAACTCCAATCTTTTCCATTATCTCTATGCACTTCTCTTTATCATGGTGCGTTCCCGAAGGAAAATACCTTGCCAGGTTATATGCAAAGCCAGGCGTCACAACCGATTCGTCTAGCTGCGGAATAAATAAAATAAAATGCCGGTTGTTAAATAAAGATGATCTTGCTTTACGAAACAATTTAACGAGTCGGCGTTATTACTTGTAATACTTGGTGTTCGCCCCAAGCGTGTATTAGATTCGGCCGGCCCTCATTAATTTGACGCGGCGCCATTGTCGAAGTCATAACTCGGTTATGTCGAAAAGCGGAAGTGACAAGGAAGCGTCAGGAATGCATCAACACCGGAAATAGCTTTTTCACTCGCAAAACCCGTACGAGTTATTGTTTATGGAGACCTGAATTTATGAATTATTACTATTTCCGCGTTGGATGTTTTCGTATCATGGGATATGAGGAGAAATGCTTCGAAAAACTGTTTTTGAAAACGAAAAGTTTGATATATTATCCATTCCGCAACCTGTTTTGCAAATTGCACCAAAAAAATGACGCGCGAAACAAGGGCAAGGCATATGTTATACTATAGTCATGTTTTTCCTGCTCGCTTGGGACGATTGTGCATCTTCTATAGGTAAAATCTGCCCGGTTCATTGTTAATTTCTATTTTGACGCAGTGCGTATTTCAAGTCAATTCTTTTACCCTACTTTTTCGTCTAAACCTGCAGTTTAATATCACTTGGACTCACCTGGCTCAAATGCACTAGTGAAAACTACAAACTCTTTTGTACAGCGTCAAATTAGTTTTACTGGTTAATTACACTGTCAGGGGCACAGAAATACGGTGGCCCATATCTGCAAACACAACAAACAATTCTTGAAACACAACACAATGTTTTGGAAACACAACACAACATTTTTGAAGCACAACACAATATTTTCGAAACACAAGACAAAATTATCGAAACACAACACAAAATTATCAAAACACA
>OMLO01004978.1_pt1 | contig 11139 bp, 7 predicted proteins | sample 1674811 | NCBI WGS metagenome assembly OMLO01 (sample SAMN06265003, study PRJEB25207) | coral metagenome | isolation source: Coral host | place: Mexico:La Bocana,Puerto Morelos, Mexico | collected 2008-11-13 | reverse complement strand
GACTCACAATAAGCAGTATGAGAACAGTGTCCACTCTGGAATAAAATAAACAACCAATTCAAAGAAAATTTTTGTTTTGGAGTTGAGGAAAGCTTAAAAATGCACGTTTACCAGAAGAGCAGAGACAGCGCCTTACTGAAACCTTACTGAGTATCAGTTAGGGGATTGCTGAGCTGCGTTATTTTGAGAGCAGAATAATAAAGAATGCGGAATATTTTAAAGCGATATTTAAAATAACGCTATTACGATTTCAAGGATTCATAGTATCACAACAAGGAGGACAATTGGAGGAACTTTTCAACTAATGACTTGCCTGATACTATCAATATTGTAGAGTTCGCAATTGACTGTCCTCCTTCAAACGTCAACTTGCACCCATACCGTCCACTGTCACTCATTTTCACGCCAATCAAAGTAAGATAAGCCCGCCTTTCAATTAACGCTCGGCCTCTATAACTTGACGATAAATACTCGACATCGTTGTTCCCATGTTGCTGGGCTATAATGGTTTCCAGGATATTTTCCTCCGTCATAGTTCCCCATTGCGCCAGTGTTAGTTGTTTGTTAGCAATGTAATCCCAATGGAAGGTTACATTTGCCTCATTTTGCGCATTGAGCGGGCTGACAGGAGTCAACACAAAGACCTGTGCCTCTGTTGAAACCAATAAACAATGATTACAACGAAGTTTACTGTATTGTTGAAGACAAGACCGAAGTGATTAAGAGAAAATTAGTAAAAGACTCAGAATATAATACACGTATTTTTTTCCTGGAGATCTCCATGTGAAAAGTGACTCTGACTTCCATTTACATAATTTCACAAAATCAATAATAAATGGACTCAAAAACTCGCATCAATGGACTCAATTTTAAGTTTTAAGCCTACAATGCTTAAATTAAAAGTCTTTTTTACACGTTATATTAGGATATGGTTAGACTTTTCGTCGTGAAAGGGACCGTAACTTGTTGATCGTTAAAATGGTTGGGCGTTTGCTTGATACCATTATTTTAGAATAATTAGAATCAACTAAAAATGAAACTTGAAGTGCAATCATCCATCAAGAACAACTGTTGAAAAATACTGTAAACCGTTGTGAGCCACCTCGCGCGCGCGGAATTGTCGTTCTTGCAGCTGCTTGTAGGCGCTTATCAGTTCATCAATCTATTGGGCTAATTTTAAAAACATGGATCGAAAAGTGATACTCTTTTAGTACAACCCAAACAATGGCACTGTGTTGAAGTAAAAGAAACGATGAACGATAAACGATGAACTAAGAATTGTGTGAAAAAAGGAAGTTTGTATTTCTTCCTTGATCTGAAAACAGGGACAAACTGGAGAGTGCGGAAAAAGGAAAAAAGGAACTTCTGAGTTTCCGGGACAATGGTCGTACAGCTGGCCTCACAAGTTCTGTTAAACCGTTTTGTTATGATTTGCACGAAACGTTTTTTTTCTCTCTCTCTCTTTTGCGTTTGTTTTGTTTTGTTTTCCGTACAAAAACTCTTGGGTAACACGTAAAAAAATCAAGTATTCTCAAAATCTTTGTAAAAATTAATGCGTGCTACAGCTGCAACGAAAACGGTGCGTGATATCTTTAATTCAGTTGCGTTACACACGCACAAAAAAGATCCTGCAGACTCGCAGCAAAATATGAATAATTGGCTTCGTTTAACAGAGCCTTTTGTACCAATGAACTGCGAAATTAAAACATACAAATGAGTGCAGCAGTCAATAATAACAACATTTTATTTTGACCGACCTTTGAGCTATTTTTCACTGACTTTCAAACTGACATCCGGTTTTGTCATAGTTTATATCTTCTATATTAGCAGCACCCTTGAAATCTTTTTGCCACATGGGTAAACATAGAATACAGCTGGAAAAGTAACCGAAATAGGCAGCTTTCGGTTGGACAAAGCTCAGCATTCCTGATGTCCAAGTCAAATTAATACTGTTGTCGTGACTCTTCGAAACTGAGACCTTTTATATTGGTCCCCAGCTGTCAAAGTTAGGCATTTTGGGAGCATAATATAATTTATGAATAAGGCGTTTCACTCCATTGATTGCATATCAAGTTAGCTCACAACTGGCTATTAGCAATTCTAAATTCCTTCAGACCAATTATCAGAAGAATTTATAAGCTCCCGATTGTAGCTTAAACTAGAAAACAGAAGTGCTAGGAAAATTGCGAAAGTAAAGCCAGTCAAACAGCATTCTGTCTTCGAAAGGGAAGCTCCAATTTCGAGCACTGAATGCTCTCGAATGTAGGCAAAGCATGCATATTTTGTTCCAATCTAGACACCTGGAACATTCGATCTCTACAATAGGAAAGTATGTCGTTGTCGCTTAACGCCTCGCTAATGCTCTGATGGTCAAAGCTACAAGCACTTACCCGAGAATCTAAGAAGACAGGCGCTTGTAATTATCAGCACAGTAAGCTCCATTTAAAGGATAAAAACTCTTGCAATCGAGTCACCCAAGTGATCACCAATACTGTATCACATGACGTGCTAATTCATGGCACGATCCCTTGTTTTCTAAATGAACTCGCATCTGGTTAAGGGCAAGATACCATCAGTGATGTCCGTGTGGAAGACGCATAAAAAAAGACGTTGAAAGCAGGCTGTCATCAAACGAGAAGCGCTGCCCGCTGCCAAGAACCTTGTTTTGTTTGTGACGTGTTGTTCAGTGAAACTTGTCACGGATGGATGGTGCCCCGGATATAAATACAACGCGTACAGGCCAATAACCGATACCTATGACATCAAGAGATGGCTATCGCGTAATTAAGTATTTGCAAAAGGCAAAAATTTAAGAAAACAATGACGAATGAAGTGTACCGGTATGGAAACGTTAAGTACGCTTATGTTCATGTACAGTTGCTACTGACGTAAAAGCGAGGGAAGCAATTGAAGTTTTTGAAATCGCGTATTTACTTTAAAAATAACATCGACGAACGATATGCACGTATTTTCGACTATACGTGTGGATATGCATCTCTGCTACAGTTACAGGCTAAATTCAATGAGCTAGAGCATCGCGTGAATTTCAACTTGTATTGCTAAAATCTGTTGAAAGCAAATTCAGAATGTTGGGTATGTGACGCTTCCATTGGTTTCTTTTATTTCCGATTTCTTTATCTCTGCACTAAAACACAAATTAAATTCGTAACATCTCGGGAAGTGTGAGTCAAAGCAGATTTAATTGTTTACTATCAAATTTTCTAATACTCGATAACTAAGCAGTAATTAAACGATCTTATCGCGCCCATGCAGTTCCTGCTTTCTATGGCTGGTCTGCTGTGTCACGTCATCAAAACCGCTCTATAAATGAATTCAAGAAGCTGGTATATGAAAGATAATTGATAAACAGCCCCGCAAGGATTTAAATCTGTGCAGTCATTCTTTCGCGCGTTATTTGGAAAAAGTGTTTCAACAAAATTTATAGACTTTTGTATGGAGACGTCATGCTGGTTCTGAGCAGCATTTACACCAACCTAGCGGCCGCAAGGTAACAGAACATCTGTTATTGAATTTTGCCGTCGAAATGCAAAGGTGTTACTCTAATGCTCCGACACATTGTCATTAATACATCTTCTAGAGTAAGAACTGTCTAGTAAGAAAAACCTGAGCAATATGTCATTCTTTAGCCTACTCGAGACCCTTATCGGACTCCCGGGATCGGACTTCTATTTTAATGTCACGGAAGGCACAAACTTGGAAATTCAAACTAACTCTATCACAAAACTACTCTATCACAAAATGAAGAAACCCTGTCGGGCTTAAACATTAAACGACAAGTTATTGTGGGTTCTTACGTCTGATGAAACTAAAACTACAGAAGGATTTACATATATATATATATTCTTTTTTTTTATCTTTAATAAAAATTGATGACTTCAAACGGAAAACCAAGGTAAAGCATCAAACCAAAAAAGGTTCGTACTCAGCCGCCGTCGCATTTCGTGGTGAAAAACTCGAAACTGGTAGCGCTAGGCCCGACAAGGGACGCGGCCGTAAAATGCAGGAGCGGCTGCTTCTTTTTTAGTTTTTAGTTTTTTTCTTCCTTTCTCTCTTTCCTCTTCTTCCCCTTCTCTTTTTGTCTGGCGGTTTAGGCGTAGCCTGCTCCGGGCTCTCCCTCAATGGAGACGATCGTCGGAAACACGGGCGGACGATCAACGGGATCAGCAACGAGCGGGATACGGGAGAGAAAAGGGGATGGCGACCTCTCCTTTTTCTCCACCAGATCGCGCTCGTTGCCTGCCCGCTTTTCGATCATCCCCCGGAGCGGCTAACCGAGAGCCTGAAACAGGCTAGTTTCGGCGCGCCGCATCATTTGATCAGCTCCGGTCTTACTCCTTTCTTGATTATAACTCTACTCCCGTGCAGCAAGAACGTGTGCTGGCTACCTATGATTTATACGGCAGAATGAAAGTACCATTCAGTGAAAAAACGCGCAATACTTCGTTGAAAACTAACCCTTTATTTAAGGTAGTTAGGTGTTAACGGAGGGATGGTGTGATTGCTTGGACTAGTCGGTTTTGTAACCTTTTTAAGGAATGTGATGACAAATGCTTACAAAACCTTAAGGTTAAAGGCGAACTTTATTACAAGCTTTTTTTTGCATGAATACCGAGCAAACGTTATAAGGTTTGCGCTACGCCGAAATAAGAAACAAAGAACATTTCGAGAATAAACTTGATTATACCAGTTAAATAAAGCGGCTTTTGTTCCCACATAACCTTTGTCAGAATTCGTCTGGGGTCAGTAACTCAAAACCTAGGCACAGTTATAGTAGATTTTATGGTCGCTTGGAAATTTGTATATCTGTTCCCTTCTTTCCGACTGATATTTCTAAACTTCTGCTTAGCTAGCAGCTACCAGGCACAAGTGAAGGTTAGTAAACAACCATAACATATTACAAATGCTTGTGTTTGCACTAACACTTCAGCTTATTTTCTAATTGCTTTTATCAAAAACTTGCGAGTTTCCTTTATCGTTTACGTGATCACTTTTAAGTTACTCAAACGTAAACAGCTCCATAAGGCTTTCTCGCCTCCCGTTTACGTGACACCTGAAACAGAAAATGATTGATCATTAAACTATGTAGAAGGTCATTAGATTACTATTTTTTTGAAACCAAGTGATTGCCTCTAGCAGATAAGTGGTTTTCTTTTTTCAAGTGGATTACTCAAGATTCGGACTGGAACAATTCATCAGCCTCGGGTCGATAAGCGGTTACAACAGACAGTTACAGGGTCGGGGAAAAAAAAAACTCTTTAAGATAAATGTGGAGTCCAATGCGCGAATTCTTTGAAAACCAAAGTTGCTTAGAACTCGCTAACAAGGAGCTCATGAGAAGGGGTGACAAGGAATGCAATTCAGTACGGGAAAGCTATAAAAGTGTGGGTGTTTTTATGATTCAGGGGGAGCCCCCTTTGCTTCTGGGGCCTGTTGAAAGCAAGTAGATACACCTTATCGTAAACACTCTTATTTTTTGGTCATTTTAACTTTAGTAGAAATAACAAACACACTGCGGTGATAAACGCAGCTTCTGATTGCGCCGTCAAAACTTAAAATCAAAATATTCCTTACCGCAAGTTTCGTCGAATCCGGTTCATTCCTGCCGTGTCCTCTAAACATAAAATTTTAAACAAATTCTGTCACTGGAATGATATTGATATTTACTTCAGTTTCTCACTTTTCCTGATAAAATAATTTTTTTTTACTATAGTGGTGCTAGCAAAAAAAGGGAAAAGTAAGTACTAGGGACATTTACCATTGACACCTAGGGGCAAACACTCTCCAATGCATTTCAATTTTAGTAAGACTGCCATTCTGCGTAAATAAACACCTGTCCTTTTTTAGTTATGGAAACTCCTTTTAGTCCATTTGACGATTAATAAATTTAATATACATTCAACAATAGTGCTACAAAAAGGAAGGAAAAGGAGGTGAAGGCCTTACCTTCTAATTCTGTAACTTCCTAGAAAACGAGAAACAAAACATCTCATAAGGTTTATGTAATACAGTTCGTGAGTAACATCGCAGTACACATTGGAGTCAGATGGCGATTTAATGCTTGTCTCGAAAAGGTTTTTATTTTTTGTTTATTGTTAACTCGTGATGAATTATTCTTCAATTATATTTTAAAAACCGTTAATTGGTTCCCGTAATGATATATACAAATACCCAATTTTAAATATGTCACTAACTCGCCCATTTTATCGCTCCTATTAACTCAAAGTTGAACGCTTACCTTGGCTTTTGATGCGTAGGAAATAAACAGCTAAGAAAATTAGAACGAGAACCACAGCGATGGCAGCAACAATTCCAAGTACTGCTCCAATGGACAAACCGCCTGCAAAGTTGGTGAAAAACGGTATTTCATGGTATACAGAATATACTAAATATGTAGAAAGACATAGTCCATAGTCACCTATGCTCGATTACCAGCTGCCGTTTGCCAGCCCTCACCTAACACTACCGGAACCAAAAAAAAGAGGGAATCGACCCCATACTTTATCCCACATCCGTGGAATAAAATTGTATTAGAAAAATTCGTAGTTGTGCAAAATAGTTTATACAAATACTCTAAGTTTGGTTCATATGGCGTTACGTGCCTTTTTTGTGGCAAAAGGGTCAAAATGGCTGCGCATGGTAAAGATGCAAAACACAAAATGGCGCACCAGGTTAGTATCCATTCACGGTTGTAGCATTTAAATTAGTAGTCTTTTCAGACCAGCTTTCTCTTAATTTAGCAATATTGTGGGTGGAATATTCCTTTAAGTGGTATTGCCTCATAGTTTCCTAACTTAATGTTTACCTTTCGGAACATCCGTCCGTCTTCGATGTATGGCTTGTAAAGGAACGGAAAGAGAGAATGATTTAACAACGTAGAAATTTTCTCTAAAACATGTGTAATCAGTAATATATTGTGCATTTGAAGTTGTGTATGTCACTGACTCAACATCTATAGCAATTCAACGTCTATATATAGCTCCTTATACAAAGAAGTTTCGACCGAACAACCTTAGTATTCGTATTCAACTGAAATTACTGACTATCTGTAATATACGAAAAAAAAAACGATGTTTACGATGTTCGCCACCGCCTCGAAGAAGATGTGATATTTTCGAGCGAGGAGAAAGTCGTCTTCAAGAGAAGAAGAGACCCTGGATACTTAATATTACGGAACCAGTGCTAGAAGAGTTCGAATTCCGTCCCGCCAATTGGCCAGGAAAATATTTTTTTCTGGCCAATTAGCGAGGAGGTCCACGTGGGCCGTTCTGTCGCTCTCTTACATGAAGTGGTTCTCTTCTTCGATTTGTTGTGGTTGCTCTGGTTATTTGGCGTATACAACGGTTCTCGTGGAGAGTTTCAAATAAGATGCAACGAAGCCGAGGAAATCGGAAGAAACAATACTCTTCGATCATTTTTTTGCGACATCCTTTCATTCACTGCCGAGCCAAAGGGCTTGCGATTTCCTTTCCTTTCAATCTTTTTTTTTGGTTTTGAAACTCTCTACAAGAACGTTCCCCTTGTACACGTCAAGCAACCAGAATCGGAGAAGAAAACCACTTGGTGCACTAGGTGACAGAGTCACCCGGGCGGATCACCTCGCTGATTAGCCAGGAATTTTTATTCTGGGCAATCAGCGGGACGCAATTCGAGCACTTCTGGAACTAGAACAGTAAGAATAAGTACCCAGGGGCTCTTCCTCTCTTGCAGTAAACTTTCGCCTGAAAATATAGTTCGCCCGAAAGTATGGCATCGTCCCGAGGATGGATATTCGCTGTTTCAGCTGCCAACTTGACCTTATTCTTAATACGAAAAAAAAAATTGCAAATAAGGCATTATAAAGCGCCCATAAGCCACTGACTTTCGCCTTTCAACAACATGACTGAATCAGGTCCCCTCATTTTCTCTTGATCAGGTATGATGGTATAAAAACTTTAAAATGGTCCCTGCTGTCACTGACCTAGAGCTACAATAATGACATTTCGGGCATAAAGGGCATACAAATACAATTTGTCTTTAAGGTGTTTTGTTTTGTTCTTTTTTTTTCTCAAAACGTACGGCAAACACTAGCCTGGAGTACTGGAGCAAAACCGTTCCCTACCCGATCTTTCTGATGGGAGAGGGGTCGAAATAAAACAAAATCTTGATCGCTTAAAACATATAAATAAATCACAGAACATACCAAATCCTGTGGTTGGTGGCATAGATGACTTCGGAAATGAAGCTAGAAAAACAACAATCAAACATGATTCTTACAATGGATAATTATGGCTAGCCTTACATACGTCAGTGTTTCGCCCCTGCCAAGGGACTCATCAGAGACCTTTCAGCTAACTCGTCAAACATCGCGTTTGAAGTCCCACTAGCATCATTATGATAGTGGCAATCTGGCGTTATATCACATAAGGCCGGATTCTCTATTGCGTAATATGTCATTCCCAAAATTGAAAAAAGTGCAAGAATTTTACAATGGATACGCATGTTTCGTCCCTGCCAAGGGAGCCCTTGACAGGGACAAAAGATACGTATGTAATTGCTAGCCATAATCCATTGTAAAATTATAGCACTTTTTTCAACCATGATACTGTTCAGAAAAGAAAAATATGAATTATATTATGCCTATGACAAACAACTGATGAAAGAGAAAGATATCGGCTGTTTAGTATCTGCAGCACAGAAGAAGTTGAATTGTGCAGGCGATATGTTGAAAGAATATCAAGAGCCGTGTACTGAAAACACTAATATATAACGTACCGATAAGATGCAGGCATGTTGGTTAATTCTATAATTGAAAAGCAAATTAAACCGCTAATATTACTATGGCTATGTTTCCTGGCTTTCCTCCTGACTTCTGCCAGCCTGACTGAAAGTGGAACAATTAATTCGAATTCTTCTTTCTGGCATTAGTGTACTGAGAAAGTTATAAATCAGAGAGGTCTAATTTTACCTCCCAAAAAAAGAGGAAACCAAAAAAACGGAACGCCCTGATAATGCCGTGCTTGGGAACGCGTAATCTCTTTCCTCTTAATTAGACATCACAGTTCACTCTTGTGTGTTTAGTTACGTCTAATTACTCACACTTTAACAATAACTGTGCTCTAGCAGGAGGTCCTTCTCCTAGGATATTAGTTCCAGTACAAGAATACCATCCTGCATCTGATAAAGACAAGGACCTCTTTGTGTATGTTATTGTTAAGCATCCTCTACAGCTTTCCCCTTCAATGTCCTTTCCATTAAACTGCCACTTGTGGGTATGTGTCGGCGGGTTCCCGATTGTTTTACAAGTGAAGATTGCTGTTGATCCTTCTTCTAAGGATAGGTTTTTAGGATGATCAGCGGAGAACTGTACAACTGGACGATCTGAGAGCAAAGAGGATATTATTGAAAACTGATCGTTATATTCAAGTCTTATGAATCTCTCTTGTTTCTTTTCTGCTTCTGGGTATTTCTACTATGGAATTTTAATTAGCGGAAGGTACTGCTAAATTTATTCTTGCAAAAAAAAAAATATATACTTTGCAAAAAAGGTCTGGGTATCTATGATTTTAAAATGATAAAGACTATTTTCTGCCACCTCGCCCTCTTCCTGCGCTAGGCGGCAGTTTAAAACAGCTCTAATGTAGAATAATCAGGACTTACAGCGGACTTCAAGTTCTGTGGTTTGACTCTTTTTGCCAGCGTCATTATAAGCAAGACATGAAAAATTTCCATGTTGCCTCCAGGTTACTCTAGTGATTGTAAGGTAAGACAGGGTCTTCCAGAGTTTAGACTGTGAAATTGATGTGACAGAAACCGAGAAGCTGTAAGGAGGTGTTCTGGTGAGATTCTGTCCATTCAATTGCCACAAAATAGTTGCTGCTGGTTTGGCTTCCACTATACACGAGTAGGTCACGGTTTCATTTTCAGTTTTTGTTCGTGTGGCTGTATGCAGCTGTGTAGAAAATGCGGGAGGAACTGTAAAAACACAAACAACAAAAAGTTACAAACAAGCCTTCAGTCAGTTGGCTTTCCTTTTAAGTCGATGCTTTATGTCATTTCCACATCAGTTTTAAATCAGATGCCACGCACGTCATAATAAGCTCTTTTTCTATTCGTTCTTATTGCCACACAGCTCCATTGTTTCAGAGCTAGGGTCCATTGTTTCGGTTGTCTGTTTAATATCTTCCCAGCCAATCCTGTGACTTGTTACGAAAGTTGCATGGCGCCTCTTATATATGACTTCCTGAAATCCGTGAGCGGGAAAGAGAAGTCAACTCTTGCGATTAGTTACTAAATACAAGATGCAACATGAAACATGCAAGATCCATGCAGGTTTCGGCCTTTTTGCTCAGTTAAGATTAGAAGGAAATGGTATTCTTCATGCAATATTATAGACTCTTTATGCTATATAATAGACTCCTTGTTACTGTGCATCTAACCGAAAGTTCAGTGGGTACTAACCTTTAACTGTTATCTTCAGTTCTTTGGTTGGCCCACTTCCTGCTTTGTTTCTGGGCTCACAGGTGTAATTTTCATTCTCTTCACTGATTTGCACAACAGGGACCAAAAACTTCCCTCCGACACTGCTCACTGTTGTATTCCCCCGTTTAAGCGTGTATGTTGGTGGAGGATAACCATTTGCACTACATGTAAGAGTCACCATTGTTCCCTGAACCACAGAATTGCCAGGACTTCCAGTCGTGAAAGTTGTGAAAGTAGGCTGATCTGCGAAATTGCACATTGTGATAATACACTAAATAATATGTAAGCTATCATCATTTGCTATAGCCATTTTCAGTAAATAATCCTGCAGTAATAAAAAATAAATAATATCATTGAAGTCAAGAATTAGGCAATATTCAAAATTTCATTTTTATTCTTTTATTTATATACCTATCTGCCAAACGATTTTTTGTGGTTGTTTTTGTTGCATACTTTTTCTAGTCATGTTTCAGTTTCCATAGCCCGTTCATTCATTCATGACTTGGCTACGCTACGTTATAATTAGTGTACTCGAGAGTTACAGTTATACATAGGTACACGTTTGCTTAAATATATCAATTTATGAGTAAAGATAGAACTGTAACCAGGATAAAACATATTGGAATAGAAACGCTCTCTGGTTAAAAATATATTAAAAAC
>OMLO01004976.1_pt1 | contig 11143 bp, 6 predicted proteins | sample 1674811 | NCBI WGS metagenome assembly OMLO01 (sample SAMN06265003, study PRJEB25207) | coral metagenome | isolation source: Coral host | place: Mexico:La Bocana,Puerto Morelos, Mexico | collected 2008-11-13 | reverse complement strand
GTAGAGTAACAGCTCAGTAAAGCAACAGTTCAGCAAAGTAACACCTCACTAAAGTAACAGTTCAGTAGAGTAACAGCTCCGTCAAGTAACAGCTCAGTAAAGTAACAGCTCAGTAAAGTAACAGCTCAGTAGAGTAACAGTTCAGTAAGGTAACAGCTCAGTAAAGTAACAGCCCAGTAAAGTAGCCGTTCAGTAAAGTAACAGTAAAATAACAGTTCAGTTTAGCAACAGTGCACTAAAGTAACAGCTCAGTCAAGTAGAAGCTCAGGAAAATAACAGTTCAGTAGAATATAAGAGATCAGTAAAGTAACAGTTCAGTAGAGTAACAGTTCAGTTTAGCAACAGTTCAGTAAAGTAACAGCTCAGTCAAGAAGCAGCTCAGGAAAATAACCGTTCAGTAGAGTATAAGAGATCAGTAAAGTAACAGTTCAGTAGAGTAACAGCTCCGTCAAGTAACAGCTCAGTAAAGTAACAGTTCAGTCAAGAAACAGCTCAGGAGTGCAATTTTGCATGGCAGGGGCAGTATTTGGTGAAGTTGGAGGGTGACGCTTGTTGCTCCACGCATTGTAAATGACGTTTCATATGTGAGTAGGGTCAATCATGAGAGTCATTTTGCATGGCAGGTGCAGTATTTGGTGAGGTTGGAGTGTCACTTTTCGTGGCATGCGCAGCATTTGCTGATGTTGGAGTGTCACTTTTCGTGGCAGGTGCAGCATTTGGTTAAACTTGGGTATTTGTTGTGCATAATTCGAAAGATGTGTTCCCCTGATCCAACCCCAAAAAATAAACAAAGCCTGGAAAAAATTAGTTTTGGGGTTGGAACAATGCAGCTTTTGTTGCGCATAATTAGAAAGATGTGTTCCCCTTCCAACCCCCAAAAACAACAAAGCCTAAAAAAATATTCGTTTTGGAGTTTGAACAATGCAACTTTTGTTGTACGTAATCAGAAAGATGTGTTCCCTGGATCCAACCCCCAAAAATTAACAAAGCCTGGAAAATATTAGTTTTTGGGGTTGGAACAATGCAGCTTTTGTTGTGCAGAATCAGAAAGATGTGTTCCCTCGATCCAACCCCCAAAAAGAATTAAAGCCTAGAAAATATTAGTTTTTTGGGTTGGAACAATGCAGTTTTTGTTGTGCATAATTAGAAAAATGTGTTCCCCTAATCCAACCCCAAACACGCACAACAACTGAAAAAATGAAAACAGAAAATGGTTCAGCAGGTAAAATTCATATTTTTTTTCAGCACGAGTCAGCCTTGGGAGTCTTCCGCGTTCTCGGGCCGGTCCGGGTTCGGTCCGGTCCGGTCTCCGGGTTTGTGGTGGACCGGCCGGTCCTTGAATTAGAAAGTTCAAACCACATTCCCCGAGAATCGATGACCTGAAATCTGCAGGTTTTACCGCTATATTTGTACGTGCATGTAGATCCATATACATATATATACATATATATACATATTCACTGGTAGCAGATAGTTTTGCATCGGTCACTTTTTGCAGCCATTTGGAACTCATGGAGGTCGAACAAAAGCGAAACTCACTTTGAAGGTCTGAGACTTCAAACTGGAGTAAAGCCTGTTAAAAAGCGTCTTAAGATGTGTTAACGACAAAAAATATACCGATTTATACCATAAGTTCTACCCCTGATTTGAATACCATTTCATCCATAGCGTCAGTCAGCATGTACATATGCGCTACTTCGTGTTTTGGCTCAAGAAAACATTTGCCGCTGCATATTTTCAAATCATGGTAGCGGAGCCCCCGGTTGGGCAACGCTAATGGGCAACTGTTGTGCAAGGCGATCAAGTGAAATAAGAGTTGTGGTAAGGTCGTGGGCCAACTGGAGAAGGTTGGTGCTACGATTGCTGAAGATAAGGTTTCTTCAGCGTCTTTGGGGCCATTTGGGCCACTATCTGAGAGACCTGCCACTGTCCAGTAGGACAAGGAACGAGTTGAAGAAAATCCATCGAGATTGAGTGAAAGATGGGTACCAATGGGCCTGGAATGACCCAAGAAGTGCAGGCAGCGCTCCAAGCGATGCAACAAGAAATTCAAAGGCTTCGAGATAGAGAAGCTACGTTGAGTGCTCAGGTGACTCAGTTGCAGGGAACTGGATCGGCTGCTTCAGCTGGTCTAGTTACCGCAACTAGTCTAAAGGATATGATGGAAGCTCAGAAGGAGCTGATGAACGCCCTTAAGTCAAAGGAGCAAGTCCGCTTGGTGGATAACAGGGGACTTGGGAAGCCAGATCGCTTTGATGGTGATTTGGAGAAGTTCTTGCCGTGGCGGATAAAGACCACGAGCTACTTGTGCAGCATCAGAAAAGAGTTGAGAGAGGTGTTGCAATGGGCTGAAGAAAAGGAAAGCCCGGTGACGGATAAGGACGTAGAAGACACCTATGGTTCTGCAGCAGATCCCATAGATCAAATGTCGAATATCCAAGAGCTGAGACGTGAGTTGCATGATGTTTTGCTCATGGTCACTGAACGTGAGCCGTTTGATTTGGTGCTGAATAGCACCTGTGGATTTGAAGCTTGGAGGCGTCTATCGCGCCGATTTGACCCGACGACAGGAGGTCGAAAAAGAGCGTTACTGAATTCGATTCTATCGCCAAATAGAACGAAATTGGAAGAGCTACCTCAAGCGATGGAGAAGTTGCTGGACTCTATCCGATTGTATGAGCGCAGAAGAGACTCCACAGGAGCGAGGACAACGATATCAGAAGATATCAAAATATCGGTTATTGAGCGGCTGGTCCCGGCGGAACTGGAAAGACATTTGGTTCTGAACCGAGATCGCTATGTGAGCTTTAACGATATTTTGGGAGAGATTCAGTCTTATGTGGAACATCAGACTGGGTCGAAGATAAAGGTCTTCAACAGCCAAGGAAGAGTAGATCCTCACAACAGACCCGATGATCCAATGGACGTTGGATTCTTTGGAAAAGGTAAGAAAGGAAAAGGAAAAGGTGGTTCCAAAGGCGGAAAGCCTGGAGACAAGAAGTCTGAGACTTGCTTCAACTGTGGGAAGCCTGGCCATCGCAAGGCAGACTGCTGGGCACCCGGTGGAGGAAAAGCAAACTCTGGACCACCGAAACAAGGAAGTTTCAAAGGATCCGGAAAGAAAGGATCGAAGAGCGGCAATGGCCAGAAAGGCAAAGGAAAAGGAAAGAAAGGCAAAGGAAAGTCCAAGTCGGTCAGCAATGTGGAAGCTGAGAATCATGAGCCGGAAGCCGAAGGCTGGGATGCCAGCTGGGAAGGCTATGATGAGCAAGAGTGGCAACCAGAAGCTGAGGGAGAGAAGAATTCTCTTAGCATTGGAGCTCTTGACGAAGAAGATCCCGACAAGGATGAGAAGGAAGAAAAGGACAAAAGAGAAGAGAAGGAAAGAGAAAGAAGACTCAAACATGCCGAGGAAGAACATGAAAGAAGAAGAAGAAGGAGAAGAAAGGGATCACATAGATCTCCAGGAGCTCACAGGAACCCAGACCGAGCAGGCCGAGATCTTATGAGGAGAAGAAGTGCACCACCACCGACTCGATCGACTCGATTGGGATCGGTGGAGCGTCGCTTACAAGATATGGCCTCGGACTCGGATGATGACTGGGGAAACCAATGGAAAGGAAACGCAAAAGGGAAAGGAAAAGGATCAAAAGGATCCAAAGGTAAAGGTAAGGAAGCCGATGATCTTCTGGGAAGCGTCATTGATGTGGCACTTGAAGATGCAGATGACCACCTGGAAACAGGCCATCCTACCGCAATGTCAGCACATCCATCTCGCGAAGAGTTGGAAAGACTTCAAGCTGAAAACCAGAAGTTGCAGGCCAGGATGAATGAGATCCAAGAGCAACTTCGTTTAGCTTTGGAGAGTACGAAACCGTCTGTTGCACCACGAGATGAGAAACCGAAAGATAAGCCCTTGGTCACACCGAAAGAGATGCCGAAGCCGGCAACAAGACCAAGAGCCAGAGCTGCAAAGATGGTACAACAAAGGTCGAGAAGCAGAGAGCCAGCAGCGGTTCCGAGACACCCGCCACCTAAACCACCGTCACGGGTGGACGCTTATGACTGGAGCATCCTGCCGGATGATGAGTGGCGATCAATGAGGTTTCGGGAACGTGTTGACTATAAGACCAAGTTAAGAGGAAGAGTCCCTCGTGGGTCGGTTGGTGAGCAGCAGATCGATGCACAAGGAGGAGATTGCACTACGTGCGATGAACGGACGCCTGTAGTTACTCGAGCAGCTATGGCCTATGCAGACAAGAGACAAGTCTATCCGAAGGCCAAAGCAAAAGAGTCAACGTATGCAGGGACATACGACGCAGACGACGGTGGAGAGGAAATCCCTAGCAGAAGCGGTGTGCCGAAGCCTGCAAAGGCAGCGCCTAAGAAAGCAAAGGGAACAATGAAACCACCAGAACCTGCGAAAGGTCCGATGCCACCACCACCAAAAGTTGCTGCGAAGAAAGGTTCAATGAAACCCCCTGAACCAAAGGTACCTCCTAAGAAGGAAGCAGCAAAGAAGGCATCAGCGCCAACAACCACCGGAACGGCTTTGGTTTCAACTGTTCGCGGTGTGCTTTCTACGCAGTTGCTGATAGCATCACAAGAGACTGATGACCCTGAGAAGATTGCGAAGGCGAAAGCCATGGTTGCAGATTTGAGAGAAAGACCGAGGAGATCGGTGACTATCACCGAAGAGAACATCGGCGACCAGAGCTTTCACGATTCCAGGTACTATGCAGCGCTTGCTAAGGGCATGGCGCACCACTTAGCCTGGAAAGAAGAACGCCTTCGACGACGAGCCATACTGCATAGAAGGTCAGGTACAGCTGAACGTGCAAAGCAGAGGATTGAGCTTGACCAAAAGTGGCATGAGGAGTTTGACCGTCCAGAATCTCGAGGAATGAGAAGAATCGATGATGTCGACGGTTTGAATGCAGATATCCCAACTGAAGTGATTGGGAAAGACGACAAGCCTGAGACCAGTGTGACTGAGCTTACAAGGTCAGAGAAAAGGAAACACCAACAGTTTCCAGATGATGAAGCAACCACGCTGGAAAGGACAAAGAAGGCAGCCGAAGATAAGAAGCCAAGAGTGAGGAACGAAGGTTGGAAGAAAAGAAAGAACCAAGGACGTAACAAAGCAAGAGCAAAGAAAAGAAGAGAAGAAGGACGAAAGGGAACCCCATTCCCAAAAGCATGGAATGAAGGCAGTCACTCTGATGGTGAAGGAGAAGAAGAAGAAGATGATAATGATGACGCTCCGGACGAGCCAAGAGACAAACCAGGAAGAGGTTTTGATCCTTCGGCTGGAGGAACTGGAGCGACTGTTGCGGTCCATAGCTTTGGAGCAGACAGTACCGATGCGGTTCGCAACGGTCACTGGCAGAAGCTCGAAGTTAACCTGGACACTGGAGCAGCAGTGACAGCTATTCCTTTGAGTTTAGCACAAGAGTATGGACTGTCAGAGCCACCAAATGAGACCAAGTACAAGACAGCGAATGGTGATGAGCTTGTGGATGAAGGTGGAGTAAAACTATCTGCGCAAGACTCTCACTACAACAAGTTGGCAATTGATGGACGCGTTACAGATGTCCACAGAGTGTTGCTGTCAGGCCAGAGTGCGGCCAAGACACATCACATTGCCTTAGGTCCAAATGGTGGAGCGTTGATTCCGAAAGGAACAGAAGCCTCAAGAGAGTATGACAAGTTCATGAAGAGATTGACCCAAAAATACTCCAAAGAAATGACTCCGGTGAAAGTGCGAAAGGGAATATACCTGGTGGATTGCTGGGTACCTTTTGTGCGGCAGCCAACGGCGTAAGCCCGGTGGAAAGAGGAATGAATGCTCTCGGCGATGTTCCGGCAGCTTCTGCTGGAGCAGGGTCCGAAGATGCAGACATAGAGGGGCAAGCCGAAGCATCGGAGGAAGTTGGAGAAGAACAAAGAAAAGCAATTGTGAAAAGAGATCCGAAGCAACCGACTCGAGAGGAGATCGAGCTTCATGAGGCCACAGGCCACGTTTCACATAGATCTTGGTGCCTACATTGCCAAAGGGCAAGAGGAACGGCACAAGGTCACAGAAGGAATCAAGAACTCGACGAACCTGAAGGTCAGATGCCCACGTTGAGTCTTGATTACTGCTATATGAATGATGGTGAGGAAGAGCGAGTACTGCCGTGCTTGCTGGTGAAGTGCCATCGAACGAAAAGGTACTGGGCAAGTACCATACCTGCAAAGGGTACAGACCCCTTCGCCGTGTCTTGGTTGAAGGGTGTAGTGAATGAATCAGGATTCAAGCAAGTTCTCCTAAAGTCGGATGGAGAGCCTGCAATTGTATCGCTGAAACAAAAGGTTAAGGAAGAACTGAGGGATGTCGAAGTACATCTCACGGAGGTCCCGGTAGAGGATCACCAAGCCAACGGATTCATAGAAGTTGGAGTGCGAGAGTTAAAAAGGCAAGTCCGTGCGATTCTCTCGGATTTGCAAGATCGGTTGGGGTTTGAGATAGATCCCACACATCCAAGTCTTGTGTGGCTTGCACGTCACGCAGCGTTTTTGCTCACTAGGTTTAGAGTGGGCACGGATGGGAAGACTGCATACGAACGAACGTATGGCAGAAGTTGGAGAACGCCATTGGTAAGGTTTGGCGAGCACATCTTGTACAGGCCTAGAGCGAATCAAGATGGAAGAAGAAATGACATCGCCCCGCGAGTGTCTCTGGGGATGTATGTCGGAACGGGGACAAGAAACTCCGATGTGTTTGTGATGACCGAGAGAGGCATCATGAAAGGAAACTCCTTGAGTAGGAGACCGCCTGAAGAGCAGTTCAAGTATGAACGGTTTGGTGAACTGAGAGGTTTACCATGGAGATTGCAAGAAAGGCTAAGAGGTCCTGGCGAGATCAGGATACCATTGCCTGATGTTTTGGGTGAGCGACCTGCGAGGCCAGCTCAGGAAGATGTGGTTCCGAGGAACCTGTACGTCAAAAGAAGTGACATAGAAGAGTTTGGGACAACACCGCATTGTCCAGGGTGCGAGGCAGCACTGTTAGATTTGCCAAACAGGGCACACAATCATGAATGCAGATTCCGAATCCAAACAAGGCTTTTGGAAACAGAAAAGGGGCAAGAGCGAGTCAGAAAGGCTCGAGAAAGGATTGATGCCGGAAGACGGCAAAGAGCACCTGCAGGAGAAGCAGTTCCTGCAATAGAAGATGGTGCAGTGGAAGGTGTGGTCGCCGCAGAGCCAGTGCTCTTGGGCAGACCAGAACCGGATTCCGAAATGGCTGCAGGAGAAGCGGCTGGAGAACCTGAAGTTAGAGTAGCCCCAAGAGAGTTGGAATCTAGAGAAGAAGCAAGAGAGCCTAAAAGGCAAAAGCTGAAAGGTAAAAAGGGTGACAAGAGAGCACCAGAGATTGAAGTTGAAGAACTTCATGCAAGAGAACAGAATAGAGAGAACCCAGGAGGGGAAGCATCCTCTTCAAGAGGAGCAGACCAAGTGGATACTGATCCACAACCACCTGGCCCGGACGCTTCGTCTGGAGCTGGTGGAGCTGAAGGCACTGAGATGAACATTGGTTGTCTTTGTGCAATTTTGCGTAAGGCACGCAAGGAAGGCGTGATTTCAGAGATATTTTCACCACCACGAGTTGCGGCTCAAGCACAGCTTGTGGGAATGAGACCAGGATTTTCCGTGGATCTCGAAACAAAGAGAGCAGATGGAGAGTATTGGGATTTGAGTAAAGATCGACACGTGGAGGATTTGATGAACTTGATTGACACCGAGAAGCCTGAATTTCTTGGTGGATCACCTCCGTGCGGTCCATTCTCGAATCTTCAGAATTTGGTTGATGCACGAAACAACGTTGAGCCGAAGTTACGCGAGAAGCGCTTGAAAGAAGGAAAGAAACATCTTCGCACAGCAGTGCGAGCATACTGGAAACAGATGGAGGAAGGAAGATACTTCGTACATGAACATCCCAAAGGTGCAAAGTCGTGGGAAGAAAAATGTATGAAGAACCTGATGAGCGACGAACGTGTCTTCGTGGTCACTGGACCAATGTGTAGGTGGTCCATGGAATCGCATGACCTACATGGAGCTGGGTTGGTTCTGAAAATGACCCAATGGGTCACCAACAGTCCCAGATTAGCCAGCATCCTTCAGGGTGTGTGTTCGAATTCCCTTGGACGTACGTGGCACCGCCACGTGAACCTCATAAACGGAAGAGCGAGAGCCGCTCAGGTTTATCCTCCAAAACTGGTGAAAGCCATGTTGGTAGCAATGAGGCAACAACTCGAAGATGACGGTGAGTTTGGTACACACCTGAACTCGGTCGAAGCAGGACCAGTCCCGGATGCGACTCCCGTTATCGACGAAGAAGAGGAGAAGTTCAATCAGCTGCCAGAAGCCAGTGAAGAGTTAGAAGGACCAGTTATTGATGCCAACACCGGCGCAATATTGGATCCAAAAGAAGTTGTGAAGGCACGAGCCGAAGAGCTCACGTGGATTCACAAGCAACAAATCTACAAGAAAGTTCCGATCTCCGAATGCGAACAAGAAGGGAAAACTCCAATAACCATGAAGTGGATTGATCGCAACAAAGGAGATTTGGAAAGGCCGAACTATCGCAGCAGGTTAGTTTGCCGCGAAGTGAAGCGAGCGAAAGGGGCTGAATATATCCCCGAGCATGCTTCATTTAGTTCAATGCCACCACTAGAAGCTTTAAAACTGTTGCTATCGCTTATGGTGACTTTGAAGAAGAGCCGAAATGGTGGGGTATTGAAGCTACGGCTACTGGACATCAGCCGAGCACACTTCTATGGCAATGCCGAACGTCGAGTGTTTGTGACGTTGCCAGAAGGTGACAAGCTGGAAGGTCATTGTGGACTACTTCTGAAATCCATGTACGGGACGCGTGATGCGGCCAATATTTGGCAGCGCGACTATACCGAACTATTACTTCGTGAAGGTTTTAGTCGGAATACCGCGTGGCCATCCGTGTTCTACAACGAACAAATGGATGTCAGGTTGCTGGTTCATGGAGATGACTTCGTAGCTTTAGGCGATGATGCTGGACAGGCACATCTCCAGAATGTTTTGCAGAAGAAGTACGAACTCCGTGTAGACGGAAGCATTGGGTACGGTGAACAGAGACAAGAGTTTACAGTACTCAATCGAGTCGTTTCATTCTGTGAAAAGACTGGAACGATTACCTATGAGCCCGATCCGCGACATGCTGAGATGGTGTTGAAGCAGTTAGATTTGGAAAAGTGCAAACCGGTGAAGACACCAGGAGAGAAGCAAACAGCTCAAGACGTTGCTACAAGAATGTCGTTACCCGTAGTTACACCGGACCGTGTAAGTTTCTACCGGTCATTGGTGATGAGGATAGCATTTCTAAGCCAAGATCGACCAGATCTTTCAGAAGCGACAAAGTGCCTTGCCAGACGTATGGCAGGACCAAACGAATCGGACTTCAAAGACTTGAAACGTTTGGGTAGATATCTTCGTGGTACCACAAGGATGGTACAGAAGTTTTATCCGCAAAAGTTCTGTCAAGAAGTCACGATGTATGTCGATTCAGATTTTGCTGGGTGTTTGATGACAAGAAGGTCAACGAGTGGTTTAATATGTCTTTTCGGAAAACACGTTGTGAAGCACTCGAGTACCTTACAGTCGACTATCAGCCTATCATCAGGCGAGAGTGAATTCTACGCCATTGTGAAAGGAGTAGCTACCGGATACTCGATCCAAGAACTACTCAAAGGATGGAACGTGGAAACAAAGCTGAAGGTGAAGACTGACAGTAGTGCGGCATTAGGCACCTGCAACAGAATTGGCTTGGGAAAATCTCGTCACGTGCAGACAAGATTCCTCTGGGTACAAGAACAACTAGCAACAAATCGCTTTGAGTTGGAAAAGGTGGATACGAAGAAGAATGTCGCCGATATTTGCACGAAATCGCTGAGTGCAGAAGCTGCCGAACGACACGTGAAAACTATGGGCTATGAGGTTTTAGCCGGAAGGTCAACAGCGGCGAAGTCGCTAGTGACGTAGTTAGGTAGTTTGTGCATCAGCGTAGACGACGCTTCAGCACAGGAGGGGTGATTTGAATACCATTTCATCCATAGCGTCAGTCAGCATGTACATATGCGCTACTTCGTGTTTTGGCTCAAGAAAACATTTGCCGCTGCATATTTTCAAATCAGATATATTTATTATGTCCTTGTTTAAGGTAGCTGCATAGGTCCGCAAAGCGGATATGTTGGCAAGGTCCAATGCTTTCTTTTAGGACAGTACCTCTAGCTTTGAAGGCTCGAGGCCTTTTCTAGGTACCAGGTACCCATCCATGGCAGCGCTGCCATGGAGATTGATACCAGATTCGCCAGTGTGTGGAACACCAAGCATCCTGTACCTCCGAGGATTGGTCTCCGATCTCAACCAGAGGCACCCAGGATTTCCACAAAATCAATTCCATCCATTCTCGGTGTAGCCACAGCGGTGCTGAGAAAACAATGGAGGTCTGGGAGTGGAATCATGCGCCGTGCGACAGCGCAGCCCTTGGCGAAGTCATTGGATCAGTTGACGAAGCTCTCGCAGCAGGGGAAATCTGCCAAAGCTGCAGATCTCTTTATGCAAATCTTTCCACAGCTGCCGAAGGACCGAAAGAAAAAACCCATGTTGTGGAATCTGGTCCTGGCGGCCTTTGCAAATTCAGCTGATTATGAAGGTGCCGTGGGATGGTTTAATAAGACGTTGGAAGCAGGAGTCCCAGCCAACAAGAAGGCTTTTGGGAAGGTGATGGAGGCAGCAGCCAAAGCAAAGAAGCCGGATCTAGCAAAGGCATGGATGGAGAAGTTGACTCAAGAGCTCAATGTAGAGGTTGATCCGGAAGTCATCAGCATCCTTATCCATGCATATGCGAAGGATGGCAAGGTGTCTGCTGCCAATGAACTTCTGGAGAAAAAGATTAGCTCAGGCGATGCAAATCTCATTGACTACAATACAGTGGCAGATGCTTATGCGAAGAGAGGACGCGGCAAAGATGTGACCATGGCCCCTTGGATGAGTGTTTGGAGGGCAGGAGGGCCAGGTGTAAAACAAACTCTCTTAAAGGCAACATCACTCATCACCTTTTAGT
>OMLO01004974.1_pt1 | contig 11145 bp, 7 predicted proteins | sample 1674811 | NCBI WGS metagenome assembly OMLO01 (sample SAMN06265003, study PRJEB25207) | coral metagenome | isolation source: Coral host | place: Mexico:La Bocana,Puerto Morelos, Mexico | collected 2008-11-13 | reverse complement strand
CGCCAAAGGATAAATAGCTTAAAAGTAATGGTGAATTAGGTATAGGCTCTTGAAAACTGTGTTCGGCCACCTTAATTTTCCTCTTTGTAATAATTTTTTCATATAAGTGCAAGAGTACATTAAAGGTGGTTGTTGTTGAGTGACTAGCATGCTGGCCTAATGGGTCACTATGCTCTCAGACGTATGACTTATTCCCTGTGTTGAATTGAGTCTTCATTTAAAACTATTCAATATGAAAAATAATACGTTCTGCCTTCAGGTTCATTTTCATGTCAATCAAACTCAGTTTCATAAGAAAGATTTTGCATGATACTTTGTTAAGCAATACAATGTAGTTATTAACTTTTTACCTTGTACAACAGGAATTGCGATACTCATTCCAAACAAAAGACAGATTGATATTTGTGATGGAATATGTCAATGGTGGCGAGGTTAGTGGGTATACTTTATACTTGAAACCTAACTTTATAGTTTTACTCTGCTACCAACCCCCCCCCCCCCCACCAACACCCCCCCCCCCAAAAAAAAAAAAAAAAACACGGTTGTCCATAGTCCTAGCTGATTCCCAAGACAATAAATGTTTCCTTGCTGTTCTGTGCAGTTCCGAAACCGTGAGTGATATAAAAATAATTTGAGAGGGATTACCTTAGGAATTCGTTCTATATTGGAGATCAATTCTCCTACCAAGACCTCAATTCTGCATAAAGATGTTGACGAAAAGCGTTATATGGGAGTTTTTAATTGCAATACTTTGACATTTGTTAGAAATCACAGGCTTCCAAGCAAGCAGAAAGCAGCCGTCAAACGGTTACCACGAGCAATCAACAAACCAAGAGAGCAACGCCGCGGGCTCCAGTGCGACGAGTGATTTTTACAACTCCCAAATATTCACTTTCTCAAGCCCCGCAATCAATAAACGAGTTTAGATCTGCTGGGACTCTCCTTTCCATGTCTAAACGTTTCAGATCCAATCAGTCTGCGGCAAGTCTGTATAATACCAGTCCCCCGTCATCTCCTGAAAACTTGTAGCCAAAGTACCTATATTTAAGTAACAAGATTTTTAGAGACGATTGTAAAAGATTTAGAAGTGGCAATCCATTCTAACTTTTTAACTGATCCTGTAATCTTGAATAATAATAATAAACCCTTATTTAACCACGATCTGTTTTAAAGCAAATACATGCTTGAGGGGTCATGTGTACGTGTGACTAACTACCTACCTAAGAAAAATTAATATTACATTGTAATAAACTAAAATAAACGATATTATGTTTTAATAAGATTAAGATTTAAAATTGAAAATCACACACGTGTTTCGGAGTTGTCTGGATCGACAAACTGCCAAAATTTAAGTTTTTTAAATATGGGTCCATTCTCGCTTTTTTGCAAAACCGCTTATGGTTGGTAGCGTTATTAAAATAGCTTAATAAGACTGAGTTTGTATACTTCGAGTATTGAGTCCCACTTAGTGATTTCCATCACCGTATCCGAAGGTGTGTCCCATGACAAATTGAAGATAATTCTCGCTGCCCTGCGATGCAATGTTTGAAGAGTTTGGAATAAACAATCTGCATTCATAGGCCTGTAAATAGAGCCATGAAATATCCAGAGAATATCCCATGACTAAAAGTGAAAGACCAAACAGCAAAAAAGACTAAAGTTAAAGAGAACTATTGCTCTAAAAGCTGAAAAATGACTTCAAGTCTTCATTTAACACTTACAACAGTATATTTAGCTTTCAGAAACTGACAGGTTTCAAAACGGAAAATTATGAAGCTTTGAAATTTAAATAAGTTGTGATGATCCATCGATTGAAACAAGGAAAACATCTAACAGGTATATGAACCGAACGATTTAAGCTTCAGAACACTGAGAAAAAATTTGAAAACCACCTAACCCTATTCGTCTATAGACACAAACTCCCTTTATTGAACTTCTTTGTAACTTTAATATCACGCAAAGAAACACTATATTTGGGCTTGCTTAGTTTTCTCGGAGAGGCGATGGAGAAAATCTTAGAGGTGGCTATGTTCAAAGGCAAAAACTAATCTAAGCTTTTATTATTGGTGGTGATTGGTCCGTGAAAAAATGAAGTATATTGTTTCATCAATTTATGTTTTGAACTCAAAACGTACTTCTTTCAGCATCCATAAATACAGCTTACTTGATTTTGTTTCTGTTGGCAAAAAAAAAAGCCTTGGCGTCGCGTAAGGAACTTTCTGTTTCCTTAATCGTGTTTACATAGCTTACTGCAAAACAATTGCCCAACCTGTCAACTAAACCTGTGAACTAAACCTGTCATCTGACTAGATTTTGTAAACTAAATTTAAGCCATGATAATACAATCTCTCTTAGTTTCGTTTCGCTTGGCTTGAAAAGCTAAATTTAAGCCAAGAGACCAAGATCTCGTTAAACTTCGTGTGCATCCACTTGCACTTGCATGCTGAAAAGTACCCTGAACACGGTACTTTTAACAGATGTAAGCGAGAATGGTTGGCAGCACTCTTGTGGAAGTTTGTGGCCGACTCATTTTCAGCTTTACACGTACTGTGGCAGAACACGTTAACCGCAGCGAAGCTGAGATTATACCGCAGATGTGCGGTTACGATATTCTACAAAACACGGGCATGGAGTGGTACTGTCAGCCTGTTGATGAGTTTATTTTTCAAGAGTACAGCGACGGACAAGTATCTAGCACTGAGTATGTTACTAATTTTGGCCAGGCGAGATTTACGAACGCCTGCACAATTGAGAACTGTGAAGATGCAGAACAGGTGGGACAAGATAGATCAATGGCTTGGAAGAGACTCAGACCATCTTTAACTCTTACAATTTGGTACTCGCTCTGGTTTGGGTTTTTAATTTCCTTTTTAAGTGCAGGCATCATCGGCATTTTGGCTATCCTTTTATATTACCTCAATTATCAAGCCGTGCTAACATGTCGAACTCGTACACAGCAATTGATTCCAATCAAGATTCAATGGACCAAAACCATTTCTGAAAGCATATCGTGCATTCCTATTTATGCATGGTTTTTCCTTAATATGCTGTTTTTCTTTCGGCCATATCAGATATCGGGATTGAAACGAAAAATCTTTCTGATATCTTTCGTTTTCTACCTCCTGGACTCACTATACCGTTTAACTCTTCAAGGTTTTGGCATTTCTCATTCGGAGCTAACGCGACGACAAAGGATCCCTGGAAATGTTCTTTTCCTGTTAAGTACCTTTGTACAATCATTGGTCCTTGCTAAACGTCTTTCGACAGGGGCTAGAACCAGCAGACTCAAGACAATGTCGCTGATTATAGTTCCGTGCATTGCTTGTATAGTTGTGGCTATTTTGGTAGCATATTTTCTTTATCCTGTGTTCACTGAACAAAACAAAGCTGGAAAAGTCTACATCGCAGTGTTCGCACCTCTAATCGCAGTAGCTCTTAAAAGTATCTCGCGTCTTTCCATCCAGGGCTTATGGAGAATTAGTCATCCGGGAACATCATTCGTGCTGCTTGTTCCGCTGTATTATGGGTCAGCTGTGATGTTGAGGCTTTTGCAAGTGGATCTTCAGAGTTTAAAATCAATCGCTATAATTGGAATAATCCATGGGATTGCAGAGGTCATCGAGAGAAGTGCGCTAGTTTTGATAGATTACGTCAATTATCAAATTTATGAAAGGAAACGGGTTCCATGGGGAAGTTTTCGCACCCCTCGTCTTGAAAGACTTGTAGTGGACATTGCGATATTGAGCATGTTGTTTGAATCAAGTGCTGTTATTTCCGTGAACGGGTTTTTGCACTTGCACGAATATTTTTACAGGGACAATAACACGCCACTGCAGCTACTTCAGTCATTTGTGATCAGCACATCAGTTCCACTGACGATTGAGTGGTTTTTTACTAGCGTGTCTATAGCTATTGAGACACGCTATCAGAACAGGGCTGTTATAGCGGTATGGCGAAGACAATGGAAGAGACACCTAGCAGTGGCAGCAATCAACGCACTGCCTATAGTCGTTTGGTCCAGCACAAACCTGCTGATAGCTGTCCAAGCGCGCTTCCCCGACTTCAAAGAGCACTGTGAAATGCCGTTTAGTCACCCGTAAATGGAAAACATAGCAGAAACAAAGTAATATATAGCAATTAGTATAGAATTACTAAGTGAAAACACACATGATTCACTGCAACTCTGAGTTTCGTGCTTACGCACTCATCAGTGCGTGATGAGTGCGTAAGCACGAAACTCAGAGTTGCAGTGAATCATGTGTGTTTTCACTTATTAACCCAATTCTATACACCGCTCTACACAAATGTGTATTGAGCACTCTTTAGCAGTGTTAACTACAACTTCTCATGATTATTAGCAATTAGTATAGACGATTGGGCTTTGTTTGCCCTTTATGAACAAGTTCAGCCAAACCAAGCCCAGGTCAGTATACACTTTGTGTATGGAAATGTGAATCTATGAGGGTTCCAGAATACCTATGTCTGAAATAGAGAGTCATCAAATGTAGGATGTCTAAAAATAGACACGAAAGGAGTTCAGTCAAAAAGAAAAACTATAGCTAATAAACCTCAAAGTCCAGTCCCCCTCAACCGGCACCCGAGGATCAATGTTATTCTCGTACTGATGATTAAGATGCAGTAGGTAAGTTTTTTCTAGTGTCAGTGATTATTTTTTATGAAACAAAGCAAGGGATGCCCAGCAGCTTTAATTAAACTTCCTGGTCACAGTTTCAGGGAAGGTTTTTGTTTCTGATTGTCAAAGGTAAATTTAACTGTCTCGATCGGCGTTTGTTCTTGCATCAAGAGTAGGTCCTGTAATAGGAATCTCAATTCCATCGTAATTTCATTTTAAGACGCAAAATATTAAAATGTCATAAAAACTTTTTGATAATTTTATATGGATACCAGTGTTCTTGGACTGTTTTAAAACACCTGATTCTTTTCCATGATGCTTGAATTTCAGCCATGTTGTTATCTTTCCGCACATGCAGTGATTTTTGAAACAAATAAGGTTTTATCTGACTAAAATATTTTAAGCCGGTTATCTCAAAGGACAATTTTCTTTTGTCGCTTATGTAAGACTTATCATGGAATCTAATTGGTGGACAACAAAACCGAATTTGGCTCCATAATTGTAACATCATGTCTTTGAGTGCTGAGTGACGTTATCAAAGGAAAACACCGTGAAGTTATCTTTCTAAAACAGGAAGGTAATCGAAGATGTTAAGCAAACTACAACGGGACAGGAGACATCAGCTCAAGCGGCTTACTCTTACGGTTGGTGCGGCACAGACGGAATGAAGTTCTCACAAAAGATTAAAAAGATACAGAAGTTGGTTTTCTTCATGATTAAGAAGGACCTTCTTTGGCTTCGAAGAACAATTTAATTCACAATAATATGTTCGTCCGAGGAACTCTTCCTACAACTGAAAAAAGAGGAAAGATTCGGTGGTGATTTACTTACCTGCTACCCACAAGCCGTACTCTGTTTGGAAGTTAATTGTATGCTACTGGTGCGATTTACTTGAAGAAAATACAACCACCTGAGAGCAATCATTGGTACCAGCGGATTTATGGTCGTCATATGTAGACGAGAAAACATAATTTGTTTCAATGATCGAACATTATTAAGAACTCTAAGAGATTTTCCAAGCAAAACAAGAACAACAAATGAATTGGTTTATTTGGCTAATTTTAGTTAGCTACCTGCCTTTGTTTACTACAACCGATTTTTGTCCATAAAAGCGAAACTTTCACTCATCCTTTGGGTCAATATGACTAACAGTTTTTCTTGGTTTCCCTTTCTTTCGTGTCAACTCGTTAGAGTGCCACACGACACATAATACCCAGTAAATGTACATGTATTTTATTACGGGCAGTAAAATAGTCGTAAAATGATCTACCCATCGAAAGAATTGACTTTTTCCCCGCTCGTACCATAAAATACCAATTTTTATCATAAACTGTTATCCTCATCTGTTGTGACAGAAGAACTGACTGCATGGATTGGCAGAATCGTTAGGGGTGTGTTCTGTGCACATAAGAAAATTCAGTGGCTGCTTCAGTCATATGCGCATGACATCACTGTGACGGTTCTGTCACGATTGACAATGACCGAATTCTCCCAACTGCAGAAAACGCCAAAAAATTTAAGATGCTGACCCTTAACTACCTGGGAGACAATTTTTGACATTCTTTAAAAAACCTCTGGCTTATTTTTAGCAATCAGAAACATTATCTGTACTATTTTTGTAGCTGCATAAACTATAAATTGATAGAACTGCGAAATTCTTTTTTACATTTGCTAATATCGGAAATAATATCGAAGGTCTTTCGCCCTGAGATTTTGAAACAATACACGAACGAACTGACTAATATCAGCCAACCAACCAGCAAAAAATGTCTACTACACACTAAACCTACCACTGTTTGAAACATATGACAGAGCAATTTCCCGTGATGTTTTAACGTAATTTCTTTTCAACCGCAAATAGCAAGTGTTTGTGAAATAATCCCTGAACATTTCTTGTTCGTTTTTTGAAGTGGAATGAAACCACGCATGAACTGCACGCCTGTAATGCGCGACAGTTCGAAAACAACACACTTTCTAGCCATTTCACCTGCTCAAAGGATACTATTTTATATTAAAAGTTAAAGGTTCTTTTTCCAGTGTCTTTCACTACAATATCAAAACTCACTGAGACAATTTCAAGAATGGACCCTTATTGGAAGTGTCGGCCCTGTAGAGGAGATCTTTGTTTTAAACAATTTGAATGTTGACATTTTTTGTTTGCCGCTGTCGGTTCAAATACCTGTTTGGTTTTATCAAAGCAGCACCATAGAAGTGATGGCCCATGCAATGCCCATAGCTGTTCGTCTATAATTAACAATATCATTTTCTCTCGCTCTCGTTTTAGTGGGCTCCTGTAAATGGATATTGATTAATTTTGAATATAAAAAGTTCTTTCTCCGATGATTAAGTTTGCGATTTCTCAGTGATAGAACAAGAGACGTGCGCCGGATTTAGATAATAACTTGGCAAACTCCCTTTCGAAGGTAAGTTAAGGTGATTTAGAAAATCTAGCCTTGTTAAAGGTGCCAAGATACATCCAGGATATAGAATTCCTCGATCTCTGTCACTTTGGTGTCTAATTGGGTGTTACGGTTCACTTTTGAAGGGCTATATTTTACCCTTCTTTGTCCTTTTATTTGAATATGGCCAAGTTAGGTTAAGAGAAACTCACATATTTTGCTTTGTTCATCTTACTGTGAATTCGTCCATGAAGATATGCGGTGTTTAGATGATGATAGTTTTACGGTTCTCTGATCCTATTCAGGGGAACATTTAAAACAAAATGCGTCTTTCTTAGAAGTAAAGAGGAAGTAGCTTAAGTTGTAAAGCACTCAGTTTCCAATGGCATAGATCACACTGTGTAACGTCAGAATGGTACCAAGGGGTGGGAGTGTGTTTGGCAAGGGGACGGGAGGGAAGGGGAGCAACAAGTACACGCGCCTTAAAAAGTAGTCAAACTTTTTAGATACCTGATAATTAAACGTAAACTTTTGCGATGGCATAACTTTAGGACATCCCAAGGCATTTACAAAACTAGAGTATGTGTGAAGGACAATTACAAGGCTTTAATTTACTGCCCCAGTTAATTTTTTTTTTTGCGCTCTAAAATCTCGTGTCACTTTGCAAGTTACCGTATATAATTCCTATATAATTATAGCTTTGTAACTTTCCCAAGGCCATAATTTAGTTTTAATTTTCCAAGTACTTATAATGCACTTAAACATCCCTATCTAACTTATGGTTGCGTACTGTGGGATAATAATTAAGAGGCTCCATTGTCACAATTGGTGAGACTATAAAACAAAGTTACTAGAATAATCAACAGTGTGCCACTTTGTGATCATATTACTCCCCATTATGTAAACCTTGATCTTGTTAAGCTTCCTGACATTGTTAAAATATATACCTGTCAGCTATTATACGACCACTTAATTGACGAAAAGCCGTCGAATTACACCTTATCTGGTATCTGAGCAACATAACTACGCTACTCGAAGTGCATCTTTACAACACCAGTTTATTCCCAGTTTCTAGTCGTGCGTTTTTAACATGAGCCCCTGGCTCGGGAGATTGGGCAACCACTTCCAACGTCTACGACTAAAATAAATATCATCATCATCATCATCATCATCCAGAATAAACATAAGAAAATTTAGCTCCACTGTTATTGGATGTTACTATTGCAATGACTTTCCTTTATCTATACGTAACTTGCCAACGAGAAAAACGTTTTAAAAAAGCACTCTACCAGTATTATTTTGCTCAGTATTAATTAATTCATACCTTTTCGATTCCTCTCCTATGTTAAGTTAACTTTTTTATCCTAATTATAATTGTCATTTAAACAAGGGCATCCAATTAGCTAGCTATATTTTACCCTTTTCCATTTCTCTTTTTTACTTGTTTTACTTTATATTTATCTTTGTTATTTTGGAATGGAAAAATAATAAATAAATAAATAAATAAATAAGTTTCCTTAATACACCCAGTTTCAGAGTAAGGGTCAAATCATATCAATTTCAGACTAAATTAAAAGCACTCTCTTTTGGACTGTGAACTAAATACCTTTACCCTACCCAGATTCAGAATTAGCCAATCAGAAGCTATGTCTTCTCTCCTGATATTAAGTCACTGACCTGATCTTGCTACGATATCATTGTTACTTAACGAATCTCCTTTGGTCTTGAACCATGGCTCGACTAAACTCGCTTGATATGCCACCAAAGCGTACCACTACGATTAGGTTTGGAAATCAGCATTTAAAATAATCCACTGAACACCAAATAGTTCATCAGATCCAGCTCTCCAATTTTAAGTCGAAGTAGCTAAAAAAGCGTACGTGTGGTCAGGTTAGTCAGAGGTCGCCAAATTTCGAAAACTTTAGCTGTGAAATTTATTGCAGTTGCACTCCCATACGTTTATAATTGATTGCCTGGGTCGAACGAAATCTTATGTTTCTTCTAGATCTGGTCCCCCCAATTTCGGGACGACAAGATATTTGCGAGATCACATTTGGCTTGAGCTCAAGACGTAAGATCATTCACCATGGTTGAAACTAAATCAGTCATAATTTCCCTTTCGTAGTAAAATTAAATGCATCCATTATATTCTAACTATTCAGTACGTCAACAATATAAACATTTTCACGCAAGATCATTTTCTTCGGCTTCCTAGTTTGTTCCTTTTGGACCTTCCGACGCCATGATGCGCCTCTCTCACAGTGAGGGACATGAGAATTTATTTCCTGTTATGCGCTCTTCTAGTTTACGGCGAGATCTACTCTCTTGAAGGTATGAAACTAACTGTCCTTCTCTTCGTATCACTATTTTAAATCTATTGCTGGCCGCCAAGGGCTGAACTTTTACATTATGGGCAAAGTCAGTCAGTGACTTGGCCCCTCCATTAGATTGCTTAGATTCGGTGCGTCAGCATAGATTGGTAGAAAGGCAAACGCAATGCTGATAGAAAGCATGACTGGCTATCAGACAGCACTCTTTTATTCTCTTGTTATTCTTCTGCTCATTCACTTTTTTTGCACAGGTAAAATGTACCCAGGCGCCGTGACTTTTAAACAGAAATGGAGGGACCTTCGAGCAACTCCTGGAAGCACCCAGTATGACGTGATGGTTAAAAACATAGAAAATTCGGTATGTGTTTTTTTTTTTCTTGTTTATCCACAACGAGTAATCTACAACGGGTAATTTATGCTTGCAGCAAAGTATTAAAACATCGTTCTTATTCCTTACGAAGATACGAGAAACCTTCAAAAATGATTCTAATTTTCAAGATGTCAAGGTGACACAGTTAAGGTGAGGTGCTTTTTTTCATTATTTCGTATTTTGATACCTCCAGTGTAATTACCAGTACCTCATACTGAATCTAAATAAGCTCTTTCCCAATATATTCAGGGAGCACGAGGCCAATAAAAAGTCCACGAGACAAGGAAATCTTGCGGCAGATTTTGAGTTGTCTTTTAATAACCAATCAAAGGTCAGAAGCAGCGTTTATAGTCTCTTCCGCATGGTGCAAAATGGTGCTCTTGATGGGATACCAGTCAAGGAAGGATCTTTATTGGTTCAAGGACTAAAAAATATGCCTCGGCAAAAGCATGAACATAGAAAGCGTCAGCACATCGTTCACGGTTTGTTTGAGTCTTTTGTTATTGTTGATTCTTCTTTCTGTTTTCTTTTATCCTTGGAAATTCCCTCTCCTAACTTAAATGGTAAGTTTAGTCTGCAAACCTAATAATCTAGTAAGACAGTAGTAAGCCTACTCTGGTTTTACGGAAGTACGAGATTGAGTACGGGCCTTGAATCTCAAAGCAGTGACCGGCATTTCCACCGCGACAGGTCAGGTTCTCCATGTTGATTTTTTAGGTAGAGAAGAAAGATCGTGTGTGACGCCAGTGTAATGAAGAATCTTCAAGGTAGAATTGAAAAGTCGTTCTCGGACTAGATCTCGTACTTGTACTCAAATCTACTGTAAGAGCTAGAAACAAATAAACAAACAAACCAACCAACTAACAAACAATCGAAAGCTCTCCGACAAAAATACGACTATGCCAAGCAAAGAATGTCCATTCTCTTTCATTTTAGCTGTTCCTGTAATTCAAAACACTTGGCCATCAGGAAGTTACGGTCTTCCTAAACCCAGATCTGGGTGTCCTAATAAAAAATGGCGAGAAGGCTTCAGGTATCAAGACTCGGAGAATCTTGAAAACATAAACTTCAAATCAAATGGGAGTCACTTCTCTGGGAAGGTGAGTCTTCATGGGATACGACAAGAATTCTGCATACACATGGACACGCCTGGTGCAAAAATTTCTTGGCCGCGTGGAAAATACTGCATTTATAGAAAAGGGAAAACTTGTCCCACTGGTCTACAAGAAGGTATGACATTGCTGTCGCACACTGATGTGTGTTGTTTTTAGTAGTGGATAAGGCCACAACAGGTTTCTGTTGTTTTCACTGTTATCGGTATACAAAGTTTGAATCTTTTTTCACGCTCCATGTTTTTAGGTTGGGTACGATGGGACGACGAGAACACAAAAATTGACTTTCCAAATTCCCTTG
>OMLO01004973.1_pt1 | contig 11147 bp, 7 predicted proteins | sample 1674811 | NCBI WGS metagenome assembly OMLO01 (sample SAMN06265003, study PRJEB25207) | coral metagenome | isolation source: Coral host | place: Mexico:La Bocana,Puerto Morelos, Mexico | collected 2008-11-13 | reverse complement strand
ATGACTAAAAGGGCTGAAAAACCATACCCTTTGGGGCCGCACATACCTATATAGCCCATATAAGGGAGTACCCCCCCAGGGGATCTATCTTGCTATCATAATTGTTTTTCCACGATGGTCTCATATGGAGTGGGATGCCACCTTAAGATCCAGGTTTTATTGAAATGAAGAATTGCTGGAAGCAATCACTGATAATAATGATAATATTATACCTAACTTTAATAATAGTAATAATTTAAATAATTATTAAAATAAGTTTTTTTATGAAAATGTTCAAGGTGACCATTTTCCTCTGTTTATATCTTCATGTCTGTAAACGTTTTAACTGTCTAGTACTTTCTTTTTTCTTTGAGTAAAATAGGTTTATTTTCATATTTAAATTTGCAGGTGAATGTCTCTTTTTGTGCTTCTGTTTATTTTTCTGTTTTACTGCCAGCCTTACATGTATTGTCATTAGCTAGGGTTCTTGAGGTTCAATTGTAAATTGTCAAAGTGTAAATTAATTTAAAGGATGTAGATATATTGTGTAAGTGTGAAAATACATTTAAAGACATGGTGCGGCATCACAAAACAAGAACGTGTTGCCTGAAGTAGCAAAACCTTGACACAAACCCCTGACATGCCATAAACTTGACTGATAATAACATTATTACGCATAACTGGAGAATGAGGAAGCCAGTGTAAGAAATCAGGAAAAACTATTTTAGGTTGCGAGACGAAAGGAAGAAAAAGTTTAAATTACTACGTTTAAGTGTCGTTTACAACATTTATTCCCTTGATAAGTATTTAATGATTCATCGCGAAACTGAAAACTAAGTTCATATATAAGCTTAATTATCAAATGTTACGGTTGCGCCAAGTAGTACGTTCAAAGTAGTTTAAAAAAACTTAATGCATGAGACAACAAACTGCAGGGTTTTTACCGATGTTGGCGTTAAAAGACCAGTAATAATAAACCAGATCAGCGTGTCTGCCAAATACAGTGTATATTTCACACTGATGGTTCGCAAGAAGACAATAACTATTTACTAATAATTGCTTTCCACTTAAGACAACCAAGGACAACGGTGTACCTGCGTAGCAATGAACATCTTCCAAACAAGAACGCTATCTGAACGGAATTGACGTCACTTAGACAACACTTGCTTATCGAGGAAAGGCACAGATGATGGAGCCATGCAGTGCTGACAAAATTCGCCGATCACCGATCGTTGCACACCAGAGGCACGAAAGGTAACTTACCTCAATTCGATAAGTCACTTATTTATTGTAAACAATTCGGTAGAAAATGACACAAAGAGGTTCCTTCTGTAATCGGCGGTTAAAGGTCGATAAAGACGAAGGGTAAAAGCTTAAATTTCAATCACGGATGAAATTTTTGTACAAGAAACGATCGATTGCGGCTGCAGAGAAATTATAAGCTTAACTTCCACAGGAAACAATTCAAGGTTGAAGAAATCACACAAGAAAGGCTTCTCCAGTGGATCTCTTTGTATAAACGTCTCAAGTAAAACTTATAGCAATCGGTCCAGTTCAAAACGAAAGACGAACAAATATGCTTCCAGCAACATGTAGGCGCTGCCATTTTCAAGCTACTCCAAAGACAAGTTACTCCGAGTAGCATCAATATTTGGAAATCTCTTACCTCTGTTGGTTTGAAATCTGAGCCAGATATATTCCTGCGAAAGGTAAGCAGTAAATTACTTCCTTCTCCTTCCTTTTTAAGCCAACAAATATCGCAAGTAAATTTCCAAGGGCAAGCAAGAATTGTGCACCATCCCCCAAGGGCAGCCCAAAATAATCAGGCTTATTATCATTCACAACAGTGCATAACCTGCTTATTGTGTTCTCCGCCAATCACATGTCGAACTAGTTTTGTTTTTGGAGAAAAGAAAGGTCAAGAAAGAAATGAAAGAAATTTTGATGGAAATTTTATGAGTCATGCAATGACATCGTCTTGGACGTGTGACGTCAAATATGCACATAATTATGCTTCAAACAATTCAATCGAAAGAGCTTTTTGTCAATTTCTTATAAACTTGTTAGACTGACCCATTTTTAACACCCAGCGAAATTGTGAACTTGTGTTGCTTTCCTTTTTTGCTGAGATTACATTTTAAATTCTTAAAATGTGATGGTTGAACACTACACAAGTGATCGAAGTTTTGTACCAGTATCATAATAGATTTCACTGGATTAATTATGTAAACTGATACCTTGCTTGGATCACGGTATGGTGATTTCAGGCCATAAAAGGTTGTGTCATACTCGTGGTGAAGCGAGACACATGTTGTAAGTACATGTCATAATATTTTCATTTCTGGTATATGTTTAAACAAGCTTCAAAAATACTTCATCTCAGTCAACCAATAACATGTAATAGAATCCTTTCAACAAGCGACAGCCTGACATACGTCAGGAAAGCACAAAATGTTTTGGACATTTTTGTGACTTAAATGCATTGCCGAAACTTTTTCTTGTTACCGAAAGAAAAGTGACTTTTTCGTAAAAGGAAATGTAGTAGAGTCTGCAGAGAGGCCAAGAGTTTTAATTTTTGTAGGAGTGACGGCCTTCTTCCTACATTTAGAGCACAGCTGCTTTCCAATTTATTGTTTCAATAACCTCAGTGGGTTTCAACCTGAAATTATTTTGGACCGCAAGATGGCCTAAAGAACATAGAAAGAAACAATCTACGTTTCCCTCTCAGCCTCGAATTTATCGAAAGAAATGAAATATATATGTTGTAGTTAAAAATTAAATTCAGGTAAAAATAATTTTACCCTAGTTTGATGCTCAATTTAACCTGAATTTAATTTTTGCATAGACGTTAGATAGATTTCACTTTCATTTCTACTGTAAATTTGTAATGGATAAACGAACAATAAAATAAATAAATAGGTAAATAAAGAAAAGAAAACAAAAAATGAATAAATAAAAAATAGATAAATGGACTGATTATAAAAAACCGATCGGTGACAAAAGAAGCTAGATGAGTGAAGAGATCGAGCGCTTGCCTTCGTCGGATTGAAAGAAGCCTGGCACGAGCGCTGATAAACAATGAGATTACTATGGCAACAATGAAGAGCCATGTCGAGGGGTCATGCCGAGGAACTTTGAAAAAACTCCGTAATGGCGGAAAGGTTGTGATTGAAGACTGCTCATATTCTTCACTGTTTCGGCTCGGGAAAAATCCTTGGTGATACGCACTTGTGTTCAAAGGAAAAAAGGCGATTGCCAATGGTTGGTTATTAGAAAGAATATTTAGAGAGTGGACTCGAGGAAAAGTCTGTAGTACTACGAACGCTGTTGATCGGTTGTTATTTAGACGTTACCAAGTCTTTGCTGTGTTTGCACGAAAGCAGGCCCTTGGAAAAAACGTTGATACCATAAGTTGGATTTACAGTTTCCAGGTCCTGATAATTATCGAACTAGCACTTATTTTGCTCCGTGAAGGGGAAGTCTAAGTTGGAGAAATTCATTTCGATTGTGACAACTCTGGCTTTGTTTTCCATTGTGCGTTACTACACGTTTTGACTATTACAGCTGTAGATCTAGTTTGTCCCTCAATAGTAAAACGTGGATTGGGTAGAGAGAAGAAAAATGGACATTTAAAGGCCCAAACAGTTGTTGCTGCTGAAAGAAACTCGATAAAGGAAGTCGACTGCATACAGGCAAGGTTTCTTGAAGTGGTGTTTAAAAATAGAAATCTTGGCGCCCTAGCTGTGTCACTCCTCTTTCACTTGTTTTGATCATCATTGATTTGTGCCGCCTAGAGAGCTTTGGAATGCTCATTTCTTCCACTGCCTCTTTCCGTTGTCATGAACATGCTTAGATAATATCTCACTTAACGTGCATGGAAATAACCTGAATATCATTCGATGGAAAAGTACGAGAATTTAGGCTTAGTCGGGGAAGGCTCGTACGGAATGGTGATGAAATGCAGGCACAAGGAATCGAATCAACTTGTGGCGATCAAGAAGTTCATAGAGTCTGAAGACGACAAGATGGTCAGGAAAATAGCACTAAGGGAAATAAGAATGCTTAAGGTGAGTTTTAGACGTCTGTTTGTCTACGATGAGTATTTTAGTTTACGCACATGCAAGATGCCAATTTCGTTTGAATTTGTGTAAATTATTTACAGATGGTCACGACGTAAACCTACTTTTACTGCTCTTGTTTGCTGACGTATATCGTAAAAAGTGATTTGGGTTTGCTTGGAAGGAAAAATATTATTGGTAAAAATGCGACGCCTAAATTTGTTTTTTTTTTGAGAAATCGATGGCAAATTTCAAAAATTTGGATCTGATGACGCAAAATTAAATTTTTAATTAGTTACAAAAATAACAATGAAAGTTTTTAAAGTTGTGGCTAGGACCTATTTTCCAATCAATTAGCAAACTTTAATATAATTGCAAAACTACTTGCAATGTTGAAGTTTTAAATGTTCTCTGTGGAATTGACCGTCTTGTAATAATCTCATCTACTGTAGTTTTCATTTGCCACCGTGACAGCCTGTAATAATAATCCATTTTTCTTTGGTCCGTCTCAAATGTCGTTGTTTACAACATCACGATGCGATATCATTTCTGATAAATTTCCGTTTCTTTTCTTCTTGCGCTTCACAACAGTGACCAACTAAAAGTTAAAAAACTGTTTAAAAACCAAAAATCAGTTTCGATTTTTCTAGTATTTATTATATAGTATACTTATGTTAATAAAGGGAAATTTTCTGTTCAGCCAATATTATGAGTAGTAAACACAATCCTTTATTTCATATCAACTTGAGTAATATAACCCATCAAAATGCAAAGAGCATGCTTGAAGGTCTGGGACTGATATTGTACTGAACATTTTGAGCTCTCTTTAAGGGTTGGCTGTTGTAGAGAGTTTTAACTGTATTTGTCTATTATAATTTGTCTATTGTTGTTTTACATGTTACCCCAGGAGGGCATTGTCACTGCATACCTTTATCTTTGCATTATTGCATGCATTCACTGTAATTTTTCTTCAGTCATTATTTGTTGTTTGCTGCACTGATCACAAATGATCAGGATAATACCACTGTATGCTGCTTTCAGTGAAAAGCATTTCATAAAATACTGTGCCACTGTTTTGATTTTTAAAAGATTCCTTGAATTATTCTTTATAGAAAGCTGTGTTTACATAAACTTGTTAATATTCCACTTTGTTGTAATAAATAATTCATTACCTTCATGTCTAACTTCAGTCAATGGGTTTGAATGCTGGTTAGACCAGCATTAAGTCTGGGCCTTTTACATGAAGGAAGAAATGCTGCGACACTGTAGTAAGACAGTGAGGCAGTTTATAAAATTCAACAAAAGTCATCTTGCTCTCCATCATTTTATCAACATCCATGTTTCAATGCTCTGACACATCTCAGAAATTTACCTTCACAGGGCTTCACCTGAACATGTTTAGGTTTCTGTCGAGTTATATAAACACAAGTGGAAGTTTGTTAGAACAATAGTTGCTGTGGGAACGCAAGCCAATAGGTGCGCATTTCCATTGCTTTTTCAAGTTCTCCCAAACCTTCATGGTGTTTCTCTAACTTTATAGAAACTCGTAACATGTTTTCTATTTCTTTTAGAGAATACTGTGATACTGATCATCAAAATGCAAATTCTCTTTGCTCATGCCATCATTAAAGCAACAGGTCAAGCTACATGCAGTTCTGTGTTTCTATTGAGTTCTAGAAATATAAGTTGGTGAGGTGTCATGAATAGGTTGGTCAACAAATTTTCTTTGACTTTCTGTTTCAGCAATTACGACATGACAACCTTGTTAACTTGATAGAGGTGTTCCGAAAAAAGAAGCGACTTTTCCTTGTATTTGAATTTGTGGATCATACAGTGCTTGATGAACTTGAGAGATATCCTAATGGCCTGGATGAGAACAACGTCCGCAAGGTCTTATGGCAAGTGCTGAGGGCTCTTGAATTCTGCCACAATCATAATGTAAGTGCATTGTATTTTGTTTATTAGGACTCACCTACATGCTCAACTTAAAATAATCACAAGTATATTAAGCATTTTTGCACTGCTTCTTTTTAAATGTTAGATTATCCATAGAGATGTTAAACCAGAGAACATTTTGGTGTCATCTAAGTCTGGTGTAGTCAAGCTATGTGACTTTGGCTTTGCCAGAACTCTTGGTGAGTACTATTCCTGTACCTTTCATACATTTTATTACATAACACCATTCCATTTAAAAATGGAAACGTCCATTTAAGAATGGAATCTGAAAATATGGTCATGTACGTGTGTACTTGTACGTGGTATTGCTGTTATAATTTTACTTCCATTGAAGCTACAGTATTGTAGTTATGATGAATGCAAATGTACAATGACAGTTACTGTAGTATTTACCAAAGATATATGTTAGTGGATTTATTATATAATGTGTGGTTTTCCGCTGGCTGAGGGACGAAAGAGGCGGAAAACGTTTTTCTCACACGCGGCTGGGAGTATGGGCTCGAATGCGTGGGGGTCTCAGGTCATGTGAGAAGTTCAAGGTTCACTTTGCGTTTGCCATCCGACATTGCCTGACATGGCTCCCAGCTGTGTGTGAGAACAAACATTCTCTTTTCAGAAAACCAGACTTTCAGGGCTAAATTTTAACGTCAGTACCTGCTGGCCAGTATCCTTGTTTTCCTGGTTGCCCTAGGCTCAATTTCCAGTACTTTTGGGAGTGTGGTTGTTTATCCTCCTCCCACAAACAGCTGGATCACTGGTCTGCATCGCTTGTCTGAGACGTCACATCCGTTTTTTATGCAAATTATTATGAGGGCAACACACCTTTTTCTTGCAAAATTGAATATTGAGGGGGACAGGTGTTTCTGCATCTGTAAATAACACCAAGTGTTTCAGCAAGAACCATAAACACATACAGACAGCAAAGCAGCCATACATGTACATGCAAGAAAAATTGATTTGTCTGTTGTTTTGGGTTTAGTCACAAGGGCAGTTGATTCACTGTATGATACAATTCTTAATAAAACTTACAGAGATTTCACATTTGTAAACTCGTAAACAGACAAAAGACCATGTCTCACTCTCACACTTACATTACAAAATTTCTGAGGCATGCAAGGTTTTTCAGAATCCCTTAAATCTGTTCCAAAAGTAAACCCTCCCTTATGGTGTATTATTGTGTGTGTACATTCTCAATCGTCACAACAATACTTCAACATGAAATTGGAGTTGAGTATTTCTGTTTCCCTAAATTTTTCAATGAAAAAGCACTTTAAAACCAAACTGAAGAAACTCATCAGCACTGACATCTGCCATATTGGATAAATGAGTGATAAAATTGGCTTGGCTGTGATTGGCCCAAATGTAAAACGGGTAGACATAATGATCCAGTCGTGGTGTGGACCAAGGAATGTATGCTCACAAAATTCCTGGAATATCTATAGCCTATAGTTGCCCAGGAACAAATAAAGTGGCCCTGGATTTTCTGTATTTGTATGAGATAGATAGATTGTTTATTATAAAGCAGTGCATTGCAGCCAGGAGGCTGAATTGAGTCTGGTTTAAACAAAGGAAAAATAAACAAAACCATATACAATATTTGCAACTTACAAAATATAAGTACTTACTAATGCTAAAAGAAATGTAAAATTCTACACAAATGATTTGGAAGAGTGATAATTGCATCAAAAATGACTAAAGTTCTGGAATTTATAGCCCAAAAGGATGTCTCCCTAGCTTGTATTACTGAAACCTGATTATGAGAGTCCATGGCTGATAGCTTCGCAGACACCCCTGGCTATATTATCTTGCGCATGGATATAGACAGACTATGATTACAGTGGTTTTCAAACTATCTTTTCTACGTCTGACTTTGATCCGAGCTGATCCGACCTGGACTAGCGATCTGAGTCAATCTGGCCCAACTTTTGTACCTGCGTCCTGGCAACTGCTAAATCTTAGCCCTGAACTTTGAACTACATGTACATGCTCATTAGAACTAAGAGGACTGCAATTAGGCTGCTAATATGGTTTTCTACATTAGAAATGCTGAAAGATAACTATAAGGCCAAGACTGAATTGACTATAAAGATGTTAACTATAATTTTCACAAATATGACATTTAAATACTAATAGCTTTTTTTTCAGTCATGGTTCAAACTAATTAAGGGCTGATTGCAGATTACTAAATAAATAAAAAGTATCTCCACCACTATAAGGTGACTCTAAATATATCCAACACAAAACACCATGTTTGACCACATTTCTAAACTCTGTCAGAGAAGAATTTAATTTGGTGAACTTTAAGATGCTTCGAAATGTGGTCAAATGTAGTCTTGAGTCTTCAATAGTTATATATCTTCTCAATCAAAATTTTGAGTCAATGCTCACAGTTATATAAAATTGTAAAAAGCTAGGCTGATTATATAAAATTAAGTCAGATATCCAAACACTGTAACTGTCACAGTTTCCTTTGTTTAGACTTGATGAGTTTGAGAAATGTACTCACCCATTTTATATCAAACATTGGTTGGTATGGAAAAACTCTTTAAGAATGTGACAAGACATTTCAAAGTATCTTGTAACTGACCACTATTTTCAAATGAGAAAAGATCTTTTGTTAGTGTTTTCTAGTGTTGGCAAAAAGTGTGGTTAAGCTAAGGTTAAAAGTTAATGACGTCTTTCTTGATATAGCTACTGGTCCAGGTGAGGTTTACACAGATTATGTAGCTACCAGATGGTATAGAGCTCCTGAGTTACTTGTGGGAGACACTAAATATGGCAGGTAAGAAACAAATCAATTTTACTAAGCTTCTCATGTAGCATTTAAATTTACATGCATGGAACCAACATGTGTACATTGTGTTATCTGCAATCAGATTATTTTATTCATCCCAAAGACATTCTTACACTAGGCATGTTTTCCTGCAACTTGTACGATTTTGTTGCAACAGAAAATTGCTAGTGTCACACCCTGAAATGAACACATCTTGCAGTTCCATTGCAGCAGATGTTGTGTAAAGCAGAATCAAGTTTTATTTGCAGCGGTCCTTGGGCGTGTCCTATGGAAAGCATACAAAAACACATGTAGCAAAATTCCAAACCTTATGACTGCAGAGTTGTTTTATTCACATGTTCTTTAAATGAACAGAGGTTCTCTTCATGCAAAAAGTTTTTTGCTTATACACCTCTTTGTTTTTAAGTACGTACAGATTAGCTTAAAATGGCTTTGCAGGCCTGAAACGTTTTGGGGACCTTCAAGAAACAAACCCATGGCAACACTGTAACAAACGTATCTTGAGTTGCTTAGGGTTGTTGCAGTAAGCAACATCTTGCACAACTTTTCTTGTAGTGGCACAACAAACTGGCAAGATAGATTTGCACATAAGAATTGCATTGAGTGTATTGTTCCATTTAGTTAATCTTGTCAATTTTCTTCTGAGTTTGTCAGTACAGTTGTTAATCTGAAATTAGCTATCTCTTATGGACGATTGTTATAACAGTATTTGACTCATGGATTTATTCAAAGATGGTAAGAAATACACTGGCAATGTGTTCTTTTGCACTAAGTAAGCTATACACTTAACTTTATTTAATACAGTCTGAAAAATCACTCCAAACAATTTAAGGCCATAATGTATGTAATATGTCTTGAATTCACTCAATCACCATGTGATATTTTGAAATTTGTGTTGTTAATGTACGTACCATCTTGTTTTTCATATGTAGAGCTGTAGATGTGTGGGCAGTAGGATGTTTATTAGCAGAGATGTTAACAGGAGAGCCATTGTTTCCTGGGGATTCAGATATTGATCAACTTTATCATATCATTACCAAGATTGGTAAGTAAACAGGAAACCTAAGCTGGTAAAACAGATGTTTGCATTTCTCAGTAAAAGCTGCTTTATTTTTGGCTCAATGGCTTAATGGACAGTGTTAGAATGCATGTTGTGGTGTAACTTTCTTCTTAGTTTAATATTTTTTAAAACAAAATTGATTTTGAGCTTTCTATGGGCTCATGTATTCATAATCATGATGTGTTGATGTGTACTGGTTTTCCAAAAGGAATTAAACCAGGAACAAATTGGAGATATTTTAAAATTTGTCACACATTTTTAATACTAACTAATTACTGTATTATTTTATTCATGACAGTGCAGAGTTTTGTTGACAAATATTATTTTTAGATATAAATTACCGGTAACAATAATTTTAAATTTACAAACAGTCATGTTTGGCCAAAACATCTGCCTTTTTCAGAGCAAATATTTGAGAAAATGCAAATTAAATATACCGGTACAAAAGCACATGTCGATGAGCATATACACAAAAGATGGAAAAGTGTTTGGATTATAGAGATATGCTTACCTGTAAATTTACGTGAAGTAATGTTGCTAACAAAGGGAAGATTTTTCCTTTCCAAAGGAAAGATTTTTGTACTTTAAGCTGAAATGTAGTGCCACTTGATCAACTATGTGTTTGTAAAATTTAAAATAGCTGTTAAATATATCTGAAATTTGTTGCAAACTTGCTGCTGTCCATACTGTTTTGTAAAATATTATATACCTCTTACTAACAGAGTTTGAGGTCCGTACTGTAAGTTACAAACCAAGTTTTTTCCATGCACAAAAATGAGGATCCGTAACTTACAGTACGGACCGAGAAAGCGAGGTTAGTAAGATATTTATTATATCTCTGGGTTCAAAGACATGGGGAAGATTTCAAACAAGCAGAATGGCCATTGATGATTGACACATGTCAAATCCTATATGTGAGGACAATTTATTGGTTTCCACAAAAAGTGACTTTGGGTTATCTGTTTCTGTGTTTTGTTCTTTTTCTTCGTTCGCATACTTCTCCTTTAAATATGTTTCAAAGTTTTCTTCAAGAGACATTTTGCATGGCGACTATAAACAAATGTTTGAATTTAGCGGGCTGTACAGTAGAGTACGGCTTGCTAAATTGGCCAATCACACCGCGCGTATTAACTGAAAGATACAATAATGTCAACTATGACCTCTTTATCAAAATAAGGCTTGTTTTCTCTGACTGCTATTTCCAGGCAATCTTACAAACAGGCAATGTCAACTATGACCTCTTTATCAAAATAAGGCTTGTTTTCTCTGACTGCTATTTCCAGGCAATCTTACAAACAGG
>OMLO01004972.1_pt1 | contig 11149 bp, 6 predicted proteins | sample 1674811 | NCBI WGS metagenome assembly OMLO01 (sample SAMN06265003, study PRJEB25207) | coral metagenome | isolation source: Coral host | place: Mexico:La Bocana,Puerto Morelos, Mexico | collected 2008-11-13 | reverse complement strand
TGGAAGAGCTCATTTTTTCAGTGTCCACACTTGTTGGAGAGTATGAGAACTTCCTCATCATCATAGCTGCAGAACATACCAGATCAGTGGTGGAAGATTGTGTGACAGCTATGATACTGTTGATGGACAAAATCTTGCACCAATTGATTGTAGGTATATATAAAATACCCCATGACATATTAAATAATATCCCATTCATATTTGCAAGATTCTAGAAATATCGTGGGTTTTCTCGTCCATTGCCCAAAGGGGTACTCCATTTTATGGATTTACAGGCACAACTGCAGGCCGTGGCGCGAGCCGGATAGCTCAGATCAGGAATTTTTGTGATCCGATCTATGGGGGAAGTTGGTTAATGAAATTGGAAAAGCCAGCAGTTTCAAGACCCAATACAGCCTGGTACCACGTGATTAGATGGGAGGATTTTTGAAGATCGATTTTATTTCTTGGCCTACCTGCAAGTTGCCGGTGAAGCAGTGAATCCTGAGGTTCAAAAGGAGTTGGGCACTCATGAGCGCGAGATGGTCAGGTTACTAAGATCGCGAGACCGCACAGGTTTTCTATGCATGCTTTCAATCTTTGAACTTTTTGTGATTTTAGGATCATCGATGTTAGACGTTGCATTATATGGAGTATTTTGGTTTTCCAATTCCCCCTGGATGCTGAGGCATTGCTGCGACAAGAGCGTGAAGCTCTAGAGGTGTTTTTTGGGGAAAGATTTCAATTGTTCCATGGTCCAATGGCTGGCAGATCAAAATTGGATGGCACCAATCAGCATTGGCTCATCGTATGGACGGCATAATTATTAGGTGTGCCCTTCGTCCTGAGAACATAGGATAGTAAAATATGACAGAAAACATCAGAAAACTCGTTTGTATTAGTACAATCGTAGGATATCATAAACATAGACATCACATTTGAACAATGCGACTTTAATGTTTCAGCTTCCCACAGCCTGAGTCTCTCCTGTCATTTTGTTGCAGGGCAAGCTTGCCAACGCCAGAAGCTTTGTTTTTCACACTCAACTGATTCAACTTAGTGGATTTTCCGACGATTTGGATCCGTTTACCTCTAAGGCAAAGGCCGCTGTACCGACTGGTAACGAGAGTCCTGTGGTTAATCGGCAGGAGACTCAACAGTCAATGATTTACATTGAAGTTGGAAAGGACAGAAGTTAATGTGCAACTTTCGTGGGGCTGAGGTTGAAACAGAAGGAGCTTGAACTGGAGGTGGGATAATTGGAAAAGGAGTTGCACCATGTAGCACCATTGGCAAGACATTTGACCGCTGGGTATACTGTTTAGTTTCAGACATGTTTCCTTAAGAGATCAGCAATTGTTTGTTTGTGCTGGTATTTTCATGAACATGCTCCACATTGTACAGGAAGCCCGCCAAAGACTGAAGCATAGTGAAGAACGCGTGGAAACACAGCACAGGATAGCATGTTGGATAAAGTTTTTGAAGAGAATGCGTTTTTTTCAATGCAGAAACTTTGGGAGACTGAAATTTTCAGAGACATTAGGCATCGCCAAAGCAACCGATCCCCTCATGACAACCTTTGGATCTCAGTGTGCCTCTAAGGCTATGTACTCCTGGTGGCAGATGCGGGTGGCAAGCAAGCAGTAGAGGAGCTGTTCCCAAAGGATCAGACGTTGACATCAGAAGACTCTTCTTACAATTGCTCCCTAGTACAGTCGAAAATTATCCTTTGATATCCTTTGATATAACATATATTTTTTGAATATACTTATGAAATGATATGCCATTTTATCCCTTGGAGGCATTTGTAACAACTTTGCATCATAGCTTCTCGGGTCAAGTTAGTTGCATGAGCTCCGCACTTGCTCTTGCGGACATTGTCCGGGAAGCTCGGTGGTGGATCTCGCCTGGTGCCTCCTCGTGCCCCTGGGGTGCGGTTGCTTTCTTCATCCTTCTGAGCTGCATCATTGGATTTTGCTGTGGCCTGGTGGTAGCTACCTGCATTTTATCCCATTGGTGTCAACGATTTGGATTGCTGTTGGCCAGAGTTCTTTCAGGCTACTGTGCTTCAAACGTGGTCAGTGTGAGAGACAGATTGGCCGGCTACACCAGAAGAGACCTTTGAGCACTCAGGTGGCACTGAGGTTCAGGAACTCACTTTTCGTTTTGCTCAGCTGGAAGTTTCAGTCCGACCTGCGGCAAGTGGATCTGGTGAACCTGAGGCTGTGGGCGATTTTGTGGACCACCTTGGTGTTAGCCGTGAATTGGAAGAGCGAGCCCTATCAGCAGTCGCAGTAGCTGCTTTGATCAATCTGGACTTGGGATTCTTAGCTCACTTGGAGCGCCGCTTGGGTGGAGAGATTCGTGGTGAGACTTCTCTGGCAACTCCGTTCAGGAACTCATACTACGTGATCTTACGTGCGCCTGGGTTGGCACACGGTGGTTGCAAGTATCAGGTTTTTGCTGCCCGAGTGCTACGCCAGAACGGCGAATGTCATCCCAACGTGGTTGCCCACGGCTTTGCTACTCAGGCCGAATCCTCGGCATACCTTGCCGGGGCTAGGCGCCCATGGCCTCCCCAATTGCACCCATGAGGCCTCCACTCTCCAGCCAGGAGTTGGAGGAGGTGATCAATGGAGTCACCGAGCATCGAGTTCAAAGCCTTATGCCAGTTTGGTTACCTCTGCCGGCCGAAGAAGAGTCCGACAAGGTGGTCTACGGATCCTGCTATCCCTTGATGTCCCGAGCCAGTGGTTTCATGATGATTTTTCCTTTGGACAGTGGCATCAAAGAGCAGATCGTAGGGTTGGCTGCAGATTCTGGATTGGGAATCGAACCCGCCTTCTACGAAGGCGTTGTGGACATTATTGGGCCCAGGGCAAAAGCACTTGGTTCCGCCGCAGGTGTGCTGGTAGATTTACCTTGGGAGTTTGTGGAAAATCTGGTGAAAGCAGTTATGCTCCGGGGATCCGCCGCTCGCACAACTACTGTGAGAGCTTTCAAAGTCGAGGACGTTGTTGGCAAACCGGCAGCATCAAGTTCTCTGGAGCTTGCCAATCAATGGATTTCGTCCGAACTGGACGAGGACTCAGCGCAAGAGTATCTGACTGGAGTGGAAGCGGAGGAAGAGTTGCAACCTTCAAGCCCTGCTCAAGACGAGGCAGAAACTCTCAGAGCTCGTGTCGCTCAACTGGAATCGGAGTTGAAGGCAGCACAGTCGAACAGACCTGCAATGACCACAGCTTCACCACATCTCCCTACAAGGGGAAAGCATGCACAGGAGCAACGGCTTTTCGTGCATCCTACTCCCAAGATGTCTGCAGTGGACCTCAAGCGTTTGCAACAGCTAGCGGGTACCCCGCCAGATCGTTTGGGTCAAGTGGTTCAGAAGAGAGTCGAGCCCCCAGCAGCTGCAGTGGCAACAGCGGATGCTTCGTTGGCCGAGATCGAGAAAGAGGTGGACGAGGGTTTCGGCCAGATGCTCGATCCCAGGTTGCTCGAAGATCCTTCGCTAGATCCTATGCAGAAGCTGATGCTGACGCAGGTGCAGCAGAACAGTCTTCTGCTTCAGAAGATTTTGGGCAGCAGGGCAAACACAGATCCTATGGCAAACCTCCTCTCCAGCGGAGGGGCCAACGAGTCAGGCAGCAGCTCCTCCGGGGCAAAGGGCTGCGTGGCTCGAGACATGTTTCTTCGCACCATCCAGGATCATTCTCGAGTTGCCGAAGTTGTGAGAGCAAATGCGTTGCAGGAACTGGGAATTTCTCCGGATCGAGAGGACAAGGATCTCATGAAGACCTACTTCGAACGTCGAGTTCCCCTTGCAGACAATCGCTTGCTTGCACACGTGGCTCAGCTTGCCGCCGAGGGTTGGTCGATTGCAGCAGCATCTCACAACATAGAAATGCAAGGCTTTCTAGGACGAATGATGATGTTTGTAGAACAAGTAGCACTCGATTCAAACAAGATAGAGCTAGGGTGGCTGATGGCCGGATTTGCAGAGCCAAACAGTCACCTGCAGTTCTCAGTGAAGAGAACTCCCGGGTTGAAACCCTTCACCCGATTGGCGTCTCCCATTTGGGTCAGTGCGAACCTTGCATTTCTTCGCGACTTGGACTATCTCCAAGCTCGCATGGCATCAGTAGGATCAGCAAAACCAACGGCAGCTCTCAAAGAGGCAGACGATTCGTCACCTGCGAAGCCGCCAAAGAAACCACCAAAACAAAAGGCAAAGGGCAAAGGAAAAGGAAAGGAAGGAGAGAGTGCAGAGGCTTAGACAAGCATGCTGCCCCGTTTTCCAAGATTTGTCGTGAGCCATTGTCTGGCCACGATCAAGTCTGTGCTATGAGTCAACCCATTGTTCAGCAGGACAGCAGTGCCTTGGAGACTAATTCTTTTGCAGATTTCAGTAACAGTTGTTTTCCTGGTCCGTATGACCTCCCTGAGCCTAATCCACCTCCACATCGAGTGTTTAACAGTTGCCAATTAATGCAAGCCATCGGTAGGAGTTTTCTTAAAGCAAACACGGCTTTAGGCCAATTTTGTTATAGAAGCATCCATCCACATGAAGTCTCTAACATGCAGCCGGCCCCTGAGTCGGCATTATGGCCAGTCCCTCCGCCCAGGTGGTGTTGGACGGCAGCAGCTCGGCTTAGCCCCCAGCGCAGACAGCGCAGAAGGTATCAGCAGATACGCCATCGGCATGTTCAGCTGATTTTGTGCAGTTTGAATTGGGAGATGTTGGGACATCCAAGTGTTCCACCAGGGGGAGCGGTTCTAGGTTGCCAGCTTTCGAACGCCCAGCATGAAATTGTTGAGCATATTGAGAGCCTTGTTGACCACCATATGAAGTGTGGTGTTTTCGCACCAGGTGATTTGGGACGCTTCACTAGCAAGTATCAGAGCTTAATTAGCACTATGTTGGAACTACCTTCTTGTCATACGTCGGGTGAGGACCTCAATGCAATCGGTGATTTTTTTAGTTTCCTTGCAGAATGAATTTGATGCATATTCCAGCCATTTTGGCAAAAAGAATAAACCTAGTTCACAAGAGGTTTTTGGCAGACAATCTGAGAAACACAGTACCTCGCCAGTGGAGCAAGTACAGGCAAACCACCAGTGTAATTTTGATTCAGTTGTATCGGAACCCATGTCGGGCCCTTTACCTGTAGTATCTTCAAGGATAAAGTGGGAAAACCCCCCTTCTTTTGATGCAACTCCTTTCCTGCGTAACCCTGTTGTTAAGGCAGCGTTTAAAGATCCGGAAGTGTTGAGAAAACCTAAAGAGTTTTGGCCTAAAAGCAAACCTGCAAAAATCCATGGTTCCAAAGAGGAGTTGCTTTCTCTTGCCGGCAGATGGGACAACCTTGGTGCGTTGCGAATCATTCCTGCTAGCGAAAAACCGTGGGAAGAAGCAGTAGGAATGTTTGCAGTTGCGAAGGACCAAGATTTTGACAGGTTGATCATTAACCCCCAAAACATTAATGCTCGTATGTTGTCAGTTAGTGACTCAACTAGATCTTTAGCCCCAGGGTTCATGCTTTCGTTGTTACATCTTGAAAAGGGTGACATGTATAGGATCTCGACAGATGACCTTACTGATTTTTATTACACTTTCAAAGTATCTGAAGCCAGGTCCCATAGGAATGCTATCAGATTTCGTTTTCGGCCTGTTGAGCTTTCGCATTTACGGTGTTTCAAAGAAGAATTTTGGCAGCATGATTACCTCCTGTTATCATTAGCTACTTTGGCTATGGGAGACTCTTTAGCGGTTGAAGTTGCCCAACAAGCACATAGTAACGTGTTATCCACACTGTGTCATAGCATGCGTCCCGAAGAAGTCATTAGGTATCGTCATCCAATCCCTAGGACTCCGTTTGTTGAAATGCTTGCGATTGACGACCATGTAGGAATACAGAAAATTGCTATAACCGACTATAAGGAGAATCCATCCATGAGGGACACGGAGGTTTTTGAAGCTACCGAAAAAGCTTATAGGCAAGTTGGTTTAGTGCAACACCCAAAGAAACGAAAACGTAACCTGACCAATAGCATCGTTTTAGGGGCTGACTTCGATGGTTTGTCAGGTCGTGTGAGTGCACCCCGAAATAGAGTCATGTTGCTTTCACTTTTGAGTCTTGCCATTGTTAGGATCAGATGTTGTACCCCCAAGATCCTTTCCGTTTTACTTGGTTGCTGGATCCATGTACTGTTGTTTCGGCGTGCAGTTTTCTCAGTAATTGACGCACTTCTTAATGAGGGTCGAAATTTAGCCCCAAACAAAGTGTTTGACCTTAGCAGACAAGCTTTGAATGAACTTCAGATTCTAGCTATTTTAGGGCCTGCTTGTCAAGCAGATCTTCGAGTAAAATATTCTGAGTTCATTTATTGCACTGATGCCTCACCTTCTGGAGGGGCCGTCGTGAGAGCTAAAGTCGGTGTTTCTGCCTCAAGAGAGTTGTGGCGCCACACAGAACAGAAAGGTTTTTACACAAAATTGCAAGATCCCATCTCGCAAATTTTGACTGAACATGGCATCGAGCCGGAGTCAATGAACATGTTCCAGGATCATCTTGTGGCCACCCCTGAACCTATTTCAATTCCAGTTAGCTTACCTGAGGGGTTTGTTTATGACTGTCTTGAAATTTTTAGAGGTACAGGGCATTGGTCATCATCACATAGTGGTGTTGGGTTAGTCGTGCATGATGGCATCGATTTCGATGGTCGTCGGCTTCGCGTTGGCGATATTGCTGATGATTCGGTCTTTTACGAATTGGCCGCACTTGCAGCTCGTCGTGTTGTGAGGGAGTATCACGCAGGTGTTCCCTGCCCTTCTTTCGGGACACTCCGTCGACCCCAGGTGAGATCTAAAGATGTTCCATTCGGTTTTAACCCAGATGATCCTTATACTGCGTACCACAACTTGATTGCCCGTAGGACAGCTATAGTATTAACTCTTGCTTTGAAGATGGGCTCGTATATTAGTGTAGAACAACCTCGAAATAGTCGTTTGTTTCTTCTTCATTGTTATAGAGTGCTCGTCACATTAGGGTGCGTTATAACTCATTTCTCTTTTTGTGCTTTTGGATCTGGATTTCATAAACCATCAAAGTGGCTTCATAATAAACCTTGGTTGTTACGCTTGCAGTCAAAATGCGAGTGTCCGAACAAAGGAAAGCACTTTGTTGTTCAGGGGACTTTCACAAAAGCTTCAGTGAATGAGTTTGACAAAATGTGTCGCCCAAATGCAAAAGCAGTTTACGGACTTGAGCCTGTTCCGGGGCAGAGGGTTTCAGAATTCTCCGCTGCCTATCCGCTCAGGTTGGTTGATGCTATGGCCTACGGGAGCAAAGCTGCAAAGTTTTCAGGTTGTAGCCAGATCCCGCTGAATTTAGTGCATCAGTCTCTGCAAGAAGTTGGAGTTCCATTAGAGGCTGAGTCGATTCAGCCGCTGCCAGAAGTTCCTTATCCACCCAGGCCTTGGTTTGAGGATCCAGAGTGGATCAATGAATTGTGCGAATGTTTACAATTCAAAGAACTTTTCCGTTTTAAATTTCATAAACCAGGTCATATAAACGTCAATGAAACCAGGACGTATAAGAGCTGGTTAAAATCCATGGCCCGCCACGAGCGAGATACCAGATTTATTGGGTTACTAGATAGTCGTGTAACTTTAGGGGCTGCAGCAAAAGGTAGATCCTCATCGTTTGCTATATCTAGGATACTTCAGGGAAGCCTTGGTTTTGTAATAGGGGGGGAACCTATACCCAGGGGGTTTACATTGTTATTCGGCTGCAAATCGGGCCGATGACCCTTCCCGTGACAGGCCAGTTCGTGGTCCAACCAAAAAGCCACCAGGCTGGCTCTGTTCCTTGCAAGCTGGCAAACCTGAAGCTTTTGACCAAGTGATACAATCGAGCCGCATAGCTCGCAATCCTGCTCGTTGGTTGAGATTTCTTCTTTTGCTCTGCGGAGACATTGAGAGAAACCCCGGCCCTTTGAAGGTCAGGGGAAAAATGGATTTGAATGTCGGATTTGCACCTCAAACTGCTTCAAGAATGGCTAGCTGTCTCGAAGCTTTCAAGCGTTGGGTTTGCGAAGTTGCTTCTTTCAATTGGGGAGAGTTGACAGCAGATCCGTCTGCCTTAGCATGGGCTCTCAGAGCTTATGGTGTTCATTGCTATGAAAGTGGCCTTCCTCGCTATCTCCTGGTTTATGCAATAACTGCAATCCAAGACGCCTATCCCCAGGCCAAACCTTCAATGGGATTGGCGTGGCAAATCGACAAGAAGTGGCAAGTTGCGGAGCCCGGAGCATGCCGTGCAGTTCTTCCCGCCATTGCCATTCGTGCCATTTTAGCTGTAGCATCTCTATGGGGTTGGATACGATGGACGGGAGTAGTCCTCATTGGATTTTGTGGTATGCTTCATCCCTCGGAGATTGTGAATTTAGTCAGGAAGGATCTTGTATTCCCAAAAGACGTAGCATATGATATGCCATGCATGTATGTACATCTTCGTAACCCAAAAACGGCGAGATATGCCCGTAGACAGCACGCAAGGATCGATGATGATTTCGTCATATCCTTACTCGAAGTCATTTTCAAAACTACTGCTTTAGATGAGAAGCTTTATCCTGCATCCCTTTCATTGTTTCGGAAACAGTGGAATGCAATCATGCAGTCTTTAGGTATTCCCTTCAAACAAGAGTGTCGTGGTGCGACACCTGGGACACTTACAGGTAGCGGAGCCACATTTTTATATGGCCGCACTGAAGACGTACCATGGATTGCCTGGTGGGGCCGTTGGGCCCGTCAGAAGACCCTCGAATATTACTTGCAAGAAGTAAGTGCTCAACTGCTACTACATGAACTTTCTTCCCTGAGTAAATTTAAGATTGAGCAGTTCAGCAAATTCTCGTGGTCGATCCTCTGCACACAATGTGGGTTGCACATCGAAGGCTTGCAGCGCAGTAACGAAGAAGTGGAGAAGGCTTGATTTGATTTGGTACGAAGTTGGTTTCCTTTGCATGCAGCATGGCAGGTCAGTAGCTGTTGGGAAAGCTCAAAGGAGCTTCTGATTTTCCATCGCAGTTCGTGTGCATCGGATCGGGCAGCTTTGTGGAAAGAGACGGAAAAAGGGATGGTATATATATACATACAGTATTTTCTTGAACTCTGCAGAGCATTACGGAGAAGCCTTTGATTTAGTAACAATAGTATGATTATCCATCAACATCATTCAATAATATTGTTCGATATGTGTTTATGTTTACACCACATCGACATACATCTCCACATCCTTCAGGACTTGGGCCTGAGGGTGAAAGCTGTTAGCGTGAACTTGCGGCCATTCACCAGGTGGGGCAGGGAGAAGCGACAATTCAACAAAAAAATACGTTGTACTCCAATACCAATGCATTGAAACATGCATTTGTTGTGTTTGACTCGACATTGTATTTACTGTTACCTTCACAGTGTTTCGTTAAGAACCAGCAGGGTACAAGCAACCAGCTCCTTAGGTTTGAAATGATTGCGGCCTTTCAGACTTTTCTACCTGTGAGCAACAACCACTTCAGGTGATTGAAGATTTGGTATGTTGAAATTTCACCATTTGCATAGGTGGTAGTAATAGAGCAATGATTTGTTGGCCCTATCATAGATACAATCTTTGGCGATGTGTTTTTTTTTCGTTTGCATCATATTGCTGGCACCTCTATCCCACATAAGGCCAGCTGAATCTCTTCGCAGCAACTTGTTGAGGCAAGGGATTTGCATTGCCAGCTTAAAACTTTTACTGTAGTGGCTCATTTTTAGTAATGAAACTTTTCACATACAGGAGCTTGAAGGCTTAAGCTTTCAATCAACATGATTTCTAATATGGTAAACATCATTTGCTTCTAGGAATCAAACTGTCCGATGTTGTTTTCTGGAGCTCTTTCCGGCTTAGCCAAAATGCGGATGCAGCGGAATCCGGTGGATGTGCAGATTGCCAAGCGAATTCAGCAAGCGCAACAAGCACAATGCTGGGAAGAAGGTCTTGCCATTCTTCAGGAGGTTCCTTGGTTGCAAGATGTTGCAAGCATAGAGAGCTATATGTTTTTTTGGTCCTGTCCAAGATCATTCAGATAGGGGATAGAGGTCTCATCCATTTCCTCCCTTCCTCCCACAAGATTTGTTGTATGTCAATTTGTTGGATTGGGGATTTTTATAGCATTTTTGAAGGCGCGCATACGGTACATTAGAGTAGTTGGATACACGACTCGCATTCGTGTATGTTTAACAGGGATGTTGTAAAAGTCAGAGTCCATATCCGGTGTAAACTGCTCCGATTTTAACATCACAGAGAGTGAGTTGCAATGAGCGATGCTTTGGGGTCCTCCGGGCAATATTCGGATTCTACGATACCTTATCGGCAGCGGCATACCCTGCAGATTTTTGTATCCAAAGAGTGGTCTCAGGAGATGGACTTGACATTGCAACCCAGCATCATCACCTACACAGCCGCCATCAAGTCTTTCGGCATTTGATACGTGGTACCTACCGGTGATAAATGCTGAATACCGTCTGAAGAAAGCTGCAAACGGGGAAGTTCCTTTTTGATCGGTGGAGCGATGCCTGCAACGCTGTTAACAACTTGGTAATTTCCCACGGCAGCTTCCTCTAGAGACATGGTAAAGACATCTTCCACTGAGGTGCCTTGCAACACATCATCCAGCACTCCTGGCTTTGTTGAAGCACATGGACCAACAAGCTGTTCAACTGGACACAGCTGCTCGGAGGGGATCTGGTGCTGCCTTTTTGATCAGACAACTCCTGATATATACATTTGGGGTAGATTGGCACTGCATGCACCATGATTACAAGGCTAGGAACGCTCTGTAGGACAGGTCAAGTACATTTTGTCAATGTACAAATCATGACCTACACAAATCTTTTGCTTCCTCAGCAGGAAATACCACCTGAATGGACGAATGCGGTGGTCTTTTTTGCTGTGTGTTGGTGCTGCTGCTTTTGTACTATTATCACAAAACTGATCTCCAATGCTAGAACCGATGGGTTTAGATCAGTGGGGTTTCCAAACTCAAAAAATCATTTTTCCTCACTTTTCCTCACTTTTTATCACTTTAAATCACTTTTTCCATTTTTTACATCATTAAGGTGAGAAAAAGT
>OMLO01004971.1_pt1 | contig 11149 bp, 8 predicted proteins | sample 1674811 | NCBI WGS metagenome assembly OMLO01 (sample SAMN06265003, study PRJEB25207) | coral metagenome | isolation source: Coral host | place: Mexico:La Bocana,Puerto Morelos, Mexico | collected 2008-11-13 | reverse complement strand
CATCGTTTGTGGATAACCCTGGAAAATTGTTCTCGTTGGCACCCCCATACCCCTTGGAAATTTCTATCTTTTAGCCCTCCCACCCCCTAGGAATTTCCATTGACCATCCGTGGGGGGGTATGGATATTTTCTGGAACCACACATTATGAAATCATGGCGTCTTTCAAAATGAATATATTACTTTGAATTTTTCATGGGGTGTCATAATTTTCCAAATTCTTCTTTCCAAAAAGGTTTTATTTTTATGACTATTTTGCAGAATGCGAAATAGGAGTTTAGTGAGCAAGCGCGAATTCACTCGCTTGGTCGATCGGTTGACCCTTCCTTGGGTCGTAAACGCACAACTTCACTTGACGAAGAGAAAAATGTCGTCGAATGGTTTGGTAAATGTGAAACATAGTGAAGCAATGAGTGATGAGATAGTTACTTCTATGTCAACAGCATGTGGTGTGAGCATTTTCTTATTTGAATTGTTTAAAAAAAACCTAGAAAGCATTTGTTGTCCTAGTTACGAAATGAACGCGGGCTCCTGGTAAGCATGGGTTTTAATAATATGATGCATGCAATACATGAATATTGAGCAAAATAATAAATTATTATAAATGGAAAGCACTTATTAGCTTCATGGGGGAAAGGAAAAGAAAGAAAAAACATGTCGGAGGGAAAAAAGAAAAGAAAAAAAATTCATGCGTTTGCAACCCCGAGACTCGAACTCTCGCCCTTCATGCTTTCCCAGCTTTCCAATACAGTATACCAATGCATTGAGCTAACTTAACACATAGGTCCGCAAAGCGTGTACAAACAGTGAGCTTGTAATTTATGTTTTGGGCCAGTTATTTACAAAATATCAAGTAGCTTAGCCGTCCACATCTTTCAAATAAGCGTGGTGTATTTGAAGTGACAACAACAAAGTGCTCAGGGTATGCGCAGGTAAACACATTCAATCTTAGATTATATCTGCTGTAACAAGGGAGGAGTCCACGAAAAAAGACAACTCACACCGATATATTAAACATACATTTTTAATGATTTTAATACTTTTATTTGTCACCAATAAATTTTTAATTTTTCGGCGACAATTAATTTAAAAACAGCATAATCGATTGTCATGTTGCTTTTACTTTTTGAGCAACTTTCGATTATAATCGATCACTTACAGGGAGCTTTTAAGATACAAGTTACATAAGGTGAAACATTCTTGTCCAGTAGCAATGTACAATAATAATAATTATCCATGTCTATGGGTGACAATAATATGTAGTAATGTTATGAATTTAACATTGACCAATTTATCATTGATCATCACGCAGTTATTCACACAACTTATAAGCGGCTGTGAAGTTAAAGCCTTAAAAAATTCAGGCCTGAATGGGATTCGAACCCATGACCACTGTGATACCAGTGTAGTGCTCTAACAGTTGAGCTATCAAGCCAACTGGGAGCGGGTCACATAGTGAGGTTGTAATTTACCTGTAGAAGGTGAAGAATGTAAGTGAATATGTGAAAGGTCATATATTTGAACTGTGGAGAAAGGTATGAATTTATGATTGATCATCACAGTTATACACACAACTTAAGCAGTTGTGAAATCAGAGCCAGTTGTGTGTATAACTGCAATGATCAATCATAAATTCGTATGTTTCTTCACAGTTCAAATATATGATCTTTCATATATTCATTTACAGTGATATATGTTGTTGATGATTGGTCACATACTGTTTTGGATGTCATCATTAGCAGACTGAGAGGTTGGACAGACCTTATATTTTAGGCAAATAAGGAGAGACACAGGTTGAATGTCTGAATAAGACATCGAAGCCTTAAAACACCCTCTATTAGGGTGCCACAGGGTATTCTTGAGTACTTCTTGACTACTTGACTACTTCTCTATGTGATCTGTGCGATGCAGATTATGTTGGCTACACAGCTCGACACTTTTTTGAAGGTGTTGCTGAACACAAAAGAATCGGAAATCAGCAAGCATTTTCATGAAGCACATGGTATGAGTGATCTGTTGAATGAGAGCCATTTCAAGATTCTGAAAAGGTGTCGAGGCAAATTTGATGGTTTGGTGTTTGAAATGCTTTATATGAAGAAATTCAAACCTACTGGTAATTTGAACGTCCAAATAGACTCCATCAAAACTTTTTGTATAACTTGTAATTATTCTTTTGTCTTATTGTTCATCTTAGTAGTTGTAGATCTTAGTTTTACACATTTTTTGACTTGATAATGGAGTTACGTTAACGTCAAAACGTCATCAATTTTATTCAACTTTTTAGTTTTTTAGATCTTAGAATGCTTTTAAGAAATGTTCTGTCACAATTTTTTATTGTCAAATGTTTGTGTAAGTCACTTCTTTGCCGTATACTTCATTTGTGTGTGTGTTAAAAATAAATACAATAAGTTTGGATATGAGCCAAGACTGGTCCATCAGGTCAGAGCTTATCCGGGTTTCTGTAGCATGAAGCTGAGCAAGTGACATTAGCCCCAGAAGTCTTGTTAGTTGATAAGGCATGAACATTGCACGCTTATTGGACAAGGAGTGTTTTAGTGTAGGCAACTGAAAACTGATGTGTACTGGCCCACTGGACAACTGGATATCAATTTTTTTTTCTTGCCCTTTGAACCAACTAGGAATATCTCTACTGCCCCCTGATGAAATGCTGGTCCAAGATTTATTTAATAATAATTTAATTATTATATGATTCTAATTAATTTGTCATAATATTCCTCTCTCTACTGAACTAGATAAAGAGAGGTGTCCTCGCTGCAAGGACAGGGTGTACATGGCAGAGCAGGTTCTTGCTGGTCAGCAGAAGTACCACAAACGTTGCTTTACATGCAATAACAAGCCATCTTGCAACAAGTCCTTAAGTAGTGGCACCTACAATGAACACGATGGTAATTGTGGCCAAATCATAAAATTTTTAGTAACACTTTGTCATGGATATTATAGTCTAGCTGTCACTGAACTCTGCTCAATTTTTTTCCTTGAGAACACAAAATTTAAGTGGGTCTTAATAACACATTAAAATTAAAATATTTTTCATAGATCTAATTGAGTCCTGTTTATATTTTGTATTCCCTATTGTGAAATAACTGATTCATGTTTGGCACCTTAGAGCCCAGTGTCTTTCATAAATTGCCCATGATTGCCACTCTGAGGCATCCTGCAGACCTGCCTGATGATGTAATTATGTTTGGAACTAATAAAGGGCACTAGTCAGCTACATCTTTGTTTTTGTTTACATGCGAGAGTTAAGCTGTTATTGTGTATAATTTACAGGGTGTTGCAGCGCGCACTGGTTAATGAGCAAAAAGAGTTGGGCCCATACTGCTAACAGTATCCTCTCTAGAGGGCCAATTAGAACAACTTGCATTACAGGGTGTGATTTACAGCAGAACACAGGCTAGAGCTCCGGTTTGTGAGTCTTATTAAAAGCACGTAATATTTACAAATGGGTTTTCTTTGTTTGGTTCTTTAGCGCAGGTGTACTGCAAAGGTTGCTATGGCAAACTTTTTGGCCCCAAAGGTTATGGATATGGAGCTGGAGCAGGTGCCCTTCATCTTACTGGAAAATGAACAATGCGCCAAGTGGTTGCTGTCAGCTGCTAGTTTGTTAGTTTTGAGCTTCACAAGTGCATGACATTGCCGCATTCTTAATCGTGTTATGCAATAATTATTTCAATATACACTCTCACTAGGTATTTTTCAAACAACATGAGATAGTTTTCTATAGATTAAATATATTAACATATATCTTGGGAATGAAGTCCCAAGTATTTTGCTGCAAAATAAAGGATTGAAACAGAGATCTGCAACTGCTGTGATTTCTTGTGTCAGCCATTGTTTTGTTTTTGGAAGAGCACGGATGGCACGGTGCAGTGTGATGACAATGCTGGTGACTTCCAGCAGTGTGACTTGGGTTTGAATCCAGAGTCCAAGCTTTATGTGTTGTTAAGGTATTATCAAATGTTGCTCTGCATCCTTATTCTGAGGGTTTCACTTTGGTCCTCTGGTGTTTTTATTATGTCCCTCCATAAACCTAAACCTGAACAATAATATTCACTGGGAAAAGTAAAAAAAAAAAATAGCTACTCATATTATCATATTTAATTAGATAGTATAGCAATTATTGCTATACTTCAAGTGTACAATTAAAATTTATATAAACAATTTATGTAAACAAATATACACGCGCAGTTTATTGTATTTTTTTGCGTCACGTGCTGATATTTATATTATACTTTTTGAATTGTAATTTTAAATTCCATGCCTGTAATTCTTTATTGACTTTTTTATGCTTTTTATACTGGCCACCGATTAATACCAGTCAGTCTATATCTTGATTGACTGACCGGTTTTTACCAGGATAAATAAAGTTATTATAATTATTATTATTATTATTATTAATATTATGATGAAGTGCTAGTAGATTGATACTAACTACTATAAGATTTTCAGAAATTTATTGCTGGTTTCTTTCCCAAAACTAAGCTTAACCACCAAATATCCGCTTGCGTAAGCCAAATTAGGCCAGGCAATGATTTAATTTAAGATTACTTTTTTATTACCTTTTTTATGGAACTTCTATTAAGATGTCTGAGTTTCCTGAAACGTTTCCGTACCCAGATCGCCGCGTCTATTACTGAAAACACAACAAGTGATCTGGGTTCAAGCCGCGTAAGCTCGGAGTGTCGCTTAGCGTTAGGGGCGCTTCCCGTTCGACCAAAAATTCAGACAGTTATCGTGAGGTAGCCTTGCGAGGTTTGGCTACGCCGAACGTAGGAGTACCGGTAACCAACTGCTCCCAGGGTAGAGAGGGTTGGCTGGCCTAAAATTCTGGAAAATCGATGTAACTGGAAAATACCATTAGTAGTTTGGGCTCATCCTCGGTGTAAAAACCTGTGAAACTCACCAGTGACGTAAAACAAAGAACGAGCAGGACAACATAGAGCCCCGAAACAATATACACCACACAAACAATAACCCCTAAACAAAGAAAAAATTCACAGGTTTTTGCACCGAGGTAAACCCTTAGTCAGTTTGTCCAACTAACCGGAAATACTGTTCCATTCATCACATAGACCATTGGACGAATGAACCTAGACTTGAATCCCCTCCATCCGCACCTCATTTTTTCAGAAAATGCACATAGTCTGGAAACTGTGAACTGTAGAGAAATCTTGGGGTGGTGCGAAAGGTCAGAATTACGTTTACAGTAAAAGGCAAAAATTTTATTTTGCTGTATGTGCGTGTGTTTGTTTTTTCTCTTTAGGCTGGTTTCCATATGATTCGAATATGATGGCGATGACCCGGCTGCGCTCGCTGCAAAAAAGGTTAAGCGATGATAGCGATGTGGAAACCAGCATTAATTTTGTTCCTGTTCTAAAAGCAAAAATTTCCGAGTCAATGTTTCTCGTTTATCATAAATGTCATTGTGTATTGTGTACTACAAAATTGCTTCGAACAACGCGATGACGTTTTTACATCAGGGTATTTTTTTAGCTTTATAGCTAGGAAAGGAAGTGGTGGTGGTGTTTGGTTTTTGTTGTTTATTTTGCAGGTGAGTCATGGATGCCCCAAAATCCAGGTAAAAAAGAGTTCGCAGCTTTTGAAGTGAACAGATCTCATAACATGAAGTTCATGTCCTGTACGTTCGGGTCCACTATAAGGTCGTCTACCCAGTAGCCACGAGTAGCCGTACCAACCCCCGAAAAAAACCCGGAGGGAGGGTACCCCCCCACCTTGCACACACAGATATACACACACACACACACGCACCGGGCGCAAGCTACAAAATACAAAGTACGCCATCTTATGCACACCTTTATTAAGAAATCGATTTCTTTTTCCTTAACCTACAACTCTATCTTTGTCTTTGTACGTTTTAAGCCTTCCTTAAAGATTCCACTCGAATATAAAAACTAACTGTACGGGATATTCAACTTTTTACTTGGAGATTTCAAAAAGAGAAAAATGCACTCAACCAATTAAAAATAGACAATTTAGGGGTATTATCTATTCTATCGTCCACAAAAAAGGAGCTTTATCAGATGGTGCTTTCATTTTCCGGTATTCGTGAGGGCCCCTGCTCCAACACCATATCCGTAACCTTTGGGACCATAATTCTTGCCATAGCATCCTTTGCAGAAGATCTCGGCTGTAGAGAAAGTCACGTGTCAGTATTTATGTAAACAAATATACACGCGCAGTTTATTGTATTTTTTTTGCGTCACGTGCTGATAGTTTTGATTATGCCGACATTTCTTGGTGTGTCACATAATCCGCCGATGCGTGCCGTTTTTTTCTGGAAATCTCTCGATCAGCCAATATTTTCGTTCAAGTTCCGCGAACCGCTTTGTTTGAAATATTTCTCTGGCTTATTTCATTTTCCAACAGGTAAGTAAGACGTTTGGTTATAGTGCCATTCGCTCCCTGGGTAGGTGGGGCAGGTGAGGGTACTCCTCCCTGGGTAAGTGGGGAATTCCTTCATATACTTCATAAAGTTTATGAGAGCAGCACGAAAGACCAAGGGTTTTGAGTCGTTCTTCTCTGAAATAGGTTATACATTTTTTTAGACTCTAATTTGAATTTATCTCTTGAGAAGTGAAGTGAATTAACATTAGGAGTTCGATGCCCTTCGTAAATGTTTACCAAAACAGAAGCATAGACCATAGACAGGAAAAAAGCCTGGTGCATGTTCGATCTATATGATATCTTATCTCCACTTACATTCGTGATTGTTGCAAGTTGTGCTATCTAACTTTTTGCGACAAATTTGGCAATTGAAGCACTTTTTGTGCCACTTGGCTCCGGCGCAAACTATTTCCTCGGCCTGGTACACCCTATCGGCGCATCGTGGACATCTTCCAGGCCCTTCGGCGAGTGTCGCCTTTGGAGGCATTCTGCGAAGGAGACAAACCAATAAAACATTGAAAGATTGGCGGGAAGCCAGTTGAGAGTAAAACTGAAGTCGGGACCGATGCGGGATGAGAGGACTTTTAATAGCGGGATGCGGGTCAAAAATATTTTTCTGTGAGTGGGATTTGATCATTTCAGACGGGATTCGGGATAGTTGTAAAACTGACGACGGAATGCGGATAAAATGCGGGAAATCCCACGAGAGCGAATAATCGAATTGTTTTAGTATACTAGTCGTCTAAACTTCGAAAATGCAAAGAAGAGACCGCCATTGGCTACTTACTATCTACAACAGAATAGAGTCGCGTAGCCAATCAGAGCACAAAATTCGTGATACAATGCTAGTAGATTTATACTGAAACAATTTGTAGAATTCTACCAGTATACTAATGCAAATGCTGTAATCTGATTGGCTGAGCCATTGCACACTACCTCCATTAGTGTGCAGTGGCTTGGTGTGATCGAGAAGAAGATTTCAAAGCTTTTTTTAATTTATCCGAAATTTTGAAAGAACATTTAGTAACAAATGAAGAGTTAGATTCCCAAGAAAACTAAAAAGAAGGACGTTCACGGTTTCTTGAATTTAAAGACTCAATGGACAATTCAGTCGTGAAGTGTAATACTAAGGCCAGAAATAATTGGAATGGTAATTTGAAGCAAATTTCATTTAGAATTCTACTAAAACTATTAGATTATTCACTCTCGATTTCAATGAGGTAATAGTTGATTCGGCCTAGCCTCATCAACTATTACCTCATAGACATCTCAAGATCATCCGCTTTTGTCTGGGTGTAAGAACAATTCCAGCCCCAAAGGGTCAAAAAACTGTTCAGCAACTTTCATGATTTTAAATTACTCGAAAACGCGTAGGTTGCGCGAGACTGAATTAGTGCTCTGATGGAGTTTCACCGTGAGCTCCGCGGGTCCACTTTGTTTGCAAGTAGCCCAGGTTTTCTAGCTACCTCGAGGCGGACGGTTCGTCTTTGCCGCATGGGACAAAAGCTTCTAAAAATCGGCTTCACAAGCAAGTTTTGATTTACACACAACTTTACGTGCGGCGGCAAAGTTATCGTAATCTGGGGTCTCGATTTGTCCATCCAACCATCCAATGAAATTTCAGAAACATATGTGCTGTCTTTCATCGTGCCGCATGTAGTAATTGCGTGACTAGTATAAACTAAACATTACTTCTTTGTTGTCTGGGTCGCCATCTGACGATCTTATCTTTGTCACAGTTACGGACGCCGCCTCGCATAAACACGAAAGAAATGTTTGAATATATTTTCTCATGAGAAAAACGTACATCTAAAAGGAATCTCCCATTTGAGAGAACTTGTCTCCCTCTACACGTAGTTCAGTCAATTTTACTGATTTTGAAAAAAAGAACGATGTTTCCTTGAAATAAAACTGGAATAAGAAGACCTAAGAAGACCTTCCTCCTTAAAAGGAAAGTATGTTTTTGTATGAAGTATTTCACCTTGGAAGTCCCCCTCCAAATTTTATCGTTTCGACTAATCAATTCTCATTCATTTGTTCTATAGAAGAAATCCAGTTGCCTTAGTAGCTGTTATTGAAAATTTTAGTTTTTTTAAGCCCAAACGCTCGATTTTAACTAAAAGCAAGGTTACAGATTACAGGACGTGACGGAGTACATGTCTCGCATTTGATTCCATCTTTCGCTTAGTCCGTTGTGCGTGGTCTCGCTCGACGGACCAAGCGAAATTAAATGATTACTCGTAGCCCAATATTGGTGAACGAAGCAAAATCATTGGAATTCAGTCCAGCTCCAAAAACAGCTCGTTCTACTATCGTAGGAAAACTCTCCCGATCCGGTCATAGAAAGGTCATGCTTACAAAGCCAACACTTCGCCATTCTGTTGTTTTTGCAGTTCCATTGCCGTTGTGTTTGACGTGTAAAAACAAGAAAAAGAACAAAGTTGCGCCCCAGGAAACAGGTTTCGGTACCCTTCAAAGCTCTTGAAAAAATTTTTTTATGAAACGTAAGTACGGCTTAAACAACTTCACAGTCATATTACCGCAAAAAAATCTTACCAAAAAAGGGAAAAACGTTATTTCTGCGGAAATGTCAAGCTCTGAAATAATTTGTGTTATCAAGAAATGGATCACTGGATAATGCAATTGGAGAATTTTCATTGGTTTACGCATCATGGTTTACGAGCCATTATAATCCACCAATTATTTTCGCTGGCGTGCGATTGATCTAAATGGGTTACGTGACTGAATTTTCCCTAGCTAAAACTGGGGAATATCCGAGTGATATGCCCTAATTTTCAAAATTGCGCGTGTTGCGAAAAGATTTAAAAGATTTGAAGGATAATAAACACATTAGCCTTCATTTAGCGGGAAAATATGCTCGAACATGATCTGTTTTTCCGCGAGCTACGCCTTCGGAAAACTCGCTTCTCTGAACAGATAATGTCCGGCGACCAGTTTTCCAAAATAAAAATGTTTCCAAGTCAAATCACTATGTTTTGAACCTCTTGTAAGCGACTACCTCTCGTAAGCGACCGCGACCACTTTTAGGGCTAAAAGTTTAAAATTTTCGTTTGTGTTTAACCTTCCGTAAGCGACCACTTGACGCGCACTCTCATCAGTCTCATCAGTCCTCAACTTCCGTTAGCGGCCACTGGGTAACCTCATTCCCAGGCTCTCTCTCCTGGGCTAACATTTTGGGTGGTCACTTACCGGAGGTTCTACTTTCTCTGAGAATATTTTTGCGCAAAATGGAAGTTACTGTTTATATATCCAAGATTTGTGTTCATATCATCATAAGGAACTTTTTTTCACAAAGGCCTATAACTAATTTACAACCTAATTAAAGATTTAAAAGGCAACTTTCAAGCTGTATCAATGTCTTATTCTTCCTCATTGCCTGACTTTTCTATATACGGAGATTCTGTAAGGCGGGCTTGTTGTGCGGGCTACAATGTGGTTACCTTGCCTACACGGGATTGCGCCCAATATCTTTTTTTCATGATCTAACATTAAACGATCAAATTGGCGTCAAAAGTCAATAAAATTGTGCGTCAGTACAAATCAGGACACGCCACAGACTGGTACATGTTCCTTTGGTAATGGAGATTTCCCTAAAATGCAGTCCGCTGCTTTCTCCGCGATCATGATCGTGGCCGCATTCAGATTACCACTTACTATACTAGGCATAACAGACGCATCCACCACCCGAAGATTCTCGACTCCGATGACTCGCGTTTTCTTGTCGACAACTGCCGTCGGATCATCTTCGGCTCCCATCTTGCACGTGCCACAGGGATGATAATCAGTCTTTGCATATTCTCGTACGAAATTATCTATTTCGTCTTCTGTCTTACAAGTTGAACCTGGAAGAGTGGCAATCAGTTAAATATCAATAAATATGTTTACAACACAGCACTCCCAGAGACAGAGAGAAAGAAAAAAAGTTTATCCAAGTTAGCATGTTCCAGGCTCTTGGTCAATGGGGACGATCGCCAGAAAACGCGCGCGGAAGACGAGCGGGATTGGCGACAAGCGTGACCTCTCCTTTATCTCGTACCAGACCTTCTGTCCCCACCAGAAACAGAAACAAAAGGTAAATGTTCGGATCGCGGAAAAAGAGCGAGTTCCGCAACGCGCGTTGGATCTTTGGCCCAGGAGCTCAAAATGATCCAAAATGTATTGAAGAAATGTTTAGAGAAACAAAAAGAACTTGATTGAATGAGCAAACAAATCTATCAAAAGAGAAATACCAATGATAATTAATTCTTTAGAAAATTTGGCGCAAATTGTTCATCACGAACCTGGTCTCAATTCTTTTCCTCTGTAAGGTTCAAAGGCCTTTTGACTTAACACGTGACGCGCTATTTGTACGCAGGTCCTCATGAGCCGGCGATCGCTGTCACGGGTCAAATAGTTTGGTTGAATGACAGGATGAGTGAGTGGATCACGTGACCGCAACTTTACAAAACCCCGGCTGCTGGGTCTAAGTATTTCAACACAAAGCTGAAACGAAATATTTAAAATAAACGTGTTATGGAAACAGCTGCTTGGAATGGTAAAGGAAGTATCAACAGCTTGTCTCCACTGTACGACGGGACAAGGACTTTCCTCTGAGCGCGCAAGCTAAACTGTGTCTCCAGCCCGGGGAGGGGGGTACTCCCTTATATGGGCTATATAGGTATGTGCGGCCCCAAAGGGTATGGTTTTTCAGCCCTTTTGGTCATA
>OMLO01004970.1_pt1 | contig 11152 bp, 5 predicted proteins | sample 1674811 | NCBI WGS metagenome assembly OMLO01 (sample SAMN06265003, study PRJEB25207) | coral metagenome | isolation source: Coral host | place: Mexico:La Bocana,Puerto Morelos, Mexico | collected 2008-11-13 | reverse complement strand
TATTATTGATATGATATAATTTATGAAGATAGTTGATATAAATCTGTAAATATGTGACAGTGATGGATTTTTTTTATGAATGTTGACTATTATATCATATATCTATAGAAATATGGGGACCTCGTGTGCTGGAAATCCTCCCCAAAAAAGTTTTTGTTTTAAGGATTCTAGGCCAAAAATGGCGTTACTTCAATTTGCATCATTCAAAAAAACTAGAATACTAGTAACATCTACTGATCTGTACTAATCATGATCGAAAACATGTCGGCCGTCAAATCATTTCTGTTTTAGTGCATTTCTCATTAATGATTGTCACCATCAGCGACATTCATATCACTGCTGTCGTAGTCATACTCATCAACACTGTTATGATTCTCAAAATCATCATCCTCACCCTCTTCTTCCATCTCCTCCTCAAATATCATAATCATCGCCCCCTACCACCATCATGATCTCAGGATCATGAAAGCCACCCACCCCACACCAGGTGCGTGGTGGAAGATGCGTACCTTGTGCAACGGCAGAAAGGGTGAAGCAGCTGCATGATCTTCCCTTGGTTTACATCTTGTGTCTTGCCCTCATTTGGGTGAAAAGCCCTCTCTTAGGATCAGGTGTCCTGACACCTGATGAGAATTTCATTTCACTACAAGTGAGGAGTTTCGGGAAAAACATGGACTCTTAAAAAAAATTGCCAAGTTACAGTAAGTCATATCTTTTCAAAGACTCAGAAACAGACTGACAAGGTTGTTGCACTTGACCAACTTGATTTCGCCTCACCCTTCTCAGAGGAATTTTGAATAAAAAGTCAATCCATGGGATGGTAGATCTGCAAGATTGGGGTTACCGTCCAGGGAAGTAACTACATATCCCTTTACCAAGGCACTCTTGAAGTAGATTTTCCTTTTCACCGTTTGGGAGATGTTAGTTCCGTGGAGGGCATCTTTTTAGTGTACTGTAAATGTAGTCGTACTGCAAATCGTACATATCCAGATCCATAGGTCGGTCCTGTTTGTTGAGTACCTCTTGCGTGACGTTGTTTTCTGTAAACCGCTACGTTGGTGTTTGATGGACACAGTTGAGAAAAACTCAAGCGGCTTGAAGAGTCGTCATTCGTTTTTTTTGCCCATGGTTTTTTGGTAGCTTGAATTGAAAATGTATGTGAATCATGTCTCCAAATCCCTATGTTAAATCCCTTTTTATACGAATCTTGTGATGTTGCATATGGTTCCAAGATGTTTCTACAATCCGCACATTCTCAATCGAGATGCACTACTGATTTCGTTTCATCAGCTCAGAAGTTTCGATATCAGGCACCCTGAGTCTGGCAGTTTTGCTTTTCATTTGATGTGCTTTTGCAGTTTGGTATCTCGGAAAAACACCCCGCGAATTTCGAGCCCGGGGGAACCAGGGGAACCGTGTGGTTTTAACAAGCACCTGCGTGAGATTGGATCTGAACTGGGTTTTTATGGTCAGTGTCTCAAATTTGTAGACTAGTAGTTCCTGTAGTAACATTATCTTACAGAGGAAGCAATCAACAATTCTCAAATATCCCTTCTTTCTCTTTGTGTAGGTGACTAATGGTACAATGACAGTGTTGCAGAACGTGTTGCCGTGGTGGAGTTTACTTTTTGAAAGCAGATCTGAGGAGTAAACAATTTAAGTGATGGTGTTGTTGCTCCCCTAAACCTGGAGGATTTAAGTCGTAGTGAAGGTATTCTGGGATCTGCATCATGATTTTGTGAAGAAAGAGGCACCTCTTGTGGGAAGGATTCTTTTTTATGAATCGAATCATTGAAACAGATTGGATATTATGCAACAATGGTTTTTGTGTGCGAGTTGATGGCTCCAGTCGACCCTTTTTTAAAGGGATTTTTTCCAACCAGCAAACAGCCAACGACTCGCGACGTTTTTCAACAACTCAGGCGTTGTTGTCTCTGCCCTGGGCCGTGTTCGCACACTTTGCATGGTACCAGTTGCTGAAACAGGGCCAGAAGGTCTGCCGTTTTTGGGAGATGGGTCAATTCGCCACGTAGATCCATTGGAAATTGCCAACTTGGAGACTCATTATATAAGATTCATCTTTTTGATTATATATTATGCATGTACATTAAATATACAAACAGATCCGGGATCTTCCCTAAAATGCTGCCAGCTATTTATGTTGGTGAATCTTTCATTCGAGGTATTTACCCCGATTCACATCAAAAGAAATTCACCACTGGATTCCATTCAACAGTCGTTTCCAACCACCTTTCACCAAACAGCGAGAATCCAACGAAACGACAGGACCTGCGTCACTACTTGGTACACCATCAGCGTCAACGTTTGGCCGAAAGTTGGAGTTTGAAACGTCAAAAGTTGGGTCCAATGATGGTTCAGGTCATGTCTATGTCTGGACAGACGAAGGTATCCTGGTGATTTTGCAGATGTTTGTGGATGATTTGGTTTTCGTTTCATGAAAAAAATGAGTTTTTGTGGTGCATTTTCACCAATGAATATTCACATAGTTCCACGAATCTTGGGTGTATTAAAACAGATGGGCTGAAGAAGTTGTATTGCATTCTGGTATTCTGGTTGTTTTTTGGGGATCGGGGAGTCCTGAATCAAGTTTGGAAATTTTGATCACAGTTTTGGCAGTGGTTTGGTATTCAGGGATGATATTTATTTACTAGTTGGTGTGTTCAAATATGTTTTTGTTTCCCCTACCTGGGGAAATGATCCAAATTAACCAATATTTCTTTAGTTGGGTTGAAACCACCAACAAGTTTGTTATTTATCCTAGAGAGGGTATTCCAACATATGGCAACCTGGGCGTACGCTTGGGCAATCTTGCGAGTTTGCAGGCCAACAGAGTAGGTTGCTGTAATCTCAATGGGTCTCAGAATTCCTAAAATTGCTTTGAACTTGATGTACCCTCCTGGGAACTAACATATCCCTTTACCAATGGCAGTTTTGAGTTGATGAGTTTCCGAACTTCCCGTTTGGTGGGATATATTAATTCCCCCTGGAGGGTATTGAAAATTGCATACTTCAGATTTATTGAGTGACCGAAAATGCTGGAAGGAAAAATGAATCGGTGAAATACTTCACCAAGGTAAAAGTTGTAGATGGCACAACTTCCTGGAAATATTCTTTTATAAGATATTGAAGCCATTTTACTAACCATTTTTTCCACCCAGCTTTTTTTTGGAGGGGTCCCAGGGAGGGAGTTTTTCTCATGAAGTTTTGGACTCTCCATGCCAGGAGTTGGGTGGTTTCTTTCCAACAACGTTGTTAGCGCATTTGCGTCACGCCGTGGCCCATGCCTTTGCGATTCCTTTTAGCTCTTGCGGATTGGTGTTGCAACATGTGGCTCTACATCCTGAGATGGACTGGGTCGGGTTTGGGAAGGTGCTTTTAAAAGGTTTCATGGAAGCCCAAAAAATCATATGAACCTCAAGAAAACCCTTTGGCTAAGTAACTTGCAGTTCAACTTTTTTTGTTGCCTGTGATAGTACATATGTTGATGAAGTTCAATGTACGACACTGTTCTTGCAAGGCAACTGTTGCACGAAAGGTGCACTAAAAAACCAACACACCTTTTCTGGTTGACTCGCACTTCATCCAGGGACAGGCCGGGGGGATTCACGTAAGCACCTGTTGCTGCATGCACCCCATCGTCGTTTGACGATCACCTGGACTACTATTCAGCAAAAGCGGAGAGAGAAACGCCAAGCATCATTCGTGTCCAGGTAGGACAATCTGAAACAAAAATCTGGTGGGCCTATTCAAATTGAAGTTGGCGAGAAGTATTCAAAAAACCCTCCCTGTCAGCATTGTGAAGAGATGAACCTCCTCGGGTCCTAACAGGGGAGGCAAGAAAATCACGCACCACATGTTTGAACTTTCGTTGGTATTGTAGTGGCATGACCCAAGCAGTTGCACACAATGAGGCACCAGCAGTAGCTGACCAGATGGGATACCCGGTGATGCACTCCAGCCATTGGCTCCAAATCCGTTCTTCCCATGCGATCACATAGAAAGACGAAACATATCGCCAGGTCCTGTAGCTAAGAGGACACCACGCCATCAGGGCACTACTGCTAGCAGACACCCTCCCAGCAAAGAAGAAAAAGCCACATACCAGTAGAAATGCGCACACATATGGTAAAAAGAAGGAACGGGTGGTTCACTCCAGCTTACGTTGCAACTCTGCAACGACTTCACGAACGACCTCAGCTTTGCCACGTGGGATAGCCTTGTCATCGTTGGGCCGGAGTTGGCGCAACAAATTCTTGACAGCAGGTAGGGCCTGGGAAGAAAGTTGCTCTGCAACTTCTTGCCAGGATCCTGCCTCGTGGTCAACAACCTGCACAATTCCTTCTTGGGTATGGAGGCGAGCTTCTGCAGCAACGACTCTACGGGTCTTGGGCGTGAGAACCTTCTCGTCAAGCACGTCTTTTGGCTTGGCACCCATCTCAGCCACAACTTCATCCCTAATGCGACGGACTTCTGCCTGCCGCCGTAATTCCAGCAATTCTTTACGCTCTTCTTCAGCAATGCCAGCGCTGCTAGCCTGCCCTTTGCTATTGTCATTGCTGCGGCTCCTGTCCTTCTTGGATTTTTTCCCCTTCTTTTTTCGATCTCCTTTGCGTCGTCGCCTGGAACCCGAAGAGGAGGACGAGGAGTAGGAAGAAGCACGCCTCTGTTTCTTGCTCTTTTTTTGCTGTTTCACTGCCTCTTCAACCAAACACTGGATGTGATCAAGCCTGTCATTGACGTACTGGTTCTGACCAAAATTGCCATAGCCAGAGCTGCCGGAACTACTCTGACCATAGTACTGCCCACGACCATAGCGGTAAGAGTTGCCACCCCAGGAGTGCTGAGAGCCTTTTCCTTTGGGCGGAAAAGCTGGCATTCCCAACGGTGTGTGGGCAAGAACCAACAACCACACACATAGAAGCCATGACAAGCGAAGAGCCATTGCGCTAAAGGGCAACAAAAACGAGCGGACCGACAGGCAAGAGGTGGAAACAGCTGAGGCACAAACGAAAAAACCCCATCGGCAGTACCTGGGAGAGTGCAGCCAACAGACAAGAACCAAAACAAGCACCGCAACAGTGCTGAGACTTGCAAAAATGAAAAGTGTGCAGCGCACAAAAATAGCAACAAGGAAGAAAGCTACTTCCAAGTGCTTTTTAAAGCGCTGAGCAACATGGCAAACCGGGAGCGACAAGGCTTGCGCCAAGCTTGAAAGACAGCACCACGTACAAGCGACGAAGGCCAACCGGCAAATTTCAAGTCCACCAACACAGCAACGACAGCATCCAACCAACAATCGTCACTCAAGGGAACCTCATTCCAACGATGAAACCTGCCACCAAGAAAGCTGCGCAAGAAATGCTTCTGCGCGCCCCACGGGGGAGGAAAAGTCCACACCTTGGGGGCCATGCGCCAAGACAATGAGTCACAACAAAAAAGCAAGTCAAGCCATTTCACGACATTCATTTTAGGTTCCACAGTGAATGGGACACTGTACACAAGCGGAAGGGCCTCAGCAAGGCAATTGTGACAAAAAACGCCTGAGAGCCACAGAATATCGTCCACGTATCGCCCTCTGGCCGTAACGCGGTCCCAGGACAAGGAGGAAGCACAGAAGGCATGTAAGGAACGCTTCTGCAAGTCGCAAGACCAGGAATGTTCCTCGTAACCAAGCACATAGCTGGCGGCAACCTTGCTAAGGACACCACCGATGGGCAAGCCAGTCATGTGAAAGACAACACCACCAATGGAGCAAAGGTTAACAAGCAAAACAGCACAAAAGGCAAGATACAACTCATCCAAATCAAAACAATACGCCGTAGAGTCAGGTCGGCCAACGGCACCTCCGAAAAATGCAGTCCGTTTTGCACTTCTCAAGACCGTGACCACATCCTTTTTTGCAACTCTAACAGCCCTCTTCAAGACTTGACGAGTAACCCAAAGAGCATACCGGGGGGACACAACCTCAAAAAATTGCCCAGCGTCTGCGGTCAGGGCAACAAACGGTTCTTTCTCACAGCCGCATCTAGCACAAGAGCAAGTCCTGACACCATGTTTGATGTCAGCCATACGGAGACGGTCAGACATTATGCAGCAAGTATCCTTGAGAGACCAGATTTCATCACCACCACCGACTTGTTTCATGACAAACTCCAGGGCGCGATGGATGAACCGCCAACGCTTTCTCATAGGCCAAGCAGCACAACTGACAACTTTTCTGAAACAAGAGTGGTTCTCCTTTTTGCAAATCCAACAAGCACAGCGAAAACACTTGGATTTCACAGTCCCATAGCAATACGGCAAAACCCAGGTGTATTTAGCAAAACCAAGGAAAAGTTTCAAGCGAAGTGTGAGCACTGAATCAAGGACGCTCCAGCACCACTGGTTAGCTTGGTCACAACTCAACTTGGTGACACGCCAAGTAGGGGCAAGGCGGGCGAAAAAGGAAAGGAACCACATGTAGCACACACAAGGCAGAATCCACATGAACTTTTTTTGCTTGTCATCGGGGACCAAAGCGTCACAATGCGGATCAAAAGACATGTCGGCAACATAAGTATCATACTCACAAGATGTGGCTTTAAACATCCTGCGTTCTTTTTGATACTCCACGTCACCATCAAGCAAACAAGTAATAGACTTAGTAGCAACAGGCTGAGCAGGCCCAAGTTCAAAGTCAAAACAAAACCGACGCACGTATTTCAAAGCAAGCTCAACGTCTTCATTGCATGTGGGGCGGCGTGGGATGTCCCAAACCTTTTCAACCAGTCTCATTTTGTCCGGTTGACCAGCACTGGCACGGACATCAACAGCAGAAAAAACATTTTGGCGTTTACAAATAGCAGGTGCGTTCCAAGCATCACGCAATTTGGGCAAAGAGTCCGGCACCAAACGGATTCGGGAACAAGCCCACAATTTCTCATCCAGGTTCCAGCCGCGGTTTGAACCAAGAATCAAACGGCGTGCGATGAACCGAAACACACGCAACATGGAAAGCCGTGGGCAACGGCAAACGATTCCACTTACAGCTGGAAGACCCTTTGCACGCAAAACGGCATTGATCCGCCGAGTTGCAAGTGCTTTTCGTCCTTGACCAGCAACCAAAGGGAGGGCACGCGAAAGAGCAGCCGGGGCACAACCAGTCTTCCATTTTCTTTCCAACAAGGCCCAATCAAGCGTTGCATGTTTTGTACCACACCACATGATTAAGAGTTGCCGGGAAGCAGGCGCATAAATATCCAAAGGCCCAACTTGGCCATGAAAGAGGTAACGCCGCTTTTGGCACAGAACATACAAGCTACAAAAACTGGTCGACTCAACATGTCCGAGCACACCACCCAAACGGTCAGAAGGGCTATGGGGCAAGACCTTCCTAACACAAGCAACATCAAAAGCGTCAAAAGGGCCAACTTTACTTTTTTGGCCAGTACGCATGGACTTTGGTGGGCGCGCTCTTTGGCGCCTGACAACGGCAGTCCCCGAAGGCGTTCTTTTTTGAACGTTCGCATTCGGCACGCGTGATTTGATTTCAAGTTGTTCCAAGGCAGCAACGCAAGGCCAATCATGGACACGACAAACCAAGAAGAAGAAATGCTCAGGCAACAACCCTCTCATGAGTTTGTAGCGGAGCTTCTGACTGTCACGGCAATGCGTACGCAGTGTCAGTGCAACATGCTCCAGCCAGCGGCAAGCAACACCGGAACGCGACTTTTGAGAGGCACGTGACGCATGAGCAATGCCAACATAGTAACCACGTTTTGACACCCAAGTGTACAAGGCACCACAATCCGAAGCAGGCACGCCAAAAAGCTGTTGTAAATCAAGATCGGGAAAAATTGCCACAAGCTGGAGGCAAAGCAGGGAGTCCACATGAGAACGGACATCTGCTGCAGTCCAACCCTTGGGCCTATCCTCCCGCCAGATTGCATGACGATGAGCCGGAGCCAAGAGCATGCCAGCTTTTCGTACCCATTTGCAACGACTATTAGAAGCAAGCCAAAGGACAGACCTACAAGCACAACACGCAGCCCAAAGCAACTCAACATGCTTGTTCGACCGTCTCCAGCGGAGGTGTGGGGGGAACAACCAATCGGTACAAATGACAAAGCAAGCACGCAAAACAAGCCACACGGCCTTTTGAGGCCGCCGCAAAGACAAAGTATGCGATGTACACGACACAAGGCACTTGGCAACCAGCCCTGCCAAATCCCTCACGTCATCGCAGGCCATCAAAGAAAGCCCATGCAATTCCGCAACGCCAAACTGGTGACAAGCTTGAATACAATCACGCACAACGGCAACCCACGCCATCAACCCAAACAATATGGAAGCCCACACCTGCCACAAAACGAGAGCAAATGCAGCAGGAGGAGCAAAACAAGGCCCACCGTAGTGAGGTAAACCTGAAAAACAGGGAGTACCAGACCGGGAAAGGGGCCCAGAGTTGTAAGACACTGTTCTTGCAAGTCAGCAACTGTTGCACGAAAGACACTGTGGCCCGGGGGAAGCAGGAATTTCCACCTGTCGACGGGTCGACCATCTTATATAACCTCCAAGGGGAAGGGCACCATGATAATGGTAACTTTGAAGGAAATCTTAATAATAAACCATATAATTTCATAATCCGCAGGTTTTACTTCCAATCAACTGCCAGTCTTCTTATAACAATATAGGTTGGATCTACCCCTAACCTATTAACAGCGGCAAATAGAGGTGTTTTTTTTTGGTGGGATTCCCTAGCAACAAAAAAAATAATCCTATAGTGACTATAGTGGTGACTGTTCCTGGTTAGGGGGGGTAGTTCTAAATGGGTTGTTTATAAGTTGTTTCAGAATAGGCCTATGAAAGGTCATTTTTAGTCTTTTTGAATCAATGCTGATTATATAAAAATCATATCATCAATTTGCATAGTTACACGCCGTTAGACGATCTCTAACAGATTCTGACCCTCCTAAAAAAAGGACATGATGTGAGGTCTTCAAAGAAGATGTTGTGAGGAGCCAGCTTTTTGTTTTTTGAACATATAGACCTCCTGCAAGTAAGATGGCGGATGAAACAGATGAATCACGAATGTGACACGTGAGATGACATCACCTAAAAGGCAACTAGTGGAGGGAATATCTCGAAGAATTTTGGTGAATTGTTTTTGATCATTTACCCAAACGGAGAAGCAAGGGGATTCAAGTCCTTTTTTTTTCCGGGGGGGACTAGATTTTCTCCCCCAAGCGAGCCTTTAGTCACCAGTGAGGAACCTCCTTGTCAATGTATGATATTTTGATCCGAGAGGATGCAACATGGTCCTCAAGGAGGGAACCCATACAGACAACTCCAAAAGATGTGACTCGCGAGTTCACCATTTTTTGGGGGTAAAAAAGTCTCATTACCCTCCAGCAAAATAACATGGCTGGCTGGAAATGCACCTTTTCCAATAGGAAATACGTGTCCATTCATGGTGGATTTTCCAGCCAGCTATGTAAGTTTTTTCGGCGATCCAAACCGCACCTTGGATCCCCGGGATCGCAAATTTGATCCATCAGGTGGAGAGGTTTTGGCAGGCAGAAATTTGGTATCGACCACGTTGGACTTGGGCCTTAGATGCTTGGGCTGATTTTTGTGGAAAGTCCAACAGTGAACCCGAAAGGAAGATACACACATGCTGTTGATGGTTCAGAAATCCGGAATTCACCAGTTGAGGCTGGTAGTTTATCCCATTATTTACGACGGGTTTCATGCATCCCAGGTGGTTGTTGGGGATTTCTGAACCATCAACAGTAGTACATATGATGCTGCAATATTTATGTAGTGGTTCATTTTTTTTGAAGTTTTCGCTTTATTTTGGGAGATGATCCAATTTGACTCTTCTTTTTTAGATGGGTTGAAGCTGCCAACTAGAAATATCAATCATCAGTTGATATCCCCGGAATCCGGGAATGATCAAATGATGAAAAAATGGATGAATTTGCCACATTTTCTTGCAACAACTTGTAAGTTGCGGTTTTGGGACCCTTTGGGTTTTTGTTGGGGTGAAATGTTCGCTTGTTTTTTTTTCTTGTGGTGAAACGGTGGAGCCCCTGAAAACGCCGAAGAGTTATCAAATCTATGAGTTCTCAAATCTTGAGAAAAAACTCGACGATATAAATTAGTCTGAATCTTGTAAAAATATATTAAGATTTATAGTTTACATGTGGACTCGCCTTGGTTAAAAAGATCTAAATTCAGGAACTTTTGCGAGATGACGTGAGGATTCTGAATCAGGTGGGGTGGTGGATGGTGTGGAACCGGGTGGCTGGTTGCAATCTGGCCTTGTTGGATAATGAGGGATTTGGACAAGCACAACGATTCGCGAGGTCCAGGAGTTCTGAAAGCTAGTTGGATTCAGCCCAAAATCATCTTGAAAACAAATACTTCAAGCTGCTTTTGATAGCCCATCAACTACCCTCTTTTGAAACACAAAGTACTTTGAGACTGTATTATATATGATGTTATCGCTACCATTCATGCTTTGATGAGCGACACAATTACTTAGGGTTGTTGTTTTTGGTAGTTGCGACTCTGCATTGACAACGGGGTCGACATGTTTTCTGGTTGGATATATGTAAACATCATATAAATGTATATATATGTATGTACATGTATTGTATTGTACTGCAGTTTTTACATATGTATACCTTGTACGCGAGTCCATCACGAAACAGGGTTTATCTAATGACTAGCCCAAATCTTCCTTTAAAAAACCATATCTTCCAAACACCTTTTTTGCACCTTAGATTTTTTTGGAAAAACCCGGAGAATCCATCATTTCTAAGGTTTCTTTCAACAGGCGCACCCACAAAACCAACATGACACTGGCGTGATTTGCCAACTTTCCAAGCGGGCACCAGGTCTTATCAGTCCTTGCACGTGCAGCACAGTGGGAAGTGGCCTTGAAGACCTTAGGTGAAAAACAGCAACGTCAGGCATTTTTCGGCATGGCATGTTTTTTTTCAGATCGGAAGAGCACACGTCTGAACTCAGTCACACTTGAATCTCGTATGCCGTCTTCTGCTTGAAAAAAAAAAAAAAAACAAAAAAAGAAGAAAAAAAAAAAAAAAAAAAAAACAAAAAAAACAAAAAAAAAAAAAAAAAAAAAAAA
>OMLO01004969.1_pt1 | contig 11153 bp, 7 predicted proteins | sample 1674811 | NCBI WGS metagenome assembly OMLO01 (sample SAMN06265003, study PRJEB25207) | coral metagenome | isolation source: Coral host | place: Mexico:La Bocana,Puerto Morelos, Mexico | collected 2008-11-13 | reverse complement strand
TAGGAAAATCCGGACCGCGCTAAGAACCAATCAGATTGCAGGATTTGTTACCGTGCCCGCTTGGAAAAAAATAAAATTTATTTATTTCAGTCCAAGGTTTATGCAGAAACTGAAAGGCTCGTCTTAAAACTACATGGATAACAAAACATCACAGTCCGTAATTATTTACAAAGAAGCCCAGAAAGTGACTCAAGTCCGGAAGACTGTGGTGAAAACTATACTAGAATTTGAAATACTGCAAGGTCGGAACTTTGCAGGGTAATTCGTTATAGCCCATTGAAGATAGGTTGACAAGTTGTCAAAAAAACAAATGGTCAGGTGGTGCCCTTTCGTGATTAAAAGTAGCTCAGAAAATGGATGACGCGTTTTTAGAACTACAGACTGCAGTATACAATTAAACTTTGGAATTTGTGAATTGTACTAGCTTAGCTTTAAGCTTTCATACGTCGGCGCTTTTGTTTGTATATAAGCGTTAAACGTTCTTAGCACGAGTTAACGTTGACACTAAGGAAAGCACAGGGTTTGCCGCTTGTTTGATGTAGATATTTCTGGCATGGTAAATTGTCTCTTGGAGACTTCTAATATCCCGCATAGCAAGTTCAAATTAAACTAGCAGGATGCAACTACTACCGCCTTCGCAATACAAATATAATTATATGGTGGGAGCGAGGTTTAAAGAGAGCACTAAATTCTTTCAAAATTACTTTTTCATAAACTCGTTGAGTGTAGCCTGTAATTTTATCATTGCAAGTATTTTTGTTCTGTTAGTGTATCTTTGTATTTTGTTCCAATTCCCACCCAAAAAAAATCTGAAAAAAAAAAAATATGGCAGCAACAAGTTGACATCTTGTAATTAATCTTCTTAATCAGAGTTGAACTATTCCTCGGAAAGAAAACAGTTTTTTCTAATCAAATGAAACCTCTTTCGAGAGAGGAAAACTACTGCTCGTAATTGCGTAAACTTGAGCTTGCTAGTCCATAAATTTCTCTATATAGTGGCTCTTGTATGAATATTAGTTAGTATTTTAAACACAGCGTTGGTCTTGATGCAGACCACCACTTATTGAACAAATACTGAAATAAGTGTAATTAAAACTGTCGTGTCTTTTCCCGCCAATGATAATTATTTTAATGTATTTCATTGTTTCTTTTGATCACGTGATCTTCGAGTTTTGAGGGTTCAGTTACGAAATTTTAAGCTTTTCTTCCCCGACCTTTGTTTTGAAGCATTTTCCAGCTCAACTGTTGTGATTGCACGGTTGTTTGTGAATCGAATAAGTGTATGCTGAGCATTCCGCTTGTGGCGCGCTGAATGGGCTGATCAATGTCAATTTTAAATTTACATACTTCACACTGAGAGACTACTTACTAGTACTGTCAAACTTTGGTAACCAAGGTCACATGCAGTCCAGCATAACTTGAAGCTTTCTACTCCTGGGGAGTTACAATCCTGTTGTTATTTTCTTGTCACAGCTGTTTGACCAAATTAGGCGAAATATGTGTACTTTGACACTTCTTTATAAAATATGATTGGCTCTCGTCGATTTGGCCGTCCCATGTTGTATCCACGTAGCAGTACCCTTGTGAACTAAAAACACTTTGTAATTTCTTGAGGCGGGCGGCAGTGTCCTAAAAACACCTCAAGATGAACGCTGGAGTCAAAGGTGTGCTCTTGTTGAAATTGTTGCTCGGAATAGGTGAGTTGGTCTTTACAGTACGTTTTAATTTAATGTTAGTGTGTGACAACTTAAACTGTCACTAGTAACGAATTCACATGCTAGAAAATATAAATTAACGCAGGAAAACTTTTAGTGTGCTATGAAATTTTCTAGGTTGGCTAACACATGATAAAGCAAGAACAATCGACAAGAATCTAAAATAGAGCAACGCCTGTTAGAATTTTGTTCGTGTGCCAGCACAAAAAAACGTAAGGTAGTTTGTACTATAGTCCAGCCAAACACCAAGAAAACAACCCAACCCAAACAAACCTCGCAAACACTACGACTTTTCTACGGCTATGCCCACCGTTCACAATAATACAATCGGCCAGCAAGAAATTGAATTTTTCGAAAACACTCTACAAACCAGAGGAATTTGAAGACATGTACATCGACTTTCTTGTTTTCCTATGGACGGGAAACATTTTGAAATGGGAGCTTTTCGAAAACCATGTTATTCCCTGCCCGATTTTTCCCCATTCCAAACTCCACAATGACCGCCGATTGTTGGGTTTTGACACAGGTTTTGTATAACATCTTTCCATCGCGGCATTTTGATGCCTTCATCGGTATCACACAAAAATAAGCGGTTAAATCTTTCACCTTTTTACCTCTTCTTTTGATTACAAAATTGCTACATATTCGTTTTAAACATCCGTGGATGAAATTCTGGCTTAGATGACTTTATTTTAACGTAAAGTGGCTTTTTGCTCGGGAGCATACAAGTCAACAGCAAATTCAGACTAAATTAGATTTTCCACAATTTCTTTACTGCTACTGTGGAGCCGATATTATGATATTCATTCCGCAATTTCTCGTTTTTTGGATGACAGGTAATGTTTCACGGATAAACATCAGTTGGCGTAAAAATCAATTGAACTTTGCATGGTTTGTTTAACTAGGAAAAATAATTTAAAAAGATGGTTAAATAGCTAATGCGGCTGCCCCATCATAGTGAAACGAAAAGTTGAGATATAGCAGCCCTCTTCAGACACCGAGCATGACAGATACCAGTAGAGTTTGTAATTACAGTTTTTATAGGCTGTCTATGTAAGATTTTTAATTTCACTTGCCTTCTATAGTAAAGGTTATAAATAAATTCAAAAACCGGCGAGCAGAGGAGGAACAGGATGACTAAAAATACAAGTCTTTAATATCTATTTCATTTTTTAAATTGATTTTCATTGACGGGTATGATTAACAGCTGTCAGCAGCATCGGTGGTTTGAAAAAACAAGCTAGAAAAATGAAGTGTGTGTGAACACAATTTTACCACGAAATTTTTGCCAATATCTTGAATCCTCGCAAGAAACGTCATCTTATTTAATAAAGACCATACAGGGTTTTAGATATAGAAAATTAACAAGATAAAACTAGCTCTTGAATCACAGTTAATTATTCTAAGTTTACAAATAAAGTTTTGTGGATAAAAGGCTAGTCCCTGACTAATATAAATTTAAGCTATTTGTTATGTTGGTAAAATATTTAGTTTTATCCTATACCATAGCTTAGCTGTTGTCTTTTTTTCGGTATTGCGTGATGCAACTAAAGATGAAAAACGGGAGTACATGTAATTTGTCTTCACTCAAAAGACGCCTTTGGGATCTGAGATTAAAACTCTCGTTTTAAAAAACAGCGCTCTCTACTCTCAAATAATCATTACTTGACGTAAACTGATTATTTCTCTAATCTCTTTTCCCCCCTGCAGGTTTAGTTGCTGGAGGTATGTACAAAAATTACTTAATTAAAACACGTCTTGGTGCATATGAATAACGATAGAAGAAAGATAATAATGGTGATAGACACTGGAGAGGCAGCGAAAAAACAAAACAAAACAAAAATGGAAAGAAATTTATATCATAAAATATGGATACAATTTCGGAGAGGAGGAGTATTAAAGCGTCTCCGTTTTTTAAATAATGTGGAGGTGCGGTGAACCTCATGGTCAGTGCGCTACTTCCGGATCGAGCGGTTTGGCTTCGAGCTCTGGCCCGGGAACATTGTGTTGTGTTCATGGGCAAGACATCTTACTCTCACAGTGCTTCTCTCTTCCGCTCGGCTCTTCTCAGTTGTATTCTGGGTAACCCTGTATTTGTCAGCCAAGCTATAGAAATCGGGTTAAAGGAGCAAAGTCATATTCTGAACACTTCTAAATGAAGGAAATCTTAAAACAACAATTTTCTAAGACAGAATGTCACCAAAATTGTATTCAAAAATCAAAAATAAATAAGGATGGTCATGACTGACAGACACTGAAAACCAACTGCTAGAAAATTGTATCACTTGCCTTTCGTCGTTAAGAATTGCCATTGCTTTGCTTGCTTCTAAATATTTTTAAACGTCAATTTTATATACCATTTTTGCACATACACTCGAAAATTAAGCTAGTGAAAATAAAACTTCTCAAAACGATATTACTGAGAGTTCATCAGTAAAATTAAAAACCTACATCTGAATGCAATCAGCCGTCTAATTTATAGATCCCAAGATGGCCAAGATGGATTGCAGAACAATATTTATCAACATCGTAAGATATAAAACTAATTGCTTGAGATATACCAGTACAGCTTTATTACGATTCTCGCCTTAAGGGAGTTCCTGACCTCAGTTGTTCGAAATCTAGATGCCGCTATCCACCGGATGAATCGCTATCTACTAGATAGGAGTTAACAAAACAAATCACGTTATCCACTGGATAGCGATTTATCCGGTGGATAGCGCTATAAACCTTTCGAACAATTCGGGCCTGATCTTGCATGATCGATGCTGTCTTGTTGCTGACTATTCTTCGCTTTAAGATCTTATTGTATTTTTAAAAGAGATTAAATGCATGCCTGGGGTATCTTCAATATTGCAGATTGTGACTCTCCTATGGGAATGGAAAATAATCAAATCGCAAACTCACAATTATCAGCAGCCTCAATGGTATGTGCCTAGCATTGAAATATAAAACAGCAACCTCCATGTTACTCCACGACAGGAGCAACAACGACCGCGACAATAACCACGACGGCTTTCTGTAATTTTTTGCTGTAATACATGAAACACGGGAGACAATGTTTCATTCGGATATCCAAACTCCAGGAAGAGAGTATTAGGAATATTTCTGACGAAGTTCAAGGTGTTTGAATAGCCCGGATGAAACCCTGTCTCGAGTGTTTTTAAATATATCTTCTCAATTGGAACAAAACCTAAGAAGTAAACGGAGAAGTAAAATCGTCAAACTCTAAGCTAATTAAAACCGGGTATCCAAACCTCTTTCACTTGCTTTAACTTGATAAATTATTAATGAGTTTTATAACAAAGAAGTGTACAAAAGAAACTTGCAAGAATAATTGAGGGTAGGCAGCTCGGAATTACTTACAATTAGCAGATTGATGCATGCAATTCAACTCATTTATTTGTTTCAACTAATTGCTTTTTTCAGTATGGCAGTAGTTATGCAGCCAGCAAAGGAAGGCTTAACCATCCCACCACGTATATTGCCGCAACTAACAACCAGGGGCAGTGGGTTCAGGTGGACTTTGGGCATGGAACGTTGGCTAAAGTAACCAAAATCGGAACTCAGGGCCGCTATAATGTAGCGCAGTGGGTGACTGAGTACATTATATCGTACAGCTTAGATGGGGGATACTTTCAGTTTCAGCTACTCAAGCACTACAATGAACCACGGGTAAGAACTAAGATCTAAATTTGAAGTGATAGGTAGTCATCTTTGGAGACATAGTAAAGCAGTTCACTTCTGGTCAAAATACATTTTCCAGCACGTGACCTTCTGAAGACGGTTTTTTTATGTATAGAAATTATTTATACAGCATACAGCACATGAAGATTTCTGTTGCCTATTTTTTCTGAAAGTGGGGAGGCGGCGGGGTGGGATTTGGGGGCATGCGAAAAAAATGGCTTTCTATGTGGGCTATCCCATAAAAATAAGGGAAAAGGGGGACTCACAAAAATATTATAGTAAAACTTTGAAATGGCATAATGTTTTAATAAACAAAATGCTATTGCACAAACATAGAAGGCAGAATACAAATTTATTACAAACTTTCCTTCTGCTTAAAAAAATCGTTTGGCACCGAAAAGCATTTGTAGCTACTGAAGAAATCTAATCTTTAAATTAACAGTGTTGTTTTCTAATGCAACTTTCACTGGCCGCTCGTCTTCATTTTCGCTGTCGTCGAGTTCAAAATGTGACCGGCATGTCGCAATGGTCGGTCTCTTCATGATGCGAGGCAACTTGCTTCACCGTCTTCCTTTCGCTTTTCAAATAACCTTTTTCGTCCCTTTTCGGTCAGCTTAGTGCAACTTGAGCTTTTCTCTGACTGAGTTTTGGAAACGTAAATTTCCTCTTTCTTCTAAAACAACAGTTCCATCGAAAACAGAAGAAGGACTCGATATTTTTAAATTGCTCGAGGCGGCCATGATTGTTTTCAACTCGCACAAGGATGCCCTCGCGAGCGAGTTTTTCGCGTGGGTAATTTGCTCGCGTGTATCTTGGAATCCATTCTCCGCGCGGTCAAGAAACCCTTTGGAGCCCCCTTAGTTATTCATAAGTTGTGAACGGTTGGGATTTATCTCGAGTTCTCAAGACCAATGATCTGAGTCTAGAAATTCATGCGCGTAGTATAACCTCATAATCGGGCAGCCTCAGGAAATAACAGCTAATTCTCTAGCACTATATACCTTAACCAAGGGACTTGGGAAGATCATTATAATTCATTCTGTTGGTATCAGCCCACTGTATTCAATGAAAACGCTCTGTATGGCAAAATCTCGACCAAGAAGCAACCAATCAGATCTCTCCGACGTACACAAAGGCACGACTGCCTTGCCATGTAATTAATGTATATACTGCCATTTGTTGTCTGTTGTTGTCTATTCCACTAACATGGCAGTAAATAAACGTCTGTATTTTCAGAAATATCTCGCTAACAAGGACCAGATGCACGAAGTAATCAATACTTTGGAGGACCCAATCATTGCTCGCGTTATTCGAATTCATCCAGTTTCGTGGCGTAGTCATATCTCCATGAGGTTCGAATTGTATGGATGTTATTCAGGTGAGCTGGATAAAGAAATGCGTTTACTTGAATTTATTTTTGTTGCAAATGTAGTATGTTTTCAATCATTCCTGTAAATGGAATGTGTAATGAAATATGCTGGTTTGATTCGGTCGTTTGTGGTTCGCGTCCTAACCGCTTGTTACACTGGTGTTCTAAATTCGACAAAAAGAATTGCCGACAGGTTAATGGAACAGAAAATGTGTTCTTGTTCAGTTAAGTTTGCTACAAAATCACGTGTGGTTTGTTATAAGTCTGTCCACAGATCCCGGCTCTATCCTGTGTTGAGTTCGTCCACATTACAAGCAAATTAATAACCGCGAGGTATATATGAATCAGCCAAAACCTAAGGGGGTGTGGGCTGAGGTAACAAAATAAAGTAACACATCCAGCTTTGGACCGCCTAGTTTGCTATCAACGGCGAAAATGTATTTGGTACATAATACAGGGTTTGCTACTGTTGGTTGTTGTCAAAAAGCTGATCAAGTCTAGGGGCTCCCCAACGATCATAAAGTTAATAAATGTAATAGCTTATTCTCTCGGTTTCTTTTTTTTTTTAAGGTTTTTCAACTCCTAAGCCTCCAGCTTGCATGGCTGGTTTGGGAATGGAAAATGGCAATATTCCTGATTCCTCAATAACGGCATCTAGCGTATATAGCAGCTACCGAGCGGATCAGGGTCGGCTTTACAACCAAGCCGTCTATGGAAGCTGGTTAGCGGGTGCGAACAACTATGATCAATGGTTTCAAGTTGAGTTTGAAAACTGGACCAAAATCACAAGGGTATGCACCCAGGGAAGACGGAATGCAGGTCATTGGGTTACAAAGTACAAGCTCGCTTACGGTTACGATTCAGTGTTTTACAAGGAATACAAAGAAGAAGGAGAGAACGCCAAGGTACTCGTTTATTGTATTGAGTTAAAGTTTCAGAGGGAAAACTTCGTCACTAGAGGAAATAAATTTTCTGTATTCTTGGTGCCTATGTAGTCCTTACAATCTTTATTTTTTAATTACGTTCGCTGATTGCGTCACTAATCACAGGAAGTCATGTCATGGCAGGTGTGAGCGAGCTCAGAAAATCAATAATTTGAAAGTCACTGCAACTCAAAAAAACACTGACACAGACCGACAGTGATACACAAGACCGAGGGAACAATTTTTTCCAATATGGACCGACCATGGCGTGCTAATAACGTGTTTCTTTGTTTTTTCTACGGTGTGGCTTTGAAATGAATTTTTGCTCTTAAAAAATTAATTAAGTTCATTTCAAATCGGTACGCGTGTGTATGACATTTTGGAAACACAGAAAAAGATATTAATTATTTGACTCTGTGTCTAATGTTTACATTTCACGTTGTTTTACGTGTTACAAAAATCTTAAAAAGCTGCCAAAGTTGGAAATTTTGGAGCCGTCTGTATCGAAAAATCCGGACCGCTGGGATGCTAGACCGAGAACGCCTAAAATTGCGCTTCCAAGCCTTACTTGATGTGACTCAGCTCTTCGCTGTCTAAAGGGAACACAAAATTATTGTCACAATGCAAACGGTTAAGCTTTCAACAATCAAGCTTCTTCAGGTTATATGGATGTCGGGTATGTTTTTGGAAAATTAGTCAGAAATCTATGTCACATATCAACATCCTCGAACTTCCTACGGGGTGCCCCCTTGCGGCGTCATATAAGGAACATATCGCTCAGAAGGCCACTCATCCGCGACCTGCACTTTCTGTTTTCGTGTTTCAGACGCGCCGCATGGTAATTGCGAATATAAAGCAAGGTTTATGACCCACTGATATACGCACTGGCTCGCGTTCCTCTCAGTTTCTGCCCCCTCTCTCCCACACGAGGGGAGACTTCCCTATGAAAACGTTGGGGAGGCATGCCGGGAAAAAAGGGAATCTAGTCGTTAAAGGAGAACACTTAGCTGGGCGTAGCTCCAGTTTTATTTGACCCCTAAAAGATACCACTTAAGACGGAATAGACTCGATATCCAGCCGCTCTTCTGGAAGGGAGCCCGCGTTAATAGACTGGCGACGGAAATCGACCTCACAAAATGAAAATCAAAGCGCCATAATTATTAATTCTTCGAGTGCAACCTAAAAGATACTTTGATAGCTAAAACTAGTAGCGGCGTTTCGAAGACGACAAGCATCCTTTGACCTTTCATAAGGAGTCCTTGTGTGTGAGTAGCGTGGGAAATTGTCGTGGGTAATTGTCCGCAGGCAACTAAAACACACACTTTTTCCCATGGGTTAACGCAGTGGTGGAGAATTCAAACTTTTCCTACGTTGTTTGCTCCGTTAAGTCGCCTTTGCCCATATTGACTATCCCTTGGAGCAGGAAGTAACGCATGTGTATGTTTTGCAAAATTTATTATGACTGTACAAAGTGATTTAGCGGTACAAAACATGAAACACATGGAAAAAGTAAAGGAATAATATATGTATAGTTATGTATGGTTACGAACTGTGATTAAAGATTAAAGATTAAAGATCTAGATTAAAGATTAAAGATATAGATTACTTCATAGAAAGTGCGCCGTACCAAAGTTTTGCAACGAGTGAATAAGAATCCGTAGAAAGTTTTTTCTATAATTATACAAAGAAAAATAAACATCTCTCTCAAGTCATTTTTAATTTTCTCAGTACAACAAGAATGACTTACAATGCGAACGGGTCTTACTAACAAAATGACCCGAAACCGGTTCCCAGTCCAGAAAAAATGCTAGAGAGGCGAAATAAACCTTAATGAAACGAAAAAACCGCAAATTCAACGATCAAAATGAGTTTAATCGCTGTCAGATTCAATTATGTAATGGCGGGTATATTTTTCACATGCGAAGAAAGCTATACGCGACGCTGATTGGACGTATCGCTTTCTTCACATGTGAAATATAAATATAGAATTCTATTGGCTACGTTTATTGTATAAAATTCTCTCTATATACTGTAATAAAATAATATGTCATACACGAGAGACAGAATACGTTTCACCAGGACATCCAAACACCGAGAAGAGTTTGTCCAGTTGACTGACTACAACAAAGTAGCGTAGTATTTTTGACGAAATTCGAGGTGTCTGCACAGCTGATGAAACACTGTATCGAGCGTTTGATATATCTTCTCAATCGAAACAAAAACTAGGGATTAAATGGAGAAATAAAATCGTCAAAATCTATGCTTATTTAGACCGGGTATCCAAACCTCCTTATTAATGGTGGTGACGTTATTTATCTTAACTTGATGAATTATTAATGCAGTTTCAGATTTTGATTTTTTAAACTTCACACGACCTATACACTTAACTTTTTCGTTCGTTGTCTACCAGGAATTTAATGGTAACAGAGACCAGTTTATGCCTGTTTGCTACTTGCTGAAGAATCCAATTGTCGCAACGCATATTCGAATTATTCCACTGGCTTGGCATGGACATATTGCGTTAAGAGCTGGTTTTTATGGCTGTTGGTCTGGTAAGCAGCTTCACATTCTGTCGCTTAGCTGAAAATATTCAATAGTTGTTAAAAATGAAAATCATCAAACCATGAAAATTAATATAAGGGAAAGAATCTATGATATATCGAGTATACTCTATTCAAATTGACAATGTATGTACTCGGGTGTAATTACACCCCGCGGCCGTGGAGCGGCTGAAAATGAGATTATTATTAAAACCACTGAAAAAAGACCAGGAACTTAACATATACTAAATCTTTTTACCAACAGGATTCGAAATTCCCAAACAAGTCTGTGCTTCTGCCTTGGGTATGGAAAACGAAAAAATACCAAATTCGGCCTTAGTAGCATCGTCGCGTTATAACTACCAATATGGACCGGAAAGAGGAAGACTAAACGAAAAAACAGACGGTAAATAACGCCTTTTCTAACCTTTCAATGAATTAGAAGGAAAAACAAATGCCATTTCTAAGAAGAACACTTGAACTTTTCTTTTTGGAGGGGGGTTTAATTTCACCTTCCATTCAACAAAAATAGGTTCCCGCAAAACAATTCCCTCAAAATTACCTTCACTGGCGAAATTACATATGCAAACATCAGATGTATAGTCTTGCTCCTACCATTTATTTAAACGTCTCTTTCATTCAGAAACAAAACGATGAAATGCCGAGAAAAAAAACGGTTTTCGAGTCCTTTACAAGAGCACGATGTAATTTTGATGGACTGACGCTGATCACTGGATTACTCGTCAATTGCTCTCAGTTTATTAAAAAATGCGAAAATGTGTTAATTTCATTTATTTAAGTATTTTTTTGGTATTTTTTAGGGAGTTTTAAGGGGGGATGGACATCATACCATGCAGACATCAATCAATTCTTTCAAATTGACTTGGGCTTGGTTGCCAAGGTGACAAGGATCGCTACT
>OMLO01004968.1_pt1 | contig 11154 bp, 9 predicted proteins | sample 1674811 | NCBI WGS metagenome assembly OMLO01 (sample SAMN06265003, study PRJEB25207) | coral metagenome | isolation source: Coral host | place: Mexico:La Bocana,Puerto Morelos, Mexico | collected 2008-11-13 | reverse complement strand
TGTCCAAACCTAATGTAACCCGTGTTCAAAGTGCTACGCCATGGACTGCTTCGGTACATATGTCACACATGTCCAAAGCTAATGTAACCCGTGTTCAAAGTGCCACGCAATGGACTGCTTCGGTACATATGTCACACATGTTTAAACCTAATGTAACTCGTGTGCAAAGTGCTTTGCGATGGACTATTGTTTGGTCCATATCCTCGATTCACTTTAGACCTTTTTTTTTCTCGGACCTGATCACACGATTCGATTTTGTTCACTATTCGTCGGATCGATCATCAAGGGGTTTTTTTCCACCACAGAGAAGACTGGCGGGTTTCATGTTGCAAGAACATGTTTTGAAAGCATGTTTTCAACATTGCGTTCAACCAAAATAATTATTCAAGATAGGGTGATGTTCTCATCTTCTTTTTTTCTCTTTTGCTGTGGCAATGACGTCCTCGGATTCTGACAGCGATGTGGTGAGTGCTTTCGATGGTCGGGAGAGCCCGCACCATCGTCAGTGGAAGTTTCCTCGCCTTGCGGCCTTTGCTTCGGAGAGCCAGCTGTCTACCTGTTCGCCGCAGACTTTGGATGAATGGTGGAAGGATGAGACTGAGGCGGTGAACGGTGTCGTTAGAGATTTGGTGACTGTTGATGAGCCCTTGCCTGCACCGAGACCTAGTCCTGGCACTCACAATGGGTCGAGTCCATGTGCGTCTCGTGCTTACAATGGGTTCACTCGGAAGCAAGAACCTTGGCCAAATCCTTTGCCTACCTCTTCTGCTTGGCGGCCCCTTTTTTTTGTTCAGCAAACACGTTTTGCTTGGGGTGGTTGTCCGGAGCATCGAAATCGCTCCTTGCAGCCACGAGTTGCACAGGATCAACCATGGGCTGGTTCGGTCCGCTTGTTTTGTAGTGGTGTACATGACGTGTCTGAGAGCGGACATCGAAAGTGTCTCGTGAGTTTCCCTTTTCCGCAAAGCCACTTCCATCGGTTACCAATTCGTGTTCGACAGGAGGCAGGCAGTGTAGAGAATAGTTTGCTGAGAGGTTCTGCTTGACAGAGACAATTTGGTGTGTGTCCGAGTTGAGAAAAACGCGCAACTCTGTGCCTTTGAATTTTGGTTTGATATTCTCCTGTCAGGTGCAAAAAAGATCACTCTCGAAGAAGCAATCGCGACAACTCGGCACCTGGCATGTCCCTGCTCGATGTGTCTACAGCCTCAAAGAATTTACATATCTATGGCATTTACATATCTATGGCATTCTGAAATGTCCGGACACATGTCCCAAGTGCGGCACAGGTGGGATGCAAGGCCCCTTTGCTCGCAAGGATGTAGGTACGGAGCATTTGCATTGGCATTGTGACAACAGAGATTGTCGTGCTAGACACAATGTCTTGGCCTTCTCTGGTCGTTTTGGGGTCAAGTGGGACCGTTTTAACACGTTGACTCCTGGGAAGTTCTACCAACTGCTGCTTGCTTACTGGGGCCCTAGAAATGGAAGCACAAGCAGCAAGATCCCAAAAAGAAACAATTCGACTTCAGGGACGCATCGAATGTGACGCCACCAGCATTCGCAAGATGTACATCAAGAACAATTGTGCAGAGTGGTCTCTTCACATTGAAGATTGGAAAAAGAAACATACAGGAGACGCTCTTCCGAAGTATTTCATTGCATATGTGCGTGTAGGAGGCCTAATTGAAAGAGGTGGTCGAGACGGTAAAGTCCTTGTCACACCCCTTCCAGTGATTCTTCTTGCTCCTGGTGCAAGACCACCTACAGAAAGCAACTTAGATGTTTCGGAGTTTGATCTTGTAAATAGCATTGTGAATCGCAATTCCATGCTTTTTGGAGATGGTGCACGGGCATGGAGGAAAGCGGCGCTAGATGCTGGCTTGCCTTATGCAAGTGTCAACCATTCCATCCTAGAATTTTGTCGTCAAGTGCATGGTTTGAATCAAATGCCCGTGACAGCTGGCACTCAAACCTTGGACAGAGCATGGCAAGATTTGAAGAAATATGTTCCCTCCGAGATCACAGCAAAGGATAAAAAAACAAAGAAAATCAATCCTGCGCTGTGGGATTGGATTTACAGTTGGATGTGGCGCCGCAACTCGCAAGGAGACTTGTGGGCAGCCATGGCAGAACTCTTCCACTGAGTGAAAAATGCGTGGGTCCAAAAAAGTCCAGCGCCGCTACGGGCGACGTGACCTTGTTCTTCTCTGGTAGGCTCTGCTTAAGGCAGTCCACTTTGTAGGTAGTCTTGCTGCCTTCCTGGTGTGTGTGTGTGTGTGTCCTACAGGTGTGGGTAGTTGTCAGGTGCTACTGTAAAACCTATGTGTATATATATATAATAAACTTATATAAACTTTATAAACTGAGACTCCCAGGGACCCCACCTGCATCTTGTTGAGCTCTTCCACAATCTCTGCTGGACTGGGACGCTCTTCCGGTTCGTTGCTCCAGGCCTCCAAAGAACGTTGTGCCCATTTTGGCGAAACAAAATGCCACTTTTGGAGAGATTCCAACGGTCCAGACCCACGTCTCAGAAATACCAAGAGTGTCGGAGAAAAGTTTGTATATCACATTTGGATATCATCAACCTTTATATTAATTTATACATCCACAATCAACCCAGGAAACTCGGCATGCTCGGGAAAACATTCAGAACATGTTTGAAGTTTCCTTTCGAGCTTGTTGAAGACCAACATCACAAGTACTGAGATGAGTTCCCAAAGTGAGAAGGTTCCAGAATTCAAAGCAGTTAAGTTGCAGTTGCATCTGAATCACAACCGAAGCGACCTCATGCTGGAAATTCGGCAGATCTTGTCCCTTCTTGCTGTGCAACCGAAGGTTGTGGCGAGACAGGTTTGAAATTCAGGCCATGCATAATTCTTTAGATGCGAGGTAATCCAATCATTCATGCAAACATGCACCTTGTCAATATTTAATACTGAATAATCACAAAATCCAACCAATGTCCCAATAAGATGCTTGGCACATGGTTCAATGAGGTGTCAACCGTCTTTTTTAGCGTGTTGTCTAGCTTGCTTGCAGAAGTCCCCCGGCAACGTGAAGAACTAGAAATGGTTTTGAAGTTGTCACCGGTGAGATCATGGGGCTGTGGGCAAATGTCATTGCAAGCGCTCTGCCGGCTCGATGCACGTCAAACGTTCCTGAAATGCAGCTTTGGGTACCTGCTAAAATAAAGAGAGTTTGACACTGATTGGTTGCATGATCCAATCAAAGTTGAGCAAAAGATACAATTACTGTCTCAAAACAGCCTTTATATTATACTGTATATATATATATATCATACATATGTGTTAATGTGTATATATATATCAATATGTTGCTTCGCAAGCTAATCATTCTATTTTCACATGTTCCATGCATACTCGTCCATGTGCATTGTGGATGAAAGTAGTGGCAAATGATCATGTACACATGCTAGCAAGAGTCGCCGAAAATGCATGTTGCAAATTTCCACCCAAAAAAGGTCATGTCTTTTTGCGCAAAAAAGACCTCATGGTTGATCAAGTTAATCAACATCTGCGCGAGCGGGAACGATACAAGCTGTGCAAAAGTTGTAACCTATCGCCGTTAGTGTCTGGCAAACTCTGGAGATGTTCTCTATTTTCGTAGATGCTTTTGTGCAAGGACAAAAGACAAAGTTTGAGGAACGTCTGAGGCCGCGAGAGCACAGCCAGAGTCTCCCTCCAACAAATATTGATCATTCAAAACCCAGAACCTTGCGAAAAATGTTTAAAAGCATACTTAAGACATGCACACTTTGCCCTTTCCAAAGGGATAGAAGTGGCCAACCATCCCACCCCAACAGCTCAGTCTTTTTCGACGTGGTTGGATGTCCTTTGTCATTAACCAAAGTTGTTTTGGTTGACCATCCAACCCTGATATCACTTTGTGGGCTTCGCACTAGTGACCTCTTTGCTTTGCGCGAGCCCTTCGCATTTTTGACAAACTGCCATCGTGCCTACCTCCTCGGCAAAGATGTAGTTGGAGTTGTAGTACTGCCATCCACACAACGTCTTCCAGAGGCATGCGGGTGACACTATCAAGGCTCTGCTGTTGTAGTGGGCGACTTGCAGCTTTTGAGAAACTACGATGTGGGGAAGGTACCTTTGGTTGTTGGCCATCTTCTCCTCCAAGGCTTTCACAGCTTTCCGCAGGTTGGTCCTATCTGCCCGCCTGGTCGACTTCAGCAGTGTGATCTCCCGCTTGAGGTCGCTGACGAGGGCTTGCTGGTCCGTGCGTTCCACCGGCATGCTGGACTGAAGGACCTTGAAGGATTCCATCTCGTTCTTGAGTTTCGTCTCGGTTTCTCCAGCTCCAAATTTGCACCCCACATTTACCGCCATGGTTTGTAGGGCCTCCTGGGCGTATTCAAGGATGATGTTGCTTTTCCATCTGCCTAGGAATGCAACTTGTGCCACTGACCATCCTTTCCGGATGTATTGTAACGCACCGGATCTGCTGAGTGGCCTGTGATCGTTGGCCCATAGAGATACTGCCAAGACGAGACGACTTGTGATTTCGTCACCGTGAAGCCTTGGTCATCAAGGGCCAGATAGCATGGGTCATTCCTCTTTTCTTTAGCCTTCTTCACCAAGAAGAGCAAGACCTCGTAGGGACAGCGAAGGTCACAAGCTCCATCACAAACACATTTCAGCACGCGTTTCATGCCTGCTGCTGTTGGGTCATTCTTGGACACTTCCCATGTCACCATCACTGACCTGTCTGCCTTTGAAAACTGTATCAAGTCGGCTGCGAGGGCTGCTACCTCAATCTCACGCATCATCCAATGGACCGCTAGGGCGAACAGGTGTGTGGCCCATAGAACTTTGGTGACGGGCGAGTGGTCGTTGGGATCCAAATCGTGTAGGGCCCAAGCGTCTTCTTGTACTTCGGGAGCTTTCTTGCGGGGCCCAATGCCCCTAGACACAGCCGTCTTGCACAGCTTTACGTTTCTCTCCAGCAGTGGGGTCCATTCGTGGCCTTTCTCTATGTGAGCTATCTTAGCTTCTGCAATGTAGGCAGAAGCTGACTTGTAGCCAGACTCCTTTAAGGTGCTGGCCAGCAGCCTCAACGATCTCACCGACAAAGGATAAGCAGCAGCCTTCGTCACCGCTTTGAGGAGAGTCTCAACCGTGTGTCTTTTGGACTTCTTCGAAGCTCTCGAAGAATTGGCAAAGAAATCATTCTCGAGGTTCTTCATCGCTTTCTTCGCCGACATCTTATTGCGGACCAACTTCATTGCTTTCTTCAACGAGGGTTTTGTATACCTCTTCCCCTTTTCTTTGATCCTTTTTGGCAATTCTTTCCTCCCATCCCAGCGTGCCCCGCTTTTCCGTTTGGAGTCATCTTCTGGTGGGATGACTTCCGAAGGCTTCGCAGCGAACTGGAAGAAAAGACTTGATCTGGTTTTGGGAAGCCACATGTTGTCCGTAATGTTGGTACCCCATTTGCTTGACGGTAGAAGTGATTTCCACCACGGTCCCGGTGAGCCCGTCATCTTATTCTCTTCGACCTTCTCTTCCGCAAACTGCTCCTTCACTGGGGTGGTAATCTTTAACTCTTCTTCAAAGATCGCTTCATCATCTTCTCCTGTGAGGTCGATGTGCCCAAGTTCCCATGGTTCACTCATATCCAAAGTGAAGTTGGCACTTGGGCTTCCAGCTAATCTCCTTCGTGTAGTACCAGAACCGAATGGCGAAGTTGTTGTTTGGACGACATCTGAATCCTTTTTCCGTTCCTTGGAATCCTGCGATTCACCATTGTCACCAGGCTCGGTTCTTCTTGTGGGTGTGTGTTCACGTTCATCCCGTGGTGCCTCCGTTTCTCCTCTGCTTTGGCTTGCCGCACTCTCGGGCTTTGAAACTCTTCGAGGTTCTGCTCTGACGAATTGAAGTAGGGAGATATCTGTTGACGAACCCACAGGTGCCAACATGCCCAAATCAGCGAGCAGAGGCCGCCTAGTAGTAGAGCTCCTATGAGAAGTAGGGCTCCCGGCAACATCCATCGAACCGCAAGAGGTCCCGGCAGGGGAGACGAAACTGGAGCGGGGGAGGCGATGATCAGCGACATGATTGAACAGCTGATTGTTGCAACCGAAACAAAAATTAGCCCCCCCCCCTGCAAGCATGACGACGTTTCGCGTTTCACGTTTCAAGCAGAACCTTACCTTGCCTTGTCTTACCTAACAAAGTTTGTCATCTGAAAACCCAACGACCGACCAGAGTGAGACTGCTCCTTCCTTTTCCTTGACCTGATTTGGTCATTGCTGTCGAAGACTGGCCCAGGCGCTGGCTGCTGTTTGGTTAGACAGCCATAGCTCGGGGGCCGCAAAAGGTGTTGGTAAAGCATACCAACTGTCGATCCTTGCTTCCGGAGTCTGTATCTCAATGCCCCTTAGTTCCTCTGGCATCGAGACATCCTTCCATTTTGAAGGTCGACTCAAGAAGTCTGACACGGTGTTGGCTGATCCTGGCAGGTGTGAAGCTCCCAGCGCTTCGATGCCAATCCTTTCACATTGGATCGCCATTTCACCTCCTAAGAAATTCAGAGCGCTGTCCCTGTTTGACAGCTTCTGAGTCAGGGCCAATGCCGTCACGCTGTCTGATTGGACTTGTAGTTCAACACGACGACGATCGTGGCCTTCGGGTACTTGTTGACGTCCAGCTTGTACTTCTTGACTGGGTGTTCCACCGACGTTGAAAGGAAGGCATCCAACCATTTCAAAGGTTGCTCCAGCTGCTTGACGAAGAACAGGTGATCTTTGGATCTGTCATCTTGCCTGTCTGCCCTCCTGTTCTTTTCAGCACCTGACCTGATGTCTTCCAGCCTCTGGTGTAGCACCCTGTAGAAGACTGCCACCACCCAGCGAAGTCTGGGCAAGACGCCCGACAACCACGATAGTCTGCCACATGTCATCCTGAGTTCTTTGATGCTCGCCATCCCTTGCCATCCACGAATGGTCTCCAAGACTGTGTCGATGAACTTCTTGGGGACTGTGACCAACAACACGTCTGAGTGCAAGCTGAACTGAACACCAATCCACTGCACCTGTGTTGATCTCTCCCCTTTCTTCAGGGAAACTTTGAATCCAATGGCGGCCATCGTTGTCAGGATCATGGCAAGGATGGAGTTTCGCGAAGCCAGGGTGCCTTGCAGCACCCACAACGCATCGTCTAAGTAGACTTGGTGTTGGGCCTCGTCGGCGGTAACCAGCGACTGCAGCAACCTGGCCAGCATCGATGCCACCCTTGACCACAGACGGGGGGCCGTCTTGTACCCGAAAAGGAGGGCGCAGAACACGTAGAAGGTGTTGGGGTCATCAACATGGGGAGCAAGAGTATGAGGAAGTTCGTCTCCGTGGACACCCAAAGCCATGAATGCATCGGATATGTCGATGACTACCAATTCACGTGTATAGCCCGGCCCTTCTTTGTCATCTCGCCTCAAAGAGTAGTTGTTGCGGATGGCCTCAACGGCGTCACGAGGGCGAGGTAATACTAGTTTCTCTGGCAGAGAAGCTTTGCTGTTGCCACCTGAACGTCGAAGATCGATGATAATGCGACGTTTGATGCCTTCAGGTTTCTCCTTGACTATCAAGCCAAGGCGTGAGATGGTGCCATTGCCCATCTCCCTTTTCACCATATCCTTCGTCACCTCCTTCAAGTATCCCTCTTGTCCATACCGTTGTAGCTCGACCTTTGCATTCGCCACGTCTGAGGTCACCGAGATGTAGTTGTGGAGATCACCTCGAGCCAGTTGAGCTTCTGCATCCAGGAGTTCAAATTCACCGACGTGGTTGATGTCGTCATCATGAGCTTCGGGAAAGATGCCGCAGGTGGGTATGGGGCGTTCAATGCCCAAAGGAGCTCCTTCTTTTACCCATCTTGCCACACATTTCTCCGGATCATTCCCTTTGTTCACCCACGCCTCGATGAGTTCTGGGTCCAGAGGTGATGTGTACTCGAGCTTTCCTTTCATCCTCAGACTCGGGGCCCCCCTGGCTCCAACCAGGCGTTTCAGCTTCTCTTTCCATCTCTTCACGGCTCCTTCGTCAAAGTTGCAATCTGACGTCCCATATGTCTCTGCTACCTTGATGGCTTCCGGACACTCTTTGCAGAAGGCTTCCCAGCTGGCCCTGCGTATCGGCCAAGAGAAAGCAAATTGGACATTGGCTGGACCACTTTGCACGGATCCTTCATGCCCCCCACGAAGTTCAGGAGATTTGGGTCTGAAGCCTTTGAAGTTGACTTCTTCAGCATGCCATACTTCCCATCACCACCTTGGAACTCATGTTCTTTGGTGGCGTCATTCATTTCTGCTTTGCTGGGGACTCCCGTGTCCGTATCTTCCAACCCTTCAGTTGTTTTGACGTGTGTGCTGCTCCTCGAAGTGTCCACGTTGGGGACCAGCACAACCTTCTTCTTGTCAATCTCTTCCCTCGTCACCTCGATCTTCTCGCCAAGTTGCTTCATTCGATGAAGAAGGAACTCTTCCCTCCCCATCTTTCGGAAGTGCTGCATGACAAGGGCGGCATAACTTTCACAAAATGCCTTCGGATATTCGCCTGCGGCTTCCGACTTTTCTTTTCCAACCACTGGATCATGTTGTTTGGGTCCCCCGTCACATTCACAAAACCTGGTGAGAGACCTCAAGTTGTACAGGGACCCGACAAACATTTGTGGTTTGTAGTGCCTCTGTTCAATGGGCTTCTCCAACTGATACTGGCAGGTGTGGAAGACAAGGGTGGCGCAGCATTCCAAAAGTTTGAAAGCATCCATCTCAGGTAGCTCCCAAGCTGAAAGGTGTTCAGGATGGTCGGTAGGAGGTGGATTCTCTAAGGTTGACACTGGCACCACTTTCCTTTCAGGTCTTGCCGTCGCCACCGCCTTTGCCATGTTGATGGATCTGGCAGCCATGATTGTCCCATCATCTGCCTCCTTCTGTTGCTTGCGAGAATTTCCCCTCATGCCGTAGGGCTCTTTCTTGGTACGAACGGGCCCGGGGTAACCTTGTGATCTCCTGAATCTAAGTCTCGAAAAGGAACCACAAGGAAAGCCAGCGTGAAAGCCATCCACTCGGCCTCCACAAGCTTCTCGTAGATCAGATCCATAAGGTTCATCATCCAGCAGATCACCGGATCCAACCTTCTTTTCCACACTGTGGATGTCCACACGGAGTCCTTCCTTAGCCGCTGCTTCTTGTAGTGCTTCCGCCAATGGATCATTTGGACCAGCAAAGTAATGGATGAACCTGAACACCCTCGAGGCAAAGTACGCTTCCTCGGTGGTGGCCTTTGGATCTCCACGTGCTTCATGAACATCACGTTCATCTTCACGTCGACGCCGTTCACGGTCTCTGCTTCCATCACCGCTTGACCCATGACGTCCCTTGTTTCTCCTGTCCTTATTCCAATGGCTTCCTTCCTCAGCATCCCTTCGTCGTCGCCTTGATCTCGATCTCGCATCTGCAGGGTGTTGTTTGCCTAGTTTTGTTTCTGCTTTTGGGGACAAGATCTCGAAGGGTGACCTGGGGAGTTGCATATCGTGCACTTGTGCTCTCTTTTGATTTTTGCCACACAAGCTTGCCCAGGCTGCAATTCCCCACAGGGCCCATTTCCATTGTTCCACGCAAAACGCTTCTGCCTCTCCTTGGACTCCTTGTGCTCTCCACCTTTCGTGGTTTTCTTTGGGGATTCTTCTTCTTTCTCCCCACCTCTCTTCTTTCTGTTTTCCTTCTTCTCCTTCTTTGATAGTTTCCTCCTCGGTGATCTCTCCAGGACCTCCACCGTGGGTGCAATCGCCGCCGTGCCGCCCTGCATCGTCAAGGAGGCTATCTGTTCTGCTGGGGTCTTTGGGAGACCACGAGATCCAGAAGCCACCCATGCCAAAGCCGGTCCGTGAACTTGTGTCTGCCAAAACTGTTCGTCCACTGTTAGACTTTGGTAGATGTGGTCCCAAGGTCTGGACGGGTCCCAACTTCTTGGAGGTGGGATGCCATTCTTGATGTCCATAATGATCTTGGATCTCGTCCTGTTCGAGTGTGATGATCTGGCCAACTCGTCTGCTGAGTAGACCAAATGCCAGGCTGAAGGGTACAAACGGTTCAGCCTTTCGATCATTGCTTCGTAGTTGTGAAGCGTAGACATCGTCATTGCATCCAGCATCAACATCGCAGTGCGGAATACCCTGAAGCAAGCTCTCCACTGATGGAAAGACGCCGGACCAGGTAGTTCCTTCGTCACGAAGCCATTCGGTGATGCCACGAATGTTCGAAACTTTGAAGCTCGCAATGCACGTTGACCATACGGGACAAATATTGCAAAGTCCGCGAATGGTGCAATGTCTTGAACGTTCATCCGCTTGTGTAAGGCGGAAAGCTGTTCTAATGACGGCTCCTCCTCCTCCTCTTGGGGCCATCCGCCCGTGGTTTGGAGGTATTGTTGAAACCACTTTGCCTTCATGCCCTCGTGCTCCACCACAAAATCTCCATCGTCTCCTTGATCCAAGATCTGCGTCATCTTCAGTTTCCTTTCCATAGATGGAGCAGCTGTTGCCATTGGTGTAGGAGCCAAAGGTGTTGTGGAAGTGTCTGGCCATGGTGAAGTATCCACCCCATTGGTCCCAATCTCCCCCACCCTTCACATGCAAAATCCTCCTCGCAAGACGATACACCAGCCCAACATGGGACGCATGAACTGCTGTCAGGTACTCTCCATCGCCAAGCTTGGCCCTGCTCAAGGAAGCAGCCACTACTTCGGGAGGAAGGGCTGCTAGAAGTTTGAGGTCGTCGCCTGGGTCTCCAGCCATCTCGACAAAGGCGTTCCAAACTTCTGGAGGCAACTGGTAGTAGGTCTTGATGTCGCCAAGTCCACCCCATCTCATTGCCACACTCTGTGCAGGGAACATGACGGCCCGCGAGGAGAAAAACTGAAAAGCACAGAAAAACGAAAACCATTTTTCAGGTGCCCTTGGTGCTTGAGCCAAAATGGCACCAAGGGCACCTGTGAGCTTTGTCCTGCACAAAAACTTTGTTTTTGTTTCGCGACATGCACACATTGCCCTTTCCAAAGGGATAGAAGTGGCCAACCATCCCACCCCAACAGCTCAGTCTTTTTCGACGTGGTTGGATGTC
>OMLO01004967.1_pt1 | contig 11156 bp, 6 predicted proteins | sample 1674811 | NCBI WGS metagenome assembly OMLO01 (sample SAMN06265003, study PRJEB25207) | coral metagenome | isolation source: Coral host | place: Mexico:La Bocana,Puerto Morelos, Mexico | collected 2008-11-13 | reverse complement strand
ATCTTGAGCATTCCCAGGGCTCCTGATTTTGAGCCCAATGAGTTTGGGTATCCGACTTTTTGTTTATGGTTTTATGGTGATTTCTCGTTTATCTCAACAGAAAGAACAATGGTCTCCCATTAACAAAAGGATTTTTACCATGGTGAGATGAGTTGCCAATCGTGTTCTTTTCTCTATTCATTCACACCAACAAAAAACCATGAAAATTCACAGGCCTGGCAATTCTACTGGTGACCTTTTTGGGATGGTTAAGTGACCCGAACTCAAAGGTTGTTGGTGACCTGGTGGGTTTCACTTCCGATGTTTTGGTTCTGTTGATTCTGTTGTTTTTTTCGAGCCTCGGCCCAGAACCCTGCCAGCGGGGGGTAGCGCTTGCGGATTTCTGGGAGGTCTGTTTTCACGGTTGTTGCCATGTCGCTTTTTGGTAAGTCACAGCCCTTTCTCTTTGAACCATGCTGGGAGAAAACGAAGTCTGGTCAGATGATTGACGTTGTGGTCCAATTGACTTGTGTTGGGTCTGACATGTCTCTTGGCCTTGTGCTACCATCCAGATCACCTTGTTCGATCATTGGACTTTCACCCAATGGCTTGTCACCTTGCGTCACCCTGTTTGCTGCTTCCTTTGTGGGTTCAACAGGCGGGAGGATGGATTTGCAGCTCTCGCCTGCGTCAGTTGTCCGTGCTCATGGCTTGCCTTCCGTCTGCGATGTTTTGCAGGTTGTGGAATTTTGTGCCGGGATGGGTGCTTCATCACTTGGACTTCAGGCTGCTGGGTTCCAACAAGTCTGTGCGGTTGAGTGGATGCCTGCCTTTGTCAAACTTCATGAAAACATCCACCCTCAGGTCCCAGTCGTTCCAGGTAACATTGGTGACACTAAGGTTTTGATTGAAGTGCACAAGAAGGTCCCAAAGGCATTTACCCTCATGTCCGGGGTGTCATGTCAGCCATTCTCACGCGCAGGATCAGGAGGAGGGGGTAATGACAATAGGTCAAGCACATTTCCATCAACACTTCGTGCAGTACATCTATTCCAATGTCCTGTGTTGTTCATTGAGTGTGTAGCTCCTGCTTGTGATAACCTTTTCGTAAGACAGCACCTGAATGCACTGAAGGAGTACCTCGGATACCACATAGTAGAAACACAAATGAAGTTGGAAGAAACTTGGACTGCATGTAGGCATCGTTGGTGGGTCATGGCCTGCCATCCCAATTTCCGAGTTGACCAAGTCCCATCAATGCCTACTAGTAGACTTGTGGTGAGGGACTTGATGCCTTTCGTCAAAGAATGGGATGAAGCTGAACAAGAAGCACTCCAATTGACTGGAGCCGAACTGAGAACCTTCAAAGCCAACTGCATTCATCTTCGGCAGTTCAGTGTAAACTTTGACAAAAAGCTTCCCACAGCCCTACACTCGTGGGGACAACAAACTGTCCCCTGCGCATGCGGATGCCGAGAAAATGGATTTAGTGAACAGTTGCTGAAGGAAAGAGGCCTTTTCGCTCAACTCCTTCCCATTTGGTCAGTTCATGAAGAACAACAATGGAGACACATGCATGCCCAGGAAGTGGCACTCTTAAATGGAATTCCACCTTTGCAAGATTGGTTGCCCAACCCTCGCCTCAACCTTTGTGCTGTAGGTCAGATTGCCTCACCGTTACAGGCAGTTTGGGTGGGTTCACATGTGTTGGTATCCTTGCAGCTTCAATTTGGAATGCAACCACAAGTTGATCCATTAAAGTGCCTCCACGATCTCAAAAGCCTCGTGATTCAGCAGTCGCAAGAGTTGTTCCCAAGACCACTGCCGATAACAGTAAAGACGCATGAATCATCCATTGCCAAAGTGTTCTGGGATCGGAAAGATCCACTTCATCTGATTGTTCACTCCAAGGTAACAGTGAAACAACTTCTTGATGCGGAAAAAGCTTGCAATATGATTGATTCGTCAGCCTTTTGCATTCGTGACATGGATACTTTGGAAGTGTTGCCATTGGATTGCATCATAGCAGGTCGTAGCGTGAGCATTGAATTCAGCCAGAACAAGTTGCCCATCACAGGCGAGCATCCCCCACCAATTCCACCAGGTGAGGACGTCTTCATCGAATCACCGTTCTGTCAAGTTGCTGAAACCCAGATGGACATGACTCAGGCAAATTCTACTGCTAAACCTGAAGTACCTGCACGTGTGAGTCGCTCGTTGCTTTCAGATGACCATTTAATTTCAAATGTCTCAAGTCGAACATACCACATGGAAGCCGTCGGCATTGCTGAACTTGTCTGGCAAGCAGCTTACTGCACTGATCCCTCCAGTAGTTCCTGATCATGCTTTGTGTGACGCTATGCGTGATCAGAAGATCCTCTCTGCCGATCGCATTCGTATGACTGACAACCAGGACACGGTTTGGGGCGATGATGAGATTGTTTGGCACATCAAAAAGTGCATCAGTCATTGTGAGACGGGTTCCATCTGGCTAGATCCGCTTCTTGCTTTGGGCTGGGCCCATTCGTCGGACATTGATGCGCTTCAAACTTGGTTTAAATCCCAAAAGCAACCATCGTGCATCATCACATGCCTTCTCTCACATGGCCATTGGACACCGGTTGTTTGGCGTTTGGGAGCTGTTCTCCAGGTTCACACATGGGATCATGAATCAGTTGATCATAGTTGGATGGGACGCTTTCATGGAATGATTTGCAAGGTTGCTGGAATTTCAACCTTTCAGGTATCCCACCAACTTCGCATGTTTGCATATGGACTTTTGTGTGGAGCTGCATCCATTGCATTTTTCGCGCATATCCTTTTTGGCCAGCCATTGCCACATAAGGAATCACACCTCATGGACTTTCACAGGGAGTGCAGACAGCATTTCAGAGATTACTTGATATCACATGACCAAGTACCTCGACCATGGTGTTGGGGGGCGGGCCCCATGGACTTAACCGCATCGTTGGCATCACTTTTGTCAATGCATGGTGTTCCATCGCAAGTTAGCCTTTCGCGAGCAAAGCTTCTCATTCAGAGCTTAGGTCGAAATGAAGTTGAACAAGCCATGCAGGGTGCGTCACCCTGGAAAAGCCTTAAAGCGCTGGCAAACATGCATAAACCTGTGATCCAATTAGTGCTTCCAAACGAGCATGATGACTTTGTCAACTCCAAGAATGGCCAGACGGGGAAAACGAAGAAACAGAAAGGAAGTGTCAAACAGTCGTTGCCGCAAAAACCAGCTGATTTAGATCCAGCCAAGCTCATCCTTGAGCCGGGGTCATTTCGTGTTGAGAGTGACGTACCAGTTGCCCAGATCACCTTTGACCAAGTGGGACCATTGTCGACAGGTATTGCACTGGTCAACATGTCAACCGCTGCAACCTTTTTGAGAACCGGCCAAATTCTTACCAAGCAAGGATTGGCATTGTTGGTCCTTAACGCCAGTCATGAACCGCAAACGTCATTGCAATGGGCGAGCATTCGTTTTGCAGCAAAATGCGCCATCAACCATGAACCTATGTTGCTTTCAGGCTTCCTGGTCCAACTCGGACAAACTCCGATTTATTTGTTCAAAGATTCCCAGGGTGTACCAATTGCCAATGTCGCAGTCGCTTGTTCCAGAATCACGGTCTATCGAGATCAATGGGAAGGTGATTGGGAATCCTTTCAAACCAAACCGGTTAAAGCCTGTATGCCTTTCCTTTTGCCATTGCATACCTGCCGGAAGAGTGAGTGTAAATGTGAAGGCTGGCACCCAGACATTGATGCTACAGTCAATGATGCGGTACTCGATGTGTTCAAACGGCAATACTTTTCTGATACTGGACGCCCCGTTCAATGGACTAAAGCAGCCTACTTTGCATTTTGTGTTCGCTATGTCAAAACTCAGGAATTGACTTTGCTGGCATGCAGTGGAAAGCGTGGAATTTACATTGAACCGAAGGTTGAAGACTCCACAGCACCTCACTTGGATTTTCAGGTGGTCTGGCTCCCGCATTTGGATTTTGCAGAGATCTCTCATAAAGCCCAGTGCGAAGCTCGCAGCCTTGGGATCGCACGTTCTGGAGCCAGGTATGGAGTCAGGGTGCAGAGCATCCACTTTCAGCATGTCTTCCAATCATTGAAGCCTGATGGACTTTTTCTCGCACCTGGACCTCGATCAACTTGGCTTTGTGGACCTTGGCCTTTTGGGGTTGATCGCAAAACGTTGGCCAAGGTGTTTCGTCAATGGATGTGGGAGGCAAGACCCCTTCAGCCAACCCAAACAGTTCAAGGAGGCATGATGTGGACAGTTCAAGCGGTCAGTGAACCACAACAAACAGTCTACAACCTCTCACATGGCCAGGTTGTCATTTCCAAGTCCAAGCCGTCGACTGCTTCATCTAATGTCAGTCCGGAAATTATTGGCCAATCCAACACTGTCCAGCTTTGCACCACTAACAAGTCTGAAGATCCGTGGAGTACTTATGACCCTTGGCAATCAGCCGTTCCACCTGAAGTCAAGCAAGCTGGATCTACACCAGTTGCGACTCAGCTTGCAGACCTTGAGAGCAGACTTGAACAATCCTTGCTTGCAAAGCTTCCAGTTGGTAACATGGAAATTGACGACCAGGAGCATCGCATCCAATCCCTTGAGTCCCAGGTCGCCCAGCTCATTGGACGACAACAATCTTTGGAAGTCACTGTTCAGGAGAATCACTCGCAAAGTAGTGCCCAGGTTCAACAGCTTCAGGCCCAGATGACAGCCCAGTTGGATCATCAAGGACGTAAGATGCAGTCGATGCTGGATGATCAGATGGCCCGTTTGGAATCTTTCCTCGCCAAACGTGGTCGTCATGAGTGAAGCTGTGGTAACCCCAAGGATTTTGAGCCTTCCTTGCGGGTGAGCCGATTTGTCATTGTGCAGTTTGATAGGCTCATGAAGTCCCTCCATCGTATGTGGCATGGATTTTGGACAATTTTTGTTTTGTTCTCCCTCCTTGGGGGAATTAGAGTTGGTGAAGCAAGTGTTCCGGGACCGCCCCAAGGTGACGGATCGCAATGGTCGTTAGGGGTTGTCAACCCATCCGGGTTGCTGGGTAAGAGTCACATCCTCAGCACAGTGCCAGCAGATGTGATAGCGATCAGCGAAACGCACCTCACTGCAGTCTCTCGTAAATCCTTTTGTTGCAGCTTGAAGTCGACTGGGGTCGGCTTCAGCCATCTCGTTTCTGGTTCACCTATGAACCCACGAAGTGTTGTTAGTGATGCAGGAGATTGGGCAGGTGTCGCAGTTGCATCAAAGTATCCCAGTCGTGCTATCGATGCACCATGGCCTCCTGACCTCTTTGAGTCAGGCCGCATCATGTTTTGTGCCACCTACTTGGCCACGTTTTGGTTGAATGGTGGTGTTTTGTATGGAATTCCACCAGGAGTTTCGCATCCTTTGGCATGGGAAAGAACCATGGATATGTTGGATTTTGCCGTCACTCATTTGCTTAGTGCTTGTGTAGGTCCCAGATATCTGGCTGGAGATTGGAATTTTGAGCCACATCAAGTTCGTGCTTGGGACACCCTTCGCTCTGCAGGATGGATCGAGATACAGGACTTGTGGGAACAGAGGACAGGGGCATTTCCTCGCAAGACTTGTAAATCCAAGACTCGCAAAGACTACCTTTGGCTTTCCCCAGAGTTAGCTCGTCACTTTCTTTCCTTGGAATTTCACGACAGCTTCGCAGATCACCTTGTCATGTGTGCCACCTTTTCCAATTCGAAATCAGTCGTTGACCGTTGGCTTTGGCCTAAGCCCTCACCAATTGATTGGAAATCGGTTCCTGACATTCCTTGCGTTGTTGATTTTCAAAGTGGTGACCCCTCTGACCATTATGAAAACCTTTGGCAAACTAGGGAACTGCAAGCTAAAGAGACTCTTGCAAACACTTGGAATCCTAACATGGCTGGCAGAGCTCGAATTCGAGCACCTGTATATCGTCAAGGTTGGCCTGCTCCTCTCAAGAAAGGACGTTCTCAGGATATTCAGCCCGGGTTCCATGGTATTTCCACTCTCCATGCAAGATGGTTCAAGCAGTTGCGTCGTCTCCAAAGTTACTATAGGTGGGTTTCGTCTCAGCATTTAACCAACATTAATGGTGAACATGGGGCCTGCCTTTGGAGTAGTATCATCAAAGCACAAGGTTTTCGCCCGACATTTCGCGCTTGGTGGTTTGGTCGTGCCTACAGGTGCCCCTCAGATGTTGCCGAGATTCCTACTTTCCCTCCGAATGCTGAAATTGCCCTGGGGATTTTCGATGCATTTCAAGCTGAAGTTAGGTTGTTGGAACATAACTTAATGCAAGCTCGTAAAGCCTCAGCAAAGTTTCGTCGAATTGCCCAACCACAAACCATCTTTCAAGATGTTCGTCGACCAGCAGCATTGCCAGTTGAAACCCTGCTTGAAAATCGTGAATCCAATGTTGTTGACATTGAACCGGAGGACCATGCCCTTGTCCTTGATCCTCCAGTCGACTTTCTTGAAGGCCTTCCGATTTTCGTTGCAGGACACCCAGTTAATCCACATCATGCTGAACCAGATAAGCTCTGGGTTGAAGCCCTGCCACCCGTCAAAGTTGGGGACAAGGTAGTCCAGCAAAGGCAAATTGGATGCTTAAGTGAAATCTTTGATGCATTCCACGCACAATGGAAGAAACGTTGGTGCAAACATGATGAGGTACCCCTATCTCAGTGGAGCAGCATTATCAATTTCGCTCGTCGTGTCATGCCATTTCGACCTCTTGTTCCTTTTGACTTGGGACCAGAGCTGTTGCAAGCAGAATTCCACAGGAAGAAATCAACTGCCGCTACTGGACTTGACGGAGCGAGTAGAGCTGATTTCGTTAGTGCTGGGCCCAATTTCCTACGAAGTTTGCTGTCGATGTATGACCGGGCATGCCAAGATGGGACTTGGCCATCACAGGTCCTCTCAGGATCAGTTGCGTCACTTGCCAAGACGCCTTCAGCATCTACAGTGAATCAGTTTAGGCCAATTACCATTTTCGGTTTCGCCTACCGATGCTGGACGAGCATTCATGCTAGGATCTTGCTGGATGCTGCAGACACCTGGGCAGACCCTGGGATCTATGGTAACAGAAAAGGACACCAAGCAGCCCACCTTTGGAAGGAGATCACTCACCAAATTGAGACCGCCTACTCCACTGGTGCCGCCTTGAGCGGACTGACGGCAGACATTGAAAAGGCATTTAACTGCCTTCCTCGTTGGCCGATCTTTTGTGCAGCACTTTTCGCCGGAACACCATATCCAACCATGGTAGGATGGATCGGGGCAGTGACCAGTATGAAAAGGCACTTTAAGGTGCAGGACAGCTTCTCTCAAGGGTTTGACACATCGACTGGACTTGCAGAAGGAGACGCACTCAGCTGCTACGGCATGCTGATCCTCGATCACCTCTTTCACGTCTGGCTACGCTTCGAATGTCCGCAAGTCAGAGGATACAGTTTCGTGGACAACTGGGACCTCGTCACGTCAGACCCAGACTCTGCCATCAGACAGCTTGACCTTGTGATTCAATTTGCAACCATGGTGGACTTAACGGTGGACAGGCATAAGACATATGGTTGGTCAACATGCTCAAGGATACGTGGCCATTTTCGTTCTGCAGGCATCCCAGTCAAGAGTTCAGCACGTGACTTGGGAGCACACCTTGCCTATACTAGGCAATACACAAACTCCACTGTAACAGAACGCCTCGATGCCTTAGAAGAATTTTGGACCGCTTTAAAAAAGAGTCCCTCGCCTTATAAGACAAAAATACAAGCCTTGAGAACAGTTGCATGGCCCAGAGGGCTCCATGCGGTATCCAGTACACCAATTGGAGCATCGGTTTGGGGTCAACTACGTAGTGCCGCAGTTCAATCCACGTTAGGTCGTAAAGCTGGAGTCAATCCTTTCGTGTTGTTAGGCTTGGTCGAAGGAGGGGTTGATCCTGAGGAAGTTGCTTTGCTTGCGAGCATTCGAGATGCACGTGAGTTTTCTCGTGAAGGTTCAATGGAATCCACCCTTGCACCGCTTGCTGCTGGACTTTTGGATTTGCCATCAAATGCTCCTTCGTCGATTCTTCTCACTAGGCTACATAGGGTTGGGATCAGCGTTTCTCAAACAGGTGCCTTGTGTGATCGCTTCGGTTCTTTTCGGCTAAGTGAGTCCTTTCAGGAAGTCCTACTTCGTTTGCAATGGGCCTGCCAACAACAAGCTGCCGCAGCAGTTTCTCATCGTCCGGACTTCAAGGGCCTTCCCTGGGCTAATGTGTGGTCAACTCGTCAAAAGCTCCTTTCGTTGCCTCCTGAACTTCAAGCCTTGTATCGCCTTAATCTCGCAGGAGGTTCTTTCACTGCTGACTTTACCTCCCACTGGACAGATTCTGGGTCTACTTGTTGTAAGTGGTGTGGGGAGCAAGATTCATTGTATCATCGGTTTTGGTGCTGCCCCCAGACTGCTCCCCTTCGAGCTAAGCATGCACCTACGGTGTCTCCCGTTGTCGCTTCTCTGCCTTCAGCTCTGACTCTTCGTGGGTGGGCACTCTACCCACCGACTTGGCCTCACTGGATTTCCTACCTTGATGGTCTGCCTCGGACCGTACCTCAACCCTTTTGTGCCTTTCCGAAGTTGCCTTGGGTCGACGTATTCACTGATGGATCATGTCTGTGGCAAGCTCAGCCAGCCCTTAGACTTGCTTCCTGGAGTGCCATCATTGCGTTACCTTTCTCACCTGGGTGGCGTTTTGGAACCCATGGCATGCTTGGAGCGTCATACCTACCTGGCATTATTCAAAATGCCTACCGTGCCGAGCTCTATGCACTTGGATTTGTTCTTCATTGGGCCTCTGCTTCGCGTTGCCCCGTTCGTGTTTGGTCTGATTGCTTGGGGGTGGTCAACCGTTTCCGTCTGTTGCTCTGGGGTAAGAGACGTGTCAGACCCAATACAGTCAATTCGGATCTCTGGACTTGGGTGATGCAATCAGCGCATGAGTTAGGGATCGATAACATTCGAATCTACAAGGTACCGGCGCATCAAGATGTTAGAAAGGCTTCTACGCTGAAAGAGGCTTGGTTAACATGGAACAATGGAGCTGCTGACAGAGCCGCACGAATGGCTAACAGTAGCAGACCAATCGAATGTTGGAAGTTGTGGAAGCAGTACGCTAGTGAGTTTCTTTGGGCGCAGAACCTTCATTCTGAAGTGGTAGACTTGCACTTGGCGGTAGCAGATCTGAGTGTCAGGACTAACACCACTGAAGATTTGGAACATCACCACATGGAAGTTCGACGGCCGCATCGCATTTTTCACAAGTGTTATGAGGTTGGAATTTGGGATGGTACGTTTTCACCGCAGTTGGCTCAACGTTACAATTTCGGTTTGGCTAGCAAAGTCGCTGCTTGGTGGTCAGCTAGAATCATCTCCAGTGAAACTCTCATTTGGGTACCATTGGTTTATCTTTACCTGGACTTTCAGTTTACATTTGGATGCCCTGGGCCGATGAAGGTACAACGAAGGTGGGTCGAGTCTTGTCAAAGACCTTACCTGCAGCCTGAGAAGTTCAAACATTCCCAAAGGCTCCGGTGGTTCAGAACCTTTTTGACGAGTTTTTGGAAGTTCTCCAATATCAAGGTTGGATCAGCGACTTGTCGACCGGACACTGAAGTCATTCAAGCTTTTGTTCCGGCCTTTTCATTGCCATGGGACGCCTGGTGTGTTGTAAAAGCCGAAAACTGGCTTCGCTCCCATTTGGTTAAACCATGTGCGAGAGCAGCAACAGAATTGCGAAATTTACCGTTGGCCAGGCTTGATTCTGCCATGGCAATTTTGACTCAGCCCATCAGTGGCTAAGGACTTCGACGCTTGGGATCATAGCGCTGCGCTCCTCTTCACGAGCCGGCGTGTCCGATGGAAACGTGGAAACGTGTTGTTTTTTTCGCTAAAATCGACTTTTCGACACCCAAAAATCCTCCAAAAAAGTCGTTGCCAGGAAGTCAATGGCAAGATGCTGTATACCTTGGAGAGTTGTTAACCATGCAAGGATTTCAGAAAGATATCTTCACCTATGGTGGCCTTGCTTCCAGCTATCAACGAGGAGTCCGCTTGGAACCATGTTCATGTAGGTCTCAGGCTGAAACCTGTAGAAATTGTGGGAGATTTCTTTGAACAGGGTCATGCAAGGTGGGCCAACTAGCGGGAAAAACATGGAGTCAAAAACCCCCTATAAGTAGAGTTATAACTTATAACCCCAATTACTCATTTACAAGGCCAATTTATAGAGTCGTTATAGCTCCATTTACAACTAGTAGGGGGCCCGACCTTGTGGAAGTCATAGCATTTTGTTGGGACCCACGGGAGACTTCAGAGATTTGATAAGGGTGAAATCTTCTGAATTTAAAGAAGACCATCCATTAGTTGGAGTTTTACATCTTGTCTTGCTGTTTTTTTTCCATGTTTTTTTGTTTCATGTATTTCTTTTCCGGGATTTCACAAGCATGAAATTCTTCGAAGGATTCAGTCCCGATGCCTTCAGAACGAAACTTTTCAATACGATTTTTGCATCGCGATCGACCCACTCAAAGGATTCAACAAAGGATTCAAGCAACGAAAAAATCGCCCTGGTTTCTTTAGGGTAAATATAGGGGATGAAATCCTACCCAGTTATGTGGGGATTAATAATAAACCATCATAAGGATCCCTATTAAACTAATCAGTACAATGTGGAAGTGAGAGGTTTTTTTTTGGTGTTTTTTTGGATTGGAGATCACTCCACCACTCTCACCTTGGCCAAGTCTTAGAGCATTTTTCACACTTTCAGTTGCGGAGTTTTTGCTTGCAAAAGGCTTTCCATTTTCGATATCTACTCTTCCGACTCTTCCGACTCAACAATTACAAAAGGCCAATGAACCATGGGATTTTGCTACAGATCCTTTCCTTTAGAAGTGGCCACAACTTCCAGGTGATGAAAAAATCGTGACCCTTTTGGGATGGTGAAAACGCGACCCTTTCACTCAAAGGTTGGAAAGGTGACCAACCCAACGATTGGGGATTTTTAAAGGTCCCTTCGAATCGCTTGGGGATTTTTAAGTGGCTGCTGCTTCTAACCGTTGAACAAAACAGCGGAGTGGCCGCCATTCCTGCG
>OMLO01004966.1_pt1 | contig 11157 bp, 13 predicted proteins | sample 1674811 | NCBI WGS metagenome assembly OMLO01 (sample SAMN06265003, study PRJEB25207) | coral metagenome | isolation source: Coral host | place: Mexico:La Bocana,Puerto Morelos, Mexico | collected 2008-11-13 | reverse complement strand
GGGGGGGGGGGGGGGGGGGGGGGGGGGTTAGTTCTGATCTCAAATCCATTTTTTTGGACCCAATTCCACAAATCTCAAGAAATTGAGCAGTAGGTTTTAGGTGGAGCATACCCCAAAACACAAACATTATTTTGAATGGGAGATCCACACACCACCCCAAACCAATCCAAACAATTCGGTTGGGTTGCAAATTGCAACACGTACTGAAGTTGGCATAGGCACAGGCAACCATTTGCCAGTCCAATCTGAGCCGGACCAATCAAACTTCGGGGGCACACCTCCTTCTTTTGTCGTTTGGGTAGCTTCTGGTCGCTTCATTGCGATTTTCGCTCCCGCAGTGGTCCTTTCAAGCGCCACTCACTGTCTCTTGCACTGGTGCCTGTGCCAGTCTGCAGTGCCCCTGGAACTGCTCTGCTCAGCAACGGACATGTCAGGTCCGGCGTAGGGTCCCAAGAGGATGGTCCCAGACCGTTCTTGTCGCAGTGCAGCTGAATCACGTGATTCCCAACGTGATCTATGGTGACCCTCTTGATCGCGGGGGACAACTCTTCCATCAAAAGCCATTAGCGCCAATCAATCTGTGTAGGCTCTGCGTAGACCAATGAAGCAGCAAATAGGAAATCACATATTTAATTTTAAATGGTTGGCTGGTTCAATCTATTAAAAGATCCTTTTCACCTGGATATTATATAATCAACCAACATTAAGAGGCTTTGGGGGAGCCCAAAAACTCCCAGAATACTGTTGATTGAAGAAATCCCGCACCACCCCACATGTATGAAACCTTTTACTGGTAGAAACTGCTTATCAATTGGCGCAGGGTTTCTTCCATCAACAGTATCAAATTCTCTTGGCATCAGGTGGAGATCATGGGGAAAAGCAAAACCACTGCGGCCAAGGTGTCTTGATCGCATTTCATGATGTCACTAATTGAGCTCCTAGGAATAAATAGATCAGGAAGGACCCACAAATTAAATATGACCTTGTGTGGCCTGATCTCATGGCCCATACCCTTGGTGTTACTTTCTTTTAAAATATAAAGTCCTTGATCTGAGAATTTGGATGAGTAACTCTGTTGGTCCACGGTCTGCAAAAAAAAATCACATATATGTGGATTTTACACTTACTTGCTGGGGATGATAGTCATACATCTTCTCCGAGATGTTGTGTTCCACTTGAACCTGGGATGTAAAAAAAAACTCTTGAACCAAGGATGTAAAAAAACCTTGTAAACTATTTAATGGGATAAACTTCCATACCCATGCCGATCAGCATTATCATCATCCTATCATAGACCATTTCCGTCATTTTCCACTTGCCCACACGGGTTCCCGTGCCAGGCGAAAGTGGCTCCATCGATTTCGAATGCGTCGGGTGTGCACACCTCACGCGATGAGAAGTTTGATGAAGAAGCAGAGATGCTGAAAGTTCAATCACGTCTTGGTTATGGCAAAGGTTGCTTGGGGTACAAAAAACTCCCGAGGGTACTGATTTTTTTCCTTGGTTTCAAAGTTAACTCCCTAAATTATGCCACTGTGGTTGAATTAGGGAAACCACGTTTTGGCGGGTTGATAAGATCCTTCCTATTAGCTATATATGTTTTGAGTATATATATATATATATTGTTGTGCATGGTGTTTTGTTTTGGATTAACCTAGCTTAGTAAATGTTTTGGCCATGGGGTTGTAACGAAAGAAAGATGAGGTGATGGACCTACTGATGGTGAAGAGCCCTGTCATGCTCCTCGAATGATGGCTACCCCTCAGAAAAAAGGTCAAGATCTTGCTGGCAGTGCTACTGATGGTGGTAAAGCCACCCCCTCCAAGTTTGATGGTGGTAAAGCCACCCCCTTCAAGTTTGATGGTGGTAGAAACACCCCCTCCAAGGTCGATGGTGGTACAGACACCCCCTCCAAGATTCCCTCTGCGAAATCTACCCCTATCAAGAGTCCACCTTGTAAGAAAGTGAAGGGTGCTGGTCAAGTTGCGAATCAACAGCCCATTCCAGAACAACACGAACAAGCCGAAATGCAGGTGGAAACTTGGCAATGTTCCCCACATGAAACGTTCTACTGGAAAAAAATAACATGTACTCACCAGTACATAGAGAAAAGTGGTGCAGTAAAAAACAGAAGTGAGCACCGCAGTATGCCTTCCAGGGAACTAACATATCCCACCTGGGGAAAAGGAACATCATCTTCAACAGTGATTTTGATGGGATATGTTAGTTCCCAGGAGGGTATGATTAAACACGACTTGACTCTGCACTATTTGGAACCTAAGGATGAGGTGGCAAAAGAAACTTCTGCAAATGGCGATGTAGTGATGGAAGATCAACCCAAAGGTGTCATGGTTTGATAAGTCATATGGATATGAGTGTTTCCCTCAGAGTCATTTCTCACACACAACACTCTTTACTGACGGAAATAAATATTTTGAATATATATAAAATATGATGGTGATGGTGGTGGTAAATATTGGACTTCAATCCACATAGCATGATGAACAAAATAGAATAATCATCATATCACTTGGGCTAAATTGGAAATATATTTCCCAAAGAGAAACCTCCCTGCCATTCTAATAAGGCCAAGTCCATCCTCGGCGACTTGACACGATGTCAACTGTGCCTGATGTTGGTCTCGAGTGCCACCTGTTTGTGCAGAAGCTGGTGGGGGATCATGATTTGGCTGAAAGGGAACAACTTCATGACCAGATCTTGGCCTGGGTTACCAAAATGAAATCATGGAGTGGGGATGATTTCATCAAGGGGTTTGAGCCTGCCCTTACAGAACACTTCGTCGCATTGATGACCCATATTGGCAAAAAGGATGAAGTTTTACATGATGTGGAGGCTCATCGTTTTCAATCAATTACTTCCATCAAACAAATTGAGGATGCCCATGATACAATGCTAGCGAAATTTGGGAAACAACAGGAAGACCGTTTGCGATGCTGGAAGTCTGAAAAGATTGAAATGATTGAGACAAAATCAAAGAATCTTGAGGTTGATCTAAAGAATGCCCAGATGAAAATCCGGGGTTGCTTGGATCTACTGTTGGATGAAATTCAAATGGCCCATGGATCTGGACATCATCATGATGAGAGTGACAACAATGATGTTCAAATGACTGAGATGATGAAAGAGCTGGAGACTCTGATTGTAAGTGGAGGTCCCGTAGATCCAGTGGTCCCCAAACAGACTTTGAATCTGGGGGAGGATGCCCAAACACCATTTACTCAGCAGTCTGCGCCCCCGGGATTAGCTCTAGAGGAACCGAACAAGGATCAGCAGGGCACTATGGAACAGGACACCCCTCAGGAGGCTGCTTACAAGCATATCTCTACCTTGGCTGATGGTCCTGTCAAATCTTCTTTGATGGCTCTCTGCAGTGCTTCTTGTCAGGCTAGGAAAGGTGATGATGGCTGATTATATTTATATATAACATATAAATAAATATATATATATATATGTATCTTTAAGATGTTGCATATTCACAAATCTGAATTTATATTCAGCAGTTTCAGTGACTAGGGCCATTTGTGAGCTTACCCATCTGTTTTGTAAGCTGCTAAAAATAATAGACGATGCTGACTCACCCCAGCTTGTTCACAAAGCCCTAGCTGCCTCCATATAGAATCGCAAAACTGCCAGGCTGCAGCAACACCTGTCGGCAGTGATGGATTATCGGTGGCAGCAGAAGCTCTGTTGCATCGAAAGGACACTTCCCAGCTGGAGGCATGGTGAAATTTACAATGGGCCCTAGACCTATATATATTACAGAAAGAAGTATATTGCAGGGGATGTATCTTTATCTTCTAATTGAAAAATGGGCTTGACACCAAAACTGATACGACATTCCCCTATAGGTTCCAATCAAATCCCTTAGAGGCAGAACATCATGAAGAAGATGTCCAAAGTGTTCTTCAGCCCGATGGAACATATTTGTATGTTGGGCCGAAAGGCAGGTTGGAAACTTGGAAAGAGCGACAGGCTCGACTACGTCACAATTTGAAAGTCAAATTTGACAGGAGCCTGTGTATCTAGCCTTTACATGGGTGTTTCCAAAAATAGTGGTACCCCAAAATGGATGGTGAAAATAATAGAAAACCCTATTTATAAGATGGATGATTTGGGGGTACCACTATTTTCGGAAACATCCACATATGCAAATTGTCACTTAATAAGTACGTTGTTGAATTGGGTGGTGATTCTTGACAAGCGATCTGAAAAAGTATGTATGTAGTAGGACCTGTGAAATTCATATGGTGTATCCATCCACTAATTCCAACTAGCCAAGGCAAAGCCCCTGAGGAAGTTCTTCGAAAGGCTGCAAACAAGAGATACAGCTCCTGGGATAAATTATATCATGGGAAGACTAAATCATGCATCTAAAAGAAACTTCTAGATCTGATGCCGCCCTGAGATTCACTCTAGAGTTCTTTTGGGATTTCTTTTGGGATTTACCCCTACCTGCCCATCTGAGACAGAAATCTCATTGCGGAGCTCTTCGAGGATTGGATTAGTGCTGGCCAGGACTGGTGCAAGTCTAGCATCTATCTCAACAACAGTACCACCCACAACCAAAGGCGTCGTGGCAAATTTGTCATGAAGTCCAGATCGTGGCTGGTAGATAAATATGATGAAGTTACCGCTGATGCGATTATTGATGGTAAGAAGGACCAACAAAACCGACGGAAACCTGGTGACCCCGTGTGGATTATGGCCAACCCTGACTTGCCAAACTCCAGGGACCCTTTAAAGCAACAAGTGTTTTGTGGTTTTTGATTCAATTGGGGGCCCAAGAATAGAATAGAATAGATATATATATATATATATTTTCACTTAGTGGTGACTTTAATCTAAGGCCCATGACCTATATCGAGTCTTCGATTCGTTGGAGTTTGAAGACGAGGAGAATAATGCCACTAGCACAGGGTTCAAGATGGATGGACCAATGGATGAGGCACAAACCAGGGACATTGCGCCACTCAACTCAATTAATCACGATCAATATCCAAACACTCCGATTGGGTGACCTGCAAACGTTTGCTAGGCCATCTGGAAATGTGAATGGGCTGTAGGCTTTCATGCCGCACTTTGCACTGGTTCTCGGTTTTGCGTATCAATTGCCTCAGTGAAATTGATCTTGCAATACTTGCCGTTGCGGTGCTTCCCACTTGTGTTTCTGGGGCCACTCTTGCACATGGCCTGCAGCATAATCCCACTGCTAGCTCATTGTTGGGAGTGTATATTCGCATTGCCAATGAACACATAGCACACCTCTCACCGTCTCTGGCACAATAGTGCTGCGTACTCTTGGTACTAACGATGTCAATGATATTGGTGGTCGCCATGTAGATAATGATGGTGGTGATGAAGCTGATCCCGCTTATATGACAAGTACATCATCCACATCATCATCATCATCATCATCATCATCATCGTCATCATCATCCTCATCATCATCACCATCATCATCACCATCATCATCATCATCATGTCACATCTTAATCCTTTCCAAGTTTAGATTTGTTGGTCTTGGTGTCCCTTTAAACTTACATGTCTGCACTTAAATCCTGCCATCCTGTCCACTTCCGCCTCAACTCAGGGCTGTTATGCTTGGTGGCCGCAAGAGCATTGCGAATGGACTTGCATTTGCAGATGCTCCTCACGGTAATGGGGGTGATGGTCAAGGCCCTTCTGATACTGCACCAGGTACCGAAAAACCCGAAAAACCACAGAGAGAAAAGAAGGCTCTTACTGTGGTAAAGGTTGTTGCCCAGAAGATCAAACTGGTCTCCTCTAAACTCACTGAGCTCAAAGTTATGAACAACAAGGTTGAAAACTCCCCTTTGTTTCTTGACCTGTACAAGGGGAAATCATGTTTATGGAGCAGTGTCCCAACCCCTTTGTATATTATAACAGGAACATATTTTACAGGAATCATTGAGGGGTTCTGGTCACTGCTATAAATGTTTTTTCAATCGAATTTGTGCTAGTACTCAACCACTACACTTCCCCCATCATGATCTAAGGTCAGAAGGTATGAAGGCTGGCTACATCGCTGAGTTACAAGCCCGTAAGAATGAGTTTGAAGATCACAAACTTAAGTTGGAAGGGTTGTACATGAACAATGATCAAGAAGATGTGATTGAAAAGGACCCCAATCTCAAGGCACAGTTTGAGGAAGCAGTTAAATCTGTTGACAAGCTCTTGCCTACGTTTGCAACCACATTGAAGTCTGTGAAGATGGCAGTTGAAACTCGGCCAATCATGGAAAATTTAACATATCCCTAGATCAAGCCGGAATATTTCCACCATACCTGCATATGTATGTATGTGATCATTTTGGGATGTCCATATATGGATTACATTCCAATCCTTCTTTTTTTTTGCGAATTCCGAATTCATGGTGTTTCTGTGGATGCATGGATTTCATCAGCATGTACGTATATACTGTCAAAGTCGTGTCACACATGTTACTGCAAGGAACCACCGAAGCCGAAGCCCAAAGGAAAGTCGAAAGCCAAAGCGAAAGCTAAGCAGTGAAAACTTTGACATGTTTACCGGGTCCACCAAATCGATAAAGGTATCAATTAAAATATACATTAATGATCATGAGTTACTGTCTAGAAAATCAACTCAACAAATTGACCGTACATTAATATTTACATATCCCTTAATGCAGGGTTTCTCCATGTTTTAGTGGGTTGTTTCAAGTGATCGATTATGGCAAACCCTGGTTTACATGGATCTCCTAGCTCTAGTGGCAGTGCTTTTCACCATAGCTCGTCATAGTTCTGGATGAGTGGTGGTACGAAGTATCCCAATATGCAGCCACTAAGATTTTGAGGGGGTACAGGTGATTGGCCTGAAGTATGCCATGAAACATCTGTACATGTGTTTGCCGAAAACCTACCCACACTGCGCTGGTGTGCCAAAAAAGAGCTGAACTTGGTGACTGCGTAGATCCCAAACTATATTGAATTTACAGATTGATTTCAATTTCTGATTTGCAATGGATGTGGATCTGGAAGATTACATGGTGTATATATATATATATATATAGGTTGGTGACACCTTCTAGTGTTTACACCACTTGGAAGAACAGGCATTAACTGGCATTAACTAGTGGGAGTCTTGCCATATAGTACGATACAGCCATCTCCCACTGGAAGTTTCCCACGCAGGTGCCTCATCGTCTTCTTCCTTGCCATGCCCAGACATCGCCACTGCTAAGACGTCGCCACTGTACAGCTATTTGCTGAAGAATGTTGGCTTGGGGGATGCTTGTCAATATTTACAGGATCGGCTACTCATTAGGTGTTAGTGCTGGAGATACCCACTCAGAAACATATAGGGTTATACATGTACATGTGATGCAAAACTTCTCAAAACATCTCAAAACTGTGCATCCGTTTTTTGTTTAGGAGGTAGTTGAATCCCCTGTGTAGCGGCAGCGCTCTTGTAATTGTTGGCCCCTATACCGATTTTATTTTGCAATCACTTAGCTTAGGATGCATCATACAAGAAAGCCCAAGAATGTCTTCGAGTGGTAGCGAAAGAATTCAAACTTCATGGATCTAAGCTAGAAGGACCTTGCGCTGCTGTGAAGAAAGCTGGCAAAAACGGAATGTTTGGCCGAAATGTAGCCCGAGATATCCGAAGAAGGTTTGGTTTGTTGCATCCTGATCAGGTTTCTTGGCCCCTCATATGCATTGTTTGTGAGTACTATTCCAAAATTACATATCTATATATATAAACAATTATATATATATATTTATTTCATGTATTTATTTATATCTATATATATATGTATTTTTATATTTATTTATATATGTATGTTTATTTTTATATATATTATATATATTTATATTCATGAAATAGCCTCAATGGCAACTGCTGCATTCCTCCATGTGAGCATCCAGAGGTTCCAACCAAATCAGTGAGTGTCCCTATACAGAAGGACAGAGGTGAGAATGGGATTGAGCCCAGGCTGGGTTGAAACAAAAACATTGGTTTGAATTAATAACTCATTGGAAAGGTGAGTTAAACAAAAACAATTCCGTTTTATATATGACAACATTCCTTTGTAAAAAAAACTTTGCCAGGAAATTTCCAGTTATTCTTCCACATCTTTTGGTCCCATGGCTGATCAGAAATGGCCTATTCCCAGATGTTGCAGCCACTGAATTGCGTTCCCATTGGCAACACATGAAAAGCAGGGGAGCTGATCATGCAAACCTTGTGGATGATGAAATGGAACACAAGTTCCATCCTTTCTATCTTTGGGCGGACGATGCTGTATACAATCAATTGCATGAAAAATTGATGGTTATTGTTCTGGGACACTGTTTGGACCCCAAAAAGAATTCCGTGGAAACTTGCTGGCCTTTGTGTTGCATCAGGGTGGATTCTTGGATTCAGCTTTGTAGTAAAAGTTTCTTCCATTTTACTGGGAGCCCCAATATCTAGATTTTGCAAATTGGTCAAGAAGAAAGGGTAACATGATTTCATGCAATCGAGCTGCATGGTCTGAGGAGCTATCAATTGGCTTTCCAACACTTTACGCTCTTCTTGAGCCAGTCCCTTGAAAAAAAAAGTGTAGCATATATATTTATTGATGTGGAGATTTGATTCATTTACAAAAGTTTGATGATAAAATCCAACTTGCAAGAAATTAAACATGCACAGCCTGGGCGACAGATTTTTTACCCAATACATCCTGCTCATGTATTCCAGGTTGTGGAGAGCATGAACCTCCTTCTTGAGGGTGTGGCCGTCAACAACAGCGTGGTGCATGGATTGATTACACAAATCAGGGGCGATTGGAAGTTTCAGACTGTGCCTTTGTCAGATTTTGTCTTACTGGGTTCAAGTCTGGTCCCACAAAAGTTTTGGATGGCATGCAGAACAAAAACAAAGCAATGTGAGGGTCTAGAGTCTAGAATTTAATTGTAGCTAGCTCACGCATTATATGTACATAGGGTTTCAGTTAATCTCCTCAGGTACTAGTTCCTGGATATCTAGGACTTCTTGGTTGCAAAATGCAATTCATCTTGGAAATTCAGGAGTGGCTGAACATGTGCAATACGTACAAGTCCATTGCTATATGTTATCAATGCCGGGCCACGAAGAATGACTACATGGTGGCCCCCTCCAAGGTCTCCAGTTCATTTAGGCATGATCAACGCTCGTTCTTCAGGGAATGTGTTAGGCCAGGTCCGAAGAGTATCTCAGCCTCATGAAGTTTTGTGTTTGATATATTTGTGTTGATGATCCCTACTAATTCTCTATTTTGCTGTTTTGTTTGGTTAATTCAGCTTTGAAGTTTTGGATTTGAGCAAAATTTTGGGGGACTGTCCCACATATTCCATACTTGTTTGACATGGCCACAGGGAAGCCTAAAACTGAAAACAAGGTCCTCTTTGTTATTTGCCATCATTTGAACCAAGCATGGTGAAGTGGTGTGCCATGCATGTGATCAATTTGGGGGTGGCGCTTTGGTCGTGTGGCAGCACATTTCGGTTGTTACTGGATAGCTATCCTAGTGTTTGGCCTGGTCAGACTGACAACGACCGCCTTGCATTTTCCTACGAATTGTTTCGCAAGTGGACCAAAGAAAGGAAAATACAGAACCTCGTTTGAAATCCATGACTGGGGATTTTGGATTTTTTTGTTCCGAGGGGTGGCTGCTTTCCTAATTAGGGTTTCCTTGATTTAAATATATTTATTTACCCAAATGACTGAAGAGGAGACATTTAAAGTGTGTGTTTGCAGGCACTCACAGCCGAAATTCACAGCCAAGAGATTGACGTCGTGGCAGCACTGCTACCCCGAGCTTCAGAGCAAGGCGTTTAACGCACCTTGGGGTTAGTTTTAGTTTTGAGGATTTAGCTGTAGATTTTTTTTGGTAAAGGTCCATGCATCCCAACTGCCAAATTTAAAAACTTAAACATTTAAACCTGAGGCAAGGGTAGTGACATCCTGGTTGGCACATGAGCTTGTGGTCAATGTTCTTGCAAGCTCACCACATGACGAAACATTGCAGTTGATGACGAAGCATGTGTTTCTTTGGTTTGATTATCAGCTCTTGTATTTGGTTTTCTTTGGTTTCATGATCAGCACTATGTAGTGTTCTTGGGTTTGGGGCCCACACAAACAGTGGTAGTATTTTATGTGCCAAACTCTTTTTTTAGGTGGCACCTTGCAAATTGGTTTGACCTGCATGAATGTGCTGGGATGAGACTGGATGATACCGACATCATCAACTTCAAGAGATCGTGTGACCCTTTTGCTAAGTTTAGATTGGAGGAAGTGTTGCAGGTATATTTTTTGAGGGCTTTTGGGATTCCTTTTACCCAAAGTGACGGATTGTTCCTGCATTTCAGGAGTATAATTGGATAGCCTTTCCTCTTTATCCTGGCCTTAAGATATCCTTAGGGTTAGGAATCAGGGCCTCCCCCAGATTCCATGAATTTTTCGAGATGACTGAGAAACTTGCCTAGCTTGTGGCCAGACCAAATCATGCCACATCTCAGGATGAATCTATGCAGGCATACATTGCTCTGGCGCACAAGGCATTGTCATGTGGAAAGCTGCTGTGGCCAAGCAGGCCTAAGCACCATGCTCCTAGATATTCAATTATTCATTGTTTTTACTTTGCAAGTACGTATTTAGTGCCTATATATGTACAGTATATATATGATATATATATATATTATGATATCATGTTAATATATATTTATATTAAGATACAATTATTTTTTACCTCAGCAGTACTTTGGGATATGGGCCCTTTCTTTTCCGTCTCAGGAACTGATGCGAAGTATATGTTTAAATTGTGAAGTGACAGGTATAACAAAATGGATGTAAACTTGAAAGCTTCTTCATTTTTGGGGTTTCACCTGTATCTCGAGCCAATCCAATCTTCATCCTAAGGGCTGGCAAGAGATCCTACATGCAGAATCCACTGAAAGTGTTTCAGCTTACAAATTTGAAGTTTTACGTTTGTTTTTTGGAAATGGCACTTCTCAAGTTTTCATGTTACAAGTGTGTTTGTGCTTTTTTCAACGTGGTATGTCTCCAATTGACATCTAAGGAATCAATTCAAGGTTTTATCATGGCTTTCGCTGTGAAGATTACGTAGGACGC
>OMLO01004965.1_pt1 | contig 11158 bp, 11 predicted proteins | sample 1674811 | NCBI WGS metagenome assembly OMLO01 (sample SAMN06265003, study PRJEB25207) | coral metagenome | isolation source: Coral host | place: Mexico:La Bocana,Puerto Morelos, Mexico | collected 2008-11-13 | reverse complement strand
ACATTACATTACATTACATTACATTACATTACATTACATTACATTACATTACATTACATTACATTACATTACAATACCATATCATACAATTCCATACCATACCATACGAATACGAACACGAATACGAATACTGATACTGATACTGATACTAATGCTAGTACTAATGCTAATACATATACATTTACATTTACATTTACATCTACATCTACATTTACATTTACATCTACATTCACATCTACATTTACATCTACATCTACATCTACATCTACATTTACATTTACATTACATACATACATACATAATGTACTACGTGTACACTGCCTAGTGATGGATTTGACTGAAGTATCGCATGCTTTCTTGTCATGCCAAGCAACACCTTCTTGGCATTCCGAGTGCTTGCTACATCCAGGAAGTGGTGGACAACTGCCTGGATCCATCAGTCTAGCTGAAGGTGCAGAATCACATCTTACCAACGTGAATGAAGGCCGTTTGGGTTTGTGAGTTTGTGCATCTGACTGACATTCCCCTCAACAAAGTCATTATCTTTAAAGTGACACGGACGATTGGGCAAGAACAAGGAACATCAAGGAACCACTTATCACCTTATTTTGCTCCAAGATTGTCACCTGATTGATCTTCAGCGCTCTAAACCCAAACTCCAAGACACTTGGCCCTTTCATGGCCTGTAATACTGTCCTGACGGTCAGCGCACCACCAAAGTTTTGAGCAGAAACCGCCCTTCCTGAAGTTTTTCACAGCACGATTTTGGAACGGCAAGGCCAGTAGGAAGTAAGGGCTTGGTGTTAGGAGAGCGAGAGAGTTTGCGTTTAGAGTTTAGAGGGAGAGAAATCAAGAAAAACTACATAGAGAGTCTGGAGAGTGAAGCAAGCGTCTGCCATCTGACCAAAACTATCTCCCAAGCAAATTCAGAAAGTGGAGAAGTCGCCCCTTTTCAGTCTTTGATTCAGGGCTACCGTGACAATCCATGAAACTGGCTGACAAGTGGGGAGTGTAACTCTTCCCTTCAATCATCTAAATCCTACATTCTGAATCCATGCGAATCCCGAAAAAAATGACAAAAATTAAGACTGGACGTGCTTTACAACTCTCATTGGAGTTTTGGCCCTTCACATGAAACACCTGAGCTTTAGCATCAAAAAATCTTGGCAAGTCAGTCAGTTTGCGGATGTGGGCCAAGGTTCTCTGTAGGACACGGTTCACAACGCCAGATAGAGCTGTTGTCTCCTGCAGTGTGGAGAAGAGAAATTGCTGGAATGTGGGGGTTCAAACTTGCACGGATAGATTTCCATCAATGTATTTCCGTTGTGCTGACCAAAGACCTACACCCCCACAACCACCAGCTCATCTTGCAGTGAAGGAGTTTTTGGTTCATGTCATTTTTCACCTGAGAGAGAGAAAACACTTCCCAAAATGGCAAATTGCAAGGTCACTCGTTCTTACCAAAACCCCCAAATGATGTCAAAAACCCATCGCTCAACAAAGTCAATACCCATTGGAACTTTGTAGTTTTTGCCATCCGGTCAACTGGTGGCCTTTGCTGCTAACATACTGCTCGCACTTTTGACAGGAGAAGCAATACCTCAGCGGTGGAGAAGCAGCAGAAGCCCCTTCGGGTGGCTATGTAATTGTTGAACCAACGAACCGAAAGATATGATGATAGTAGGGATGTGGAGGGTAGGCTATCTTCCCCTAAATGGACCATGAAAATCCAGGGTTAAAAATTGATACGACGCGACCCACTGAGATCGAACATGAAGTTTGCTATAGTCTTCTGGGTATTCTATGCTGTCTTCCCACGATGGGAAACCAGAGCACAAAACGAACTCAAGATCCAAGTGGACAAGGGCTGCGACAATTCTTCCATGCCACCAGTAAGTGCGGGAGTTTTGATCCGTCCAGTCTGACATGGTTCAAAATCCATTTGATCAGATTCCTGGTTTAAGAGTCAAAATCACCGCTTTGGAGTTAGGTCCGGTCACCTAATATCATCCTGGTTTGACCAAAGGTTGACCCTGTAATGGACGTAGCCGCAGCTTGGTACGATGCCCAATCAATCATAATGAGAAACTTCCGGAAAGGTCTGGGATAGTATCCAATCATCAAGGTAACCTAAATTCCCAAATGTTGATGCAACATCAACCTCCAAGGATTAGTCGTTCAGAGACTGGTGCGGTGCAAACAGATCACATGCCCCTCCTTCAAAAGCCTTTGCACACCGAGATTTTTTCACACGTCAAAGTTGGCAAATGGCTGCAGCAATCTCAAATCATGTGTCTCAGATTGACTGCAGGAAATATGAAGGACAACGGAGGATCATGAAGTTCCCCCATGTTGAAAGCCATGAATTTTCGCTCCATTCCTTCAACCCCTTTGCCAATCAAAGGTGCTCATCGCTAGCACAATCCGAATGCGCACTGCATCCTGGATAGCTGCTTGGGCAGCTACCTAGCAAAACATCGCTTGAGCAGAGTTTCATGGCGCATCATAGATTAGTCTAAGGGTCCAGGGTGCTTCACATCTGTTCTCTACCCTGTCCCTATCGTTTTCTCTTCATTGTTTGCATGCATTTGCATGTAGCTCGTGAGCTTCCAGTAGTTCAAATGTTCAAAAGAACACTGGTCTATGAACTGCATCCAGTGGCTGAGAGGATTTTTGCGAAATGGAAGATAAACCTCAATTTTGGGCGAAGCAAATAAACTAGTGAGTTTTCACCACTAGTCACTACCGAAGGCAATTCTCCTACTCAGCACAGCCTTCCGCAGGATCGTTGGCGACGGTACAATATTTCCTGGGCAGGGAGCCACGTCAATTTGCGAGCCGTCTACGCAAACGACTTGACAACCTCACGAAACTTGACCTCCCAAAACCACATGATGTTTTTTCACAAAAAAACACTTCAGGGACATTGCACATTGCATTTCAATAAACAAACTCAGAAAGCGGAACGGGAAAGCTGCCATCGCCCTTGCTTCAAAGGGACCCACTCTCACAGATCTTAGCATCGTTGGTGCAAGGATCGCAGGTCCACCGCCTGGATGGATGGCAGTTTGGGTTGTAAATGACCGATGGTGAAACCGACGGTGAAACCATGTGAAATACTTCCTATTCACCATCTATAAAATGTCAACGCTGTCGATTTTTCTCCCCATCATTGAAAAAGGAAGCTTGCGGCGGACAAAGAAAAAACCATCTAAAAATGTACGTTTTGGACCTGTTCGTCCAAAATCCATTGTCCAGCTCTGTACTGTACAGTGTTCGTTCAGGGTGCGTATTGCGAAAATGGTGAAGGTCCTTGAAATCTTTGACATATGTCCATTGGAAACAGCTAGGGAAACCATCCACATAGTAAGAAATCCGACAGGGGATCCTTGATATAAAGGAAGTGAAAGCGTGAACATCTCAATCTCAGACCTTCAAACTGAACAATCAAAATCATTCTATCCCAGTCATTTTCTCATGAAAAGCTCCCGCCTTTACCCAGACTTGGTTCACATAGTTGGGAGATGCTGGGAGGGAAGTTGCCCAAAGTCGAACAGAAAAGGATCACAATTTGTTTCATTGTTTCATCATGTTGTGGGGACTGACATTCCCACATGATTTCCAGTTCACATGATCAATTTGATCAATTGTCCCTGAAGCCTCTAGTAAAATCTCATCATACTTGGTTCATAGAGGTTCCAAATTCCCATGTGGGTGATTTCCTAATGATCCCAATGCCTATCAAAGACATATTCCATCCTAAAGAAAACTAAGAAAATAAGATAACGATCAACAATCTGATTTCACAACTATCAACTTCTACTTCCCCTCGAGCCCGTGAAGTTCCATGTTGCATGCCGATGCAACGGTACACCCCGGGCTGCCTTTGTTGTTCCTTCGGAAGCAAGGCATGGTACTCCGCACACTTTCTGCAACTCCTTAGATTGTTTGGAGGAAGAATTCGGGAAGGCAGCGAATGAAAAAAGAATGCAAAACGGCATGAAAGGTCATGAAAGGAGATAGTTCACATACCAATTAACAAGCATCACAAGGAGGTATGTTGATTGAAAGGAATGTACGCAGCTCATCCATGCCGATTCATGAATCGATGACAATCGTGCAACGTCCACCTTTCAACAGCTTCCGTTGGCATGTCTTTGGTTTTCTCGTTTGCCCCATCGCAGGAATGAGAATTTCCACCATCAAAATCAAAACAAGAACAAAAAAAGAATTGCTGTATAGACTTCATATGCATGAGAACATGTTTGGGGAGATCAAGGTTTCTACTTATGTCTGTAGCATTCTCTAGCCCATTTGCCGATGCTCTGAAATGCTAGGATGGACCAACTGGAAGGGACGAAGGCAAGAGTTTAGATCAAAAGGCGCAAAAAAAATACCATCAACCTTTACGCATGTTGTTTCTAATCCAAGGATTTTTGAACACACAGCTCCAATTAGTCCACTTTGAACCTTGACAAATGGCATGAGGCACTAGAACACCCAAACAAGATAGAATGCAAAAGAATGCTCACTCTGATCTATGTACACTTTCATCACCGCCCTTAGTTCAGAGGACTCTCCGATGCATTCTCTCTTCCATTCATCCCCGAAAAGCTTCGTGTTTTGCTGCAGTCCAGGTTCATGCAATAGTCATTTGTGTCACAATCCGCGGTGCTCGAGCATGTTTTCGCCGCTTGCACCCGCCGATCTTTCCACAAATCGACCTGGCATCACTTGCATGGTCCGAAGCAATTCTCTTGGAAATGGGACTGGCCATCCTTCTTAGGGATGTTCATCATCAGTCTTGGACCACCTATCCATGGGGTATGACGATGACAATCCATATCTGATTAGACTACTACATAGTTTTGGTCTTTACGGTGCTCAGCCAGTCGAGGCAAGTCGATGCTCAATTGATATTAGAAAAACACAATTATCACTTGGCAATCCCAATGATGCCAATCGCATGCTGATGATGATGATGATGATGATGATGATGATGATGATGATGAGGATGAGGATGAGGATGAGGAGGAGGAGGAGGAGAAGGAGGAGCAGGAGGAGGAGGGGACTCATACCGGCAGATTTTGAAGAAGAATGGTTTGGCAAAGTAGACACAACTCAATCGTGTCTCATCATGTCTCATCCAAACATCCAAACTCCGCCTGTTTGTCATTAACGGTCCAATGCAGTGAAATGTGATGCTCACTCATTGAAATGCAATACACATATTTTGATGAAGTGGGGCGTGGTTCATCACCACCTCCGTCATAATTTCCCCAAATGCGCAAGTTGAGTGACCCGGTGGATAAAAAAAATCAAAACGTCCTGTTTGGATTTTCCTTTGTCTTCCCCATTTGGGGTCTCGGTTTCAAAGTTTCAAAACTGGGTGGTGAGGACAGTGATCCGATGAGTGGGAGGATTCACACCTTCGTGCCGTTTCGCTGAAGCCGCCGGGGAGAGCGCAAACGTTGGCGCTGCAGGGCCGCCTGGTGAAGTATTTTTGATCAGTTGGTGAAGAAAGGATTCTTCAAGTGCTAATGTGAATGGTCCTGAACCTATGTCTTACTGGTGCTGGTACTGTTACTTGGCATCCTTCAGCAATACCTCTTCTGGAAAGGAGCCCCCACCTCAACCTCTTTCTGAATCGCCCAGTTCCAGGCTCCAGTCCTAACCCCATCTGTCGCACGGGTTGGAGTGTTTTTGCATGGGAAAGGGTTGTGAAATGGGCCTTGACATGGCGGCTTCGTCTACCCTCGTCATTCCAAGTCCACTCAATCTACTTTACTTCCAGCCACCCAAAGATCAAGCTGGAGCGAATCATTTGTGTATTATCAGCGCAACACCGGGATTCTCATCCTTCCTTGAATGCATGGCTTTAAAAAACAACGTGAGTTATGGCACATAAAGCTGCTCACCAGGGGTTTCTGGAACAAAGAAACAACCCCAATACCAAAACGATCTTTCAATTCGAGCAACCTGATACCTCTCACTACATCTCTATGTTTGGCAGGAAAACAAGAGAGCTGAGCAGAGCTAAGGACCGCAAATTGACTTGGAAAGGTCAATCAAAGTTTTCTAAATCCTCCACTGTCGCGAATATCCTGAGAAAAGTTAAAACCAAAATGCTTCTCCATATTTGCATGTATTGACCTCCCGGCAAAGCTCGGATGCAAGATTGCTCACCTCTCAGAAGCTGCATATCGCAGCATCTTTTCAGCTTGCAGTTTTTGGTGGGGTTCAACGACCACGATTCCCGATCAGAAGTTTTGGGGCACATTACAACTGTGACTTGCACTGCTAAAACCTGCAGCCTACAAAGAAGGACCTACAGTGAAAGGAGAGGCAAGAGGAGCCAAAGTCATGGAAACCTTCCCAAATATGTGCTGACAAAACCAATTTTACAACTTCAGGCAACATTGCAGTACCAAACCATCCCCAAGCAGTCCTTCCGCTGCTCAGCCGCCCTGTCCTTGGAGGCTTTGGCGGTAATCCCCCGTGGTGGTGCGTGGTTAATACTACCAGTGGTAGTAACCAAACTTACAAGAGCTGAAATTCCTCCCAAAATTGGCATCATTTCATGCATTCCCCACTTGCAAGCAAGATGCTCCGGAGTCTTTGCTAAAAGCTGGCTAAAATGCAGAATCGCCAAACAGACGACAAGTCTCATGGCGACGATCTAGAAACGAATTCTAAAGTACCGGTGCAGAGTCAAGTTACACAGGCTAGGGTGAAGAGGCAGGGTGGAAAATTTTCTGGAAAAAGACATCTTTGTCGTTTCATTTTGTTTGATTGGTGTATGCGGCATCCGTTTTGAAAAGGGTTGTTTTCAGGTGCATATCTGAGTTTGTAAGAATCTGTTTAACAAATTGTTGGGAAAAGATGCCTCTGCCCTTCAAAGAAGTCATGCTGGAAAAGGAAGCCCTGACTTATCTGCAGGGAAAAACTGGCTACCGGTGAGCCAGATGTTGCTGAAGACAACGGTCTACCCGGGTTTTCCCTAACTTCTTCCATGGGGTCCCCAAGCAAAAACTCGCCCTGCAAGCCACAAGTCGTCCTTTTCAATGCATGCAGAGGCATTGATTATATAATCAAAAAGATATCAAATCCAAACAAAGACTAGAAACACGCTACAGTGTCCAGCTTCAACAGAACTCTTTATGATGGTCTCTGCAAAATTCGGCTCAACCCCGGGGCTCTTTTTCCCTACGTGGTCCGTGGACCATTTTCCAACTGCCTCCTTTGGAGGGCCAGTTTGTGGAGCTCCTGAAACCTTCTGCTCTTCAGTGACCATCAAAAACGTGAGACTATGTTCTTCCAAGTTTCTTTGGGAAAATCCTGAAGGTACAAGGCTGTATTCCCCGTTCAGGGAATTCTTTGTCGCAACATCTTGACTTACCAAAACTCTAACATCGGGCTTCATATAGTTCCCACTAACAAATAAACAGTTTGGCTTCTTCAAAATGCTATTTCCATCATCTTTTGGTTTGAAATTCAGAATAGCTTCCGATGCTTCGGAACTTCTACATACTGTATAACTGTTTAATCTTAAGATTCCCAGGTTGAGCTGCAGTGTCCAACTTCATGCGAATCCAAAATCAATCAACGTGTTCGTGGACATCCCTGTATCTGCGAAGAATGAACATGTTGTTCAGTTCAGTTTGCAATCTAAGTCTACCAAGAGTCCAACACTTCAATACTCTTCACGGCAATTTTTTTGCGCGTTGTGTATGTTAAATTGAAGTTGCATAATATGTGTGATGCCTCTATAATGTATGGGCGGGATGTGCCCCGTAATAAACTGTGACTACCCATATCAGCTGTTTTGGCAGGGGATCCCAATCCCAAACATTCAAATAAAGCTGTTATCTTGTTTAAAAGAAACTCAACGTGCTATGATACATATAAATATAGTTGTATCATGGTATGGCTCAAAATCATTGGACCCAACTAAGCTAGGTTTATTCAAAAATGATCAACGTCCATGAAGTCTGTATTTCGCAGCTCCACCATTCTTTTTTGATTTGAAGAACCATGCACCTTTTAGTTTCTCCTACAGGTTTTCGCTCCTAGCTGAACATGTTCAATCTCAGTGACCTAAGAAGCAACTTCCTTTCACATTGGGACTGGCGGCCGAAGGTACCAGGTATTTCGAGATGCCGCTGTTCGGCACCCGCTATGAGGAACTGGTTTTTTGCGACCAAAACATCTGATGTGAAAACATATTGAAAAACTAACTCAAAGTACCATCATTTCCTGCAAGCTCGGCTGCAGAAAGAAGTTGTTGAAGAAGCGTGTGAAATCGCTTTTTGTGGACCAACCTATCGCTCTTTGGTGCTTGATCTGCTCATCCCGAAGAATTTATCCATCGACCTCAATGATGAAGACTCCAGCGGTCGTTTTCATGATCAAGATTTCGACCGACATCTGAAGGTCAAAAGTAACAACTCAAATGTGGTCCAATTTCATCATTCCGCACCAAGGGGGATTTTGCTGGGAGTTGTTCTCAAACATTTCTATCCTTTATTGCCCGCACCTGATCTTTCTCTCCCCGGAAGTGCGTCCAACAAAGGTTGGGTAAAAGCTAAAGTCAACTTTTGACCAAGAGACCGCCCCCTTGCTCATGCGGAACTCGTGTTCTGTCTGGCACACTAAGCACCTTAGGCTCCCAATGCCCCATTACCACTTCGGTTTGGTCTCGAAGTCCCGGGGAAGTCGCATGTTCTCATTCTACACTCATACACCCTGCCCAAGCATGCCAAAGGTCTAAATGGTCAAGTACAAAACTTATGCGGAGGGACTATTTGGAATGACAATACACTACCAATACAACACAATACAACACAATACACTAAAATAGGGCCTTCAACATGAACATGTGCTTTCATTCACCAAGCATTGACGATGTCCTTGGGGACCTGGCTGGTAGCGCACCACTCGCGTCGCATCCTTGCGATCTCGAAAGTATGCCTGACCACAATCACTGTCACACCAAAACCCTAACCATCACCATCCAATTCACCGTTGTAAAACCATTCTCAAACCATTCCAGACTTACCTGGGAACCTTCCCATGTAACAAGCCGTGACCTTTTTTTCTTCCTCGCAATGCTCATTCCACACAAAGCGCTTCACCGCAGCGGCAGCTGCGCCGTGTCCACGAGAGGCCAAGGCTGCACAAATGCCGGGCGCTGCACGGCATCCATAGGCCACGTTGCCTTGGAGACAAAACTGGGGCATACTCCGTTCTTAAACTTAGGATCAGTGATAGTGAAATGAGAAGCATCATATCCGCCAACCCCGTTGTTCCAGGGGGAGCGCGCCAAAGAAGGCATGCGGCGCAGTAGGCGTCTCTTTGTTGTGTTGCGGTTAGGTGGTGTTTGGCTGTTTCGAAGGCGGTTGCCCAGAGGTTCGTTGGAGGTATTTCCCAGGGTGACGTCAGGCCATTGCGTTGGCCTGTCTACTTTTTCTTTCAGGGTTCAGAAAGCGACGTTGGGCAGTTTTTCGAATTGCGGTTTTGGCTGGGCTGGGTTCGTGTGTAGGTGGTGTTTGGCCATTTCACCCAGTCAAATGCACTTTAGGGCAAAAGAGGGGATGGCGGCTGCCCTAATTCACGCAATTACTGTGCGGACGCAGCATAGCCACACGTTGCACGGCTCATTCAGCACATCCACTGACATCGCCAAATCTTAACAAACCATGCGCGCACTGTGTTAAAAATTTCAAACCGCACTGCGCAAATAAAAGAAAAGAACGGCGCACCTGCCGCTTGAACGAGCCTACCCCGCCCTGGCGCTATACCGGCCAAAGTGCCCTTCTTCAATCCCTGAGCACTCCTTCCACGGCTCATCCTTGTCCCGCGTGTACTTCAACTGCCCCAACTCCAGGATGGTGGCTCGACCGCTGAATGTCTTCGGTGCCTGTCAGCTCGACACCATCACCCGCACTTCCACTCTTTCCAACACAGAGATACCCACGCATACTTCCTGTCTGAATTCCTTACCACGCCCACCAATCCTGTCACATAAAGCCAACCCATCGTGCCTTCATGCCGTGCAGCCTGGATCAGGTTGGCATATAGATGTGTATTTTGCACATTGATCCATATGGAGGGAAACCCACCTTCGAATTCTTCAAGCTCACGAGCTTGGGCCCGTCACGGAGGCTGACTTCAAAGCAAAGGGCTTGGACTTTGGGAAACTCGGAATCTGCAAACTCGTCTAACCACTTCGCCATCCGGGGTTGAAGTGTGCCCACAATTGGACTCCACATCTCCGCTAATATCACCGCGGCGGCGTTGCCGAACCACGCCCGGATTGGCGCTCTCGTGTCTGCATCTCCCGTCGGTCTGAAATCCGACATTTTCTCCCAGTTTGCCCCTCATGAAATTCTTGCTTCCATCAGTTTACGCAAAAAAAAATCGAAACCAATCCAAGCGTCCCCGAAACCAACCTCTGTTTTGATTCGAACCTACCCAGGTTCAATTTCAATCTTTTAGAGTCTCCCTGACATCAGGTTTGTCTCTCAAAGCACAGCATGCTCGTACATCCACACGTTTGGAAGAAAACATATTCTTTCCAGCTCCATGAAATCACCAAAGCACATAAAGCAGCCTCAAGACTACTCGACCCTACTGAACAAATGGTATTGTCACATTGTCACAGGAATTTTTTGGGTGCCAATGTGATCCCGTAAACTCTTCAAGCACTGTCCCATTATCTTGCTCCTCTATTTCACGCAGCGCCTCGCGCCCAGAACCAAGAAATCCTTGTCAAAAACTGCTTGGCTTCTCCTTCCCTTTTCGTCTAGACATTTCCAATCTTCAAACCTTATTACCTCGATCAACCCCTAGTAACCTCACCCCTGCCACCCCGCCTGAACCTTCACAGATTTGACCTCCTTCTTCACAAGTGTTGAACCCATGGAACGTCTCTTCTTCGCGAGAGAACCGCTCACTGCTTGTTCCTGCAAACAGCCACAACATAGTACAAACAAGCACTGCGACCCCAATGCCAAAAATGGCATGTATCCCATCAAATGAAAGTACTGTCTTCACATGTGCGGGGCGTATGATGTGTTTGTCCAAAAAAGACGACGACGACCACAACAACAACAACAACAACAACAACAACAACAACAACAACAACAACAACAACGAC
>OMLO01004963.1_pt1 | contig 11158 bp, 6 predicted proteins | sample 1674811 | NCBI WGS metagenome assembly OMLO01 (sample SAMN06265003, study PRJEB25207) | coral metagenome | isolation source: Coral host | place: Mexico:La Bocana,Puerto Morelos, Mexico | collected 2008-11-13 | reverse complement strand
AAGAAGAAATGGAGATACAGCGACCAAGACAAAGATGGCATGTTGAACCGCCAAGAATACGAGTATTTCCATCATCCTAAAGAACATGAAATTATGTTGCCTTATATAGCCGTGGTAGGTTCTAAAAATAAAGTTGAACTTTCTTTGCCCTGGATTGCAATCATTGACTTAGGTTTTCCACTCTCGCTATTTTTTTATTTTTGCTCTGAAATAATAATGTTAGGTAAACAAATTTGACTTGTATGCGTACTGTCCAGCTCGGTGGGAGTGGAATTCACTGTCATGTATTGAACGTCATTTTGCAGGAATTAATGGATAAATATGACAATGATCATGATGGACGTCTTTCTCTGGACGAATATTTAGGTGAGTTCTCCTCAATATATTTACATTACCTTCGTCTCTGGAGTATTTTGATTTATTTTGCCATACACGTGCGCGTCCCGGCGTGCATCAGCCTTTCAAAATTAGCTTTCAACTTTTGCAAGGTAAAAAGTAATCAATTCCACACTAACTTACGTATAAAATATGGTTTGTCCTGCAAGCCGGACGCTTTAAGTGCGCTGTTTTATCTTTTATTTGACGTTAATTGTTCTTACCTTCCCTTCTAACGTAGTTTTCCTTTCTAATGCAGCATGCATAGATATGCCGACCTTTAATTCCTTATACATAGCGGATTTTAATGAGAAATATGACGTGGACCACGATGGCTTCCTTAATCTAGTAAGTGCAATTAGAAACCTAGGAATGCTTTGACTTTAGTTGGCAACACCAGTTGTTTGGACTAGCCGGGAGCCTAAAAGCAGATGAGAAGTAAAGGCTCGGTTAATCCATCATAATTGTTACATCGGTAAGCTTCTGAATGGCTCAGCTGCCGCATAAAAATCTGTCTTTTAATAGAAACTGAAAAATTGTTGCGTTTTTGTTTTCTCAGAAAGAAATAGAAGAATGGAGAAGACCAAGAAACTTCAACAAGGCGCTGGGAGAAGCCCAGCATTTAATAGAATATGCCGATATGAACAAGGTAACCTAGCTAATTAAATTATAGATTTGTTTTATATACATGAAATGTATGGTTCTGAACGATCGAACAAAAAAACAAGGCTTTTTTACCAAGAAAACTGCGATTGAAAACAGTAAGAGTTCAGCAAAGGGTTGTAACTTAAAGGTACAGTTCTGTTGCAGTTTTTATGTAAGATATCTTGTGGCGTAACACTGCATGACAGGAGTTGATTATCAAGAGACCAAATGCACCAAACGTCGACAGAAATCACAGAAATCTAGTTTTAGAGCGTTAAGCGTACCTCATTAAAAAATGTAACCAATCTTTAGTACTTTTCTGATATGAGATTCGTCTACTTCAGATTGTACACACGAATTATAGAGATTGGTTGCTTTGGTTAGTGGTTACCTCCCCCTTTGAGTCTCACGTGCCGACGGACCACGTCCCACGTGACGACGGACCACAGTCCGACGTGACAATCTGATAGAGTGCAGTCACACAATCTAGAAGCTGGCGAAACGTTAACTGTTATCTTTCCAATGAATGAATTAATGGCATCATGATTTTTTTTGTTTTCAGGATGGGAAACTGACCCCTGACGAGTTTGTGATGAGCCACGAGATTTTCGCCGGAAGTTACGTGACGCAGTTTGGTCAATCGTTCCACGACGAATTTTGATGTGCCATGATATATCCCAAATCTAACACAACCAAAACACTATGAAACAGTCAACACCTAGAGAAAAGCCTCAGCTGTTGGAGGTCATGAAAAATGTCTATTCTTATGAAATCCGTAAAGAAATATTATTAGAAAAGTAAAAAAGAATTATTAGAAAGTTATATAAAGTTTTTTTTTCTGAAACAGTCTTCTAGTGTTCACACATGGTATATGCACTCTTCTATTGATGTAAATACAATACATTTGTTTGACAATCGGCCTGGTCATTGCTGTCTGTTTGTTTCATGTACTTTGCGAGGGAAGCAAGTTGAAAGACGCGGGAAACCAAAAACGTGTAACTAGTGAAAAGCGCGGGAAAAGTACCCCTTCAGGTATGGGAAGGTCTCTTTAATCTGACTGGCTAAAAGGGCATGCTTTTATCACATGGTAACAACACGAATTTATGTATAGAGACCTTTCAAAGATAAAAGAAAATTTCCAAAGTCAGTAGAGAACATTCCACAGTGTCGGAAACGTAATGAGAAAATACACACTGTAATCCAACTATTTGAAAGTGCTTTATTCAAACTTACAAGTAACATCAACCGAACACCTAAAAAAAACTACTGAACATGATTTTTGATTTTTTTTTTTCTGGTTAGATCGTCTGACTATCTAACTAAGAAAATATCTCCAGATTACCATCATGTTTATTTACACTATTTACAATTGGGAATATATAAACTCTTCTCAGTTGAAATACGAATTTTGTGATTGGATGCGAACAATCTAAGTTTTTATATAAACATCATTTGTGCTTTGGAGTTCTCTTTCTGTTGCAATTGCCGAACGATTATCTTGATAATCAAATACAACCTTTTTTGTTCCTGTAAGACTATATATTCGGATCGGACAATACGCAAAGCGAAAGAGATAACCAAAAAGACGTGTTCACCCGAGCAATTGATATCTTCGCGCAGTTTGCTGTCGATCGTTTCCTGCTCAAGGACCTCCGGATTGATTCGGTCCTAAAACTTCATACCGAAATCGAAGCTCTACATAGATTGGTGTAGCAATCTCGTTCTCAGAGCCCGCGCGTTTTCGGTCAGCAGTGACAGAACGTCTGACGCTCTTGGCAAAACCAAAGACCAGAACCAAAATGTCCTCGTTCCGGTTTGATTGTGCGTATGCGTTCAAGCTCAATGATGGTTTCTACACAGGCGTAGAAAGAGTAACCACTGTGACTAAAGCTGGCTCACGTTCCGATTTCTCCCAGAGGTCTCGATTTCTTGGAGCTGACAAAAAATATCGCGTTCTCTGGTGTGCCGGTAGGTTAAGTTTCACACTTCTCTTGAGTGCATAGAAGCAGAAATCTGTTTACCAAGGAAAGTTCAAGCGAAGTGTTTTTACGAATTCTTATTACGCTTTCCCTTTTAGTAATGACACTTACTGTAACGTTTGGAGAGATAGCCAAAGATTTTAATACAGTAAACCTGGTAGGATTTGGGATCGCTTCTTCCAATGCACCCTGTTGCCTAGCAACGTAACTGACCTGGAGAAACAGTGGGCTCTAACGGCACGAAACCGGGTACATATCGCTTTTATACGTTTTTTAATACTCCGAAATCCTCTTTTTAGGAGCAGTTTTAGCTAAAATTCATATTCCTTTGAGGAATGTATTCTATTCTTAGCATTTAATAACTTACTTACTTACTGAGCGACTAATTTGTAATGCAACAGCATTTCTTAAAATTCGTTTCGTCTTATCAATTATCTAATTGGGCCAAAAACTGGCAAAACGCGTTTTAACTAAATCATTTAAGTTTGATCTCAGGATCTGCCGGTTTAAAGTTACTTTTTTAATCGGAATAATCAGTGAAATTTTGATTCAAAAATCAGGTGTCGGAATAAATTGGACAGTTTAGAACAACTGCGTAAAATAAATACAGAAATATTTTTTTTAAAATCTTCTCTCTTCCTTGATCTTAGCTAGTATATAGTTAGACTTCGAATATTTGTACTCGCATATTTAGATCGTATTATTTTAACTCATTTCGCCCGCGAAAAAGACACTTTCAAATCTCCAGTAATCTGGGTTTGTTGAAATAAATAAAACTTTTTTCAATATTGAAAGTATTTTAACTTTCGTTGCATTGAATATTGATGACCGCTGGCCAGCGCGTGTAGTATATTGTTTCTTCCACTTACTCCTCTCCTGTGAGGATGATTGTAATTCGATCCAATCATCTTTATTCTGACTTGCTAGTTGTTGTACCAAGGGCGTTTCCCACAGTGAGTCTTCTTGTGGTTATCGAAGGTTGGTGCTTCACTCTTCATGCTGAAGAACAAACAAGTTAGGTTAGCATAAAACAGTATACAAACATTGATGTCGAGTAGCTGCTGTGTACCACAGCTTGCCATCCACACTCTTTGATCCTGTATACTTTTTTTTATTTTATTTAATTTGCCATAAAAAGGTCACAAAGAAATTACAATTGTTAGTATGACAAAAAAGCGAAAAAGAAATGATGAAGGAGCATAATAAAAACTACGGGGCTTGCAAACTTAAGTTCCCTGATAAGAAATACAATATGACTAAAAATACATTATTATAGTAAATACAGCACATTGGAATCTAATAGTTTTCAGACTCAACGGTCAGCTGATATCGTCTCGTTAAACAAAGACTTGAAATTTCGCGAGTACACATTGTGAAGCAAACACCACATTATCATTGACCAATAATCTTCCTTCTAACTAGTATCAGTTCTCATGATTTTAAACAATTTTCGCACTTGCGGCCTTGTGTGACCATTTTTTTAGCCGGTTCTTTAATTCCTTAGCTTAAAAGGAAACACAGGTATAAAACACTTTCATTCATTCAATCCGTTGAACGTCAAATACCTTGAGATGCAGATCTTCCCTTCCGGTTCACTCTACTTCTGGTAATGTGGGTACAGTGGGTCTCATTGATAGCCGTTTCTGCATGGCGTAACTCGGCCTGCTGTTTGCATTAACTGCATCACCATTGGAAGTCGTGGTTGCATTATTGAACAGATGACTGTCCCTTCTTACAGGACGTCTTGGTTTTATTTCATTGAGTTCATCTGTGATTAAAAGACTACACTTTCTTCCGCCGTTAGTTGTGCTGTTTTCGGCGCAGCCGCTATCCGAACTGCCGTTTGAATCACCGCTCATTCCGTTCTCAACTACAGCCGACGCTTTCAGAGCGTTCGGAGCGTTCACGAGAACTCTTCGCCGCTTCTTCGGGAGTTTGAGCCTGGCTTGGGCGTGAGAGTAATACAAAGAAAAGTTGTTCACAATGACCGGAACTGGAAGTGCTATCGTCAGCACACCACAAACCGCGCAAATGCTACCGATGAACTTGCCCATAGTCGTGGCGGGTGCCATGTCACCATAGCCAACGGTCGTCATGGTAACCACGGCCCACCAGAAGCAGTTTGGTATGTCACGAAATTTTGTGTTCTCAGCGTCTTTCTCCCAGTAATAAATTAAACTAGCAAACAACACGACGCCAATAATCAAAAAGGAGATTAGAAGAAGAAGTTCGCGGACGCTCGCGCGCAACGTGTGTCCAAGAATTTGGAGCCCCGACGAATGCCGGGACAGTTTGAAGATCCGGAAAATCCTGATGAGGCGGATGATGTTCAAGATTTCGACATCAGAGTTCGATGGATACAAACTAATGTAAAAAGGAACGATCGCCAAGAAATCAATCCAGTTCATAACCTTTTTAAAAAATTCCAATTTTGCTGGACAAAAAGTAAAGCGAACTAAAAGTTCTAAAGTAAACCAAGCAACACAGATTCCTTCCAGGATTTCAAGCGCTAGCTTGGGTTTTTGCTTTTGGAAAAACGTCATGGACTCCAGGCAAAACAGAATCACAGAGAGGACGATCAGTGTTAATGTTGTGTAGGCGATAACCTGAAAAAAAGAAAAAAAAAATCAGTGAAGTTTTCCTTTCGTCTTAGTAAACGCGCCCACTGTCCCCTCTTGAGAGGCCTGAAAAATTCACACTGCTGACGTATATCGCAGTAACGTTTCCGATTGGTTGTTACTCGGTTGTGAATTTTCACGCGAAAATAGGAATCAATCGGACACATCACAAGGCGTGAGTTATCTGTTGATTGAGTCCAGTTAATTACCATTCTCAAACTCATTAATAATTCATAACGCTTAAACGAATGAGAACATGACCGTGACGGTGCTTGGATATATCTGATCTTAATTAGCATAGATTTTAACGACCTTAATTCTCCATTTTCTCCTTAGTTTCATTTGAGAAGATATATCAACTTAAGACCGTGTTTGATCACATTTTCCAACACTTCGAAGTTCGTAAAAATACTCTAGTGCATGTCGTATTTTCAAATCTCTTCTCAGTGTTTGGAAATGCGGTCAAACACAGTCTTTCGTGTTTCATATATTACGAAAATGTATGAGTTAAAATTGACGAATTTCTTTATTCTCATCACCTAACTGGCGACTGACGTATTGATAATGTTAAGACAATCCAGGTTATGGTCACTCTCGTAAATTAAACGAATAATAAAATTAGTTAGTTCATACTGTTGGTGTGATAATTTGCGGCTAATATTTGCCTTGTCTTTTTACCTGAAGAAATTAAAAAGCCTAAAAATTACACAGATTCTTAAAAGCCGAAAATTACTGCAGTTGTCAATCTTGCCGTGTTGCAGATAAGTTTCAAGTGTACAAAAAAATATTACCGACATTTAATTATAATATTTCGCTGGTTACGCCGTTTTTAACTCTAGTTTAAGTCTGCGCTTTAGAATGAACTTTTAGTCTAGTTTTAAGACTGAGGCCAAACAGTTTGAGATTTCTTTCCTGAGGACTTAAGCTGTGAAAAATTGAGTGAGTGATAATATCTCCGTAGAAACCCTCTCCATTGTTTTATACCTATAATATACGCTACAGTCGAGTAATGGCTGGTTGCCGTATTCTTCAGCGGTAGAAAATATTTCTGTAAGTAAATATTTGCAGAAGAATGGACCGAATCTGAATCGTTCTTTCTGTTCTGTTTTTCTCTGAATTTATGTTTCACAAAACGGACACACGTTCGCTCTCGTTTTCAACACGCAAGGTGACTGAACTCATTTGGGTTACCTAGTATTCAGTTGTTTTAATACTCGAGAGGAATTGTATCCTTAGCGTGAAGAATGACATCATGAATCAAGCTACTTCTTAAATCGAACGCGCTAAATGTCAGTTAAGTAATATTGCACTGTCTCTTGTTAATTCAAATATAGAGAACTTTCAAAATAAAGCTTAGCAACGAGGTTGGTTAAACTAAAAATATAATATCGAGAAGAAACCAATACGAAACTGATTTCGAGCGCTACTCTGGGGAAAATGCATTTTTCCCGGCACGTTTTGCACCCATTGTATTTTGGGGCAATTTTTCTGCTGAAGAAGAATTAAACATTTAAAATACTCTAGACTACATACAGAGAATTTAACAGACATTTCTGTGGATACGAACTGTTTTGATCTCGCCGCTTGAAATGACTAGCAGTACCAAAATTGAAGATGGGTAAAGAAAAAAGGTTTCTTTAATTCAGTCTGTTCTAACGTGCTGGCTTGGAAGATTGTGGTTAGTTTTGGATACACTTTAGAGCCGATAAGCTTGTAAAACGGATGAAAATATGTCTCTTTTTAGTGTAGGTAATCCTCAACCACTGCGTTGTTTCTGAACAAAAGCAGTATATTCTAGATTTTCACTAACCCTTTCACGGTTTAAGCGATAATCATACAGTTTACGTGCTTAGAAATTCGGCATAACAGCAAAAAAAGAGCGAATAAGCAGAAATGTTTTTCCCTAGTTTATCAATTAAATTTTGATTCAAAATAAGAATCGATAGTTTATTTAAGTCTTTTAGCGGGCCGCACACATGTTACTCGTGGCGATCTTTCTAGCTCGACCACTTTGGACCATTAAAACCAGTGGAGTATGCAATTTTAGGATAAGAGGAATTCACAACTCGCCGGGAACCGAATATAAAGCAATCATATTGGAGGCACGTCTCATAAATATTTGATTTCCTATCTACGAGTTAGGTCTACTCATGATACTAGGCCTAATAGAATTTCAATCAAATTTTTCCCCTCCAAAACCACTAAATTTCCTTCGCCCCCAAATGATCTTTTTCTGTTAGGTTTGACAGCAACACGGCAGAAAGCTTCTATGACTGGTTTTAATTTGAACTAAGTGTGGCGTGCTAACATATGCAGACCGATATATTAGTTTGGATATGAATTTTAAATATGCCTTTCTTCAAAAGGTCAACAATTTTCATCTTGTCGTTCGCAAAACCTCAACAATTCAACATCTAAAGTTAAAGGAAGGTCGCTAGGGTTTAATACACAATATTTACGATTGAGGTTTTCATCTTTTTTACACCATAATTTGTTCATCACGCATTTTGAATATATCTACGTGCTCAGCGCTATGGGGAATAACATAAACAGCTTCGAGCAAGATATGACTTTACGTCGAAGGAAAAAGAATCACTTTGAATGTTTCAAAAGTTTATGACAACACAAGACTTCGCAGGGCATACATTTTCTCGATTTTTCTCCAGTATTTTAGTAACGAGAACGTAATCTAACGGCAGCAACGCCGAATCCATACCATGACTGAAAATATATTGAGGAAGATTCAATTTTTTATGAGTAAAACACGCTTCGGGCATATATATGGTTTTTAATTTGCCCTTCCTTTTCAAGGCGTGTTGCCGTTTATTGCAACAATTACAAAATACTCTTTAAAACTTCAATATCATTCGCGCGCTTCAAACGAAACTAGGTTTTTCTCTCATTGGCAAGAAACGCGCCGTTTTCGTCATATGGATGGGAGAAATTTGCATTTACACTGTCGGGAGTTTAATTGTAAGTTGTAAACCTCAGAATACAACGCGTGTTGTCTTCTTAAATGAGCTCAAATTGTAAGGCTTTCTACTAGGTTCACCACATCAAAAACGGCCTTGCGCTTTTTAAATCTTCTATTGACACTTACCTTAGCGAGCTTCGAAGAATAAGGCTCTTCCATTAACGTCCAAATTCGAGGCTGGTACTTTTGCCACCAGGTCGTGTTAGGTTGTGTTTCAACTGCGAAAGCAAACCCATATCTTCCAAAATCTAACTCTTCATCGTCGTAATCATTGTCGAATTCCACCCCTTCGAAAGCAGCAAGCGTCTCTTGAGCGTCTCGATGCTGCCGGTAGGTTAACCAACAACAAGATTCCACTTGTTGGTCGTCAATACCCCAGAAACTCAATTCCTCCTCAAATAAAGGTCCGCAAACGTCCAACGGACAGTGAAGGTTGCCCGTGCGGTAGTAGTTTAAAACGTTGGCGAACACGCCAGGATGGCGGTCGAAGAAGTACTCGCCCATGTCCGTGTCATAGTCAACTGAACCAGGCGAAGCATCTGCAAGCCAAGATAAACGAGTATCGGGGATATTTTTTAGTGTAGTTCTGTACGTTTCGTGTCTGACACCGCCAACATTTATGCTAACCCGATCTTTTCGCTTCGCAGTTTGCGGCGGCGAAGAAGATGTTTGGCTTCGTTGTTTTTGCAGTTCACAATCTTGATCGCTCGAACTACCCGGCGATTCCGCATCTTGCATGCTCGGGTCCTCCTCTCTTTTGTCTATCTTGTCGTCCTCCCTTATGCTAACAATTTCCTTGGTTGCAATCTTGTTCGACTCATTCATTTCTAAAGGGAATTCCTCATCGGCACCGTGCGTTTATTTCACCCCAACGCGGCCACAAATCCCATAAAAATTATCTTTAACAGTACACGTTGGTGCTCTTGTGGTTTTGCGGGTAAAAACTCGGCAAGAAATCCAAGTAGAAAAAATCGAAAAATTCGCCAATGGACAGGTGCTCTCTTTCCTTCACGCTTAGTCAACAAGAAACAAGCAATTGAACATATGCTTTCAGCAAGGCGATTTTTCCACAAATCATGCTTATTTCTTGCGGTAAAAGTTACGCTTCCGTCAATTTATCCGTTTGCGATTCCGAGAAAAGCACACACCAATCGAAAAATATCGATGGCTTTTCTTCAAGAAAAAACACAGAGTCTTGCCAAAAAAGCCGTCGAGTTCTGGCAATGTTTGTATTCGTTATTTGCATTTAGTCGTGCGGCGAGAAAGGGCGCATGATTTGCATTCGAAAGCTAAGCGATTGAGAATTTCATGCAAAAAGAACTTTAACTTTTCGGAGCTGTCATTCACGGTATTGTCAAGGGAATTAAGCGCGCACGCGTGGTGTCTTTTCAGCTGTCGGCCGTTGCAGGTGACTGTTAAATATTATCTGAATGTAATTTATATACGCGTTTGATAGGCGTTGGAAATTATCATCTCTGTAAATTCTTGCTATGGATTTACGCAATTTTCAAGCGGCCATGGCGCAAGGGGTTCGTACGTGGGGCGAAAAACCATCTTGATGTGCGATTTCAATAGCAATGGTAAAATGAAAATAAACTCATGTGATTCGTGGAGCGCACCTCTTTCTATTTTTTTTTATGTACAGTACATGGAAGTAATAAACATGTACTTCATACCATTGCTTGTTACATGTCAGAACATGAAAGACATTTGGAATTTATTTACTCGTAAATAAGATTCTTAACGAATTTCCAGGGAAGGAACTGCAAAAACACTGGGACTAGGAAAACAGCTTACTTTTTGGCCTTGATGTTAGGAACGGGGATTATAGGAGACGACGGGAAATGGAAAACAAAAAGGCGCTCTCTTCTGACAATTATTTCGTTTTGCTATGTTTATTGTGATAAGTCAGGGACTGAATTACTCGGGTTATCTTTGTAATCTCGGAACATTCAAAGCCGTAAAAAAACATGCTATCGCGTAATATAAGCCGTGGAATAAAGATATAGACACTTGTATGTAACGAGTCAAACGGTATTTAGAAAGACACTGAGTCGTTTCGTAGCACGTTTTAACGGCACTATTCTATTCTTAAAGCTGTGTAAACTAAATGTGTTAAGAACGAGAATACAAGAGAAGAGAAGAATAGGGTGTATTATTCCTTGTAAATTGATTTCAAATTTGTCTGGAAGCTACTGACTGTTGCGTTGCTAAGGTAACCGACACCTCAGATACCGAGAACAATGAAACACGTGTTACTCAGTTTTTATACGAATAGATTATATCACTTTAATGCCATTCCATTTTATGTTATTACGGAGTATTTTGTATTCAAAACAGTTGTGTTCAGATACATATACTAGATATTCATTGGAAAAAGGAAAAGAAAAGTAAATTTTGAGTTAACATGTCAAATCATTGTTGTGTTTCTGTGATCACGTGCTCTGAACTCAGAGTCTTCGTTCCACTTGACCAGCGGTCGGAGCAGGTATTTTGGTGATTATAATGATCCGGATGAGATCGGAAGAGCGTCGTGTAGGGAAAGAGTGTAGATCTCGGTGGTCGCC
>OMLO01004962.1_pt1 | contig 11162 bp, 5 predicted proteins | sample 1674811 | NCBI WGS metagenome assembly OMLO01 (sample SAMN06265003, study PRJEB25207) | coral metagenome | isolation source: Coral host | place: Mexico:La Bocana,Puerto Morelos, Mexico | collected 2008-11-13 | reverse complement strand
ATACAAACAAAAGTTTACGACCCAAGGATCGACCGACCAAGCGAGTGAATTCGCGCTCGCTCACTAAACTCCTATTTTGCATTTCTGCAAAATAGTCGTAAAAACTAGGAGCTTAACAATCTCCTTTTCAGGCTTTCTCTTCCCGGGTGTCTTGTATCAATTCGTTGATCTCGCCGACCGTGCTGTTGTTCCCGATTCATGACCACAGTCATAAAAACCTCTACCAGCTTGCACCTACGTGTGAACAAAAGCCGATAGACAAAAAACAACATATTTACGAAAGAAAAACACATGAAACCAAAATCTTTGAATGTGCTAGGCAAACTCGTTCCAGGCTCTCCATTTACCGGGCAAAATGTACGCCTTTCTAGTCCCCCTTGTCAAAATACCTTCCGGAAGACGAGCGAACACTCTTGGAGAAAAACAATACTTAGCAGGGGATGTAGAGGGAAAATGTTTAATGAATAAATTAATCAGAATCGAGTGAGTGAAAGCACAGTCATTCGAGTGACTGTGGTGAGACCCATACGACTGCCAACTGCCCCCTATACTCATGTATGACGTAATAATTATATACGTCATCCATGAGCAAATAGGGGCATACGGAATAAAGTGAAGCCATGGTATAACCCACCCCCCCCCCCCCCCACCAAAAAAAAAAAAAAAAAAATTGTGATTCTCGTGAATTTTCGGACAAATGTTTATAGCTTACCACTTCGGCAACAAGTTCCAGTATATCCTGCTCTACAATTACACCCTGTTTTGTGTGAACCAATACTGCCTTTGTACCCCTTGCAGACATCTCTGTTACATTTCTCAGTCTCAGATAAATGTCCACAATTTCCGCAAGAGTTCTCTACGCTACGTTTGTATCGCGTTCTCGAGGTAGTACCACTATCACCGCAAGGCTGAGAACAGCTGCTCCAGGATGTCCATGAGCTGAGTACACAATGGCGGGGTATACAGACTGGTATGACCGGTGGCGGTGGAGGGGATCTACGTCGTCGTCGTCTTGTCCAGAAAAGAGCGCATGGTTCAGCAAAGAGCATGATAATGAATAGCAAGGCAAAAAGTGTCGTTAAATTCCTCATCTTTTTACCGTCGTGAGAGATTTGAGAACTGTTTCGTCGTCCTGAAGCAGAGAAGACCCCTTGAGACCCACAATCGATACTGTAGGTGTCTGATTGCCTAGTACTGGAAAAAAACTATAAGGAGAAATTAGCGGAAAGGAGATCTTACAGCTGCAGCATTTAAACAAACATTCCTGGAGCGGATCAAATTTAACAGTTAACCTCTTGACACCGTATAAGGCCGATACAGATTCACTAAACATAGCTTTGCAGGTCGGCCAAAACGTTTCCGATCAGCTCTTAGGCTAACAGCCGTCAAGTTAAGATTTTTAAGTCAGGATCTCGAGTCAGAATTTCAAGCAGAGAGTTTCACTGGGAATTCTGTCTTTTGTTGGCTTATGTAGTCAAACCATCCACGCACCAAAAAGGTTCCACTTCAAATTGAAATTAGTTAACAGTTATTTTTTTCTGTCCCGTCTTGTGTGCATTTAAAATGCAGGGGTATTGGGAAAGGGGGGGAGGGGGTCACCGGACAGCGTAATCAATCAAGAAACCTGTCTGTAGTTTTTTGTAAGTAACAAATCTGTCAACAAGTATTGTAAAATAAGTGCGACCCCCAGTTTCAAAGACCAATTTTTGGTGGGTTGCCCAAATTTCGCCAATCTTCAAAGACGCCGAAGTCGGCTGCGTTAATGGCTTCCAAATTTTGGCAAAGCAAACAATTTAGACTCAATTTCTTCTTTTAACCATCAAACTGTCATATTGTTTGGAACTTGTCTGGATAATGGTCAGCTAGTCAACTTTGACGCTTGCGATGGCAGGACAAAATCATTTTTTTACCCGGTACATCTGACGCTTTTTACAGATATTTCAATGGAAACGAGGAATATGAGCAGCGTTGTTATTAAAAATTCTTCTGACTCGTACCTCGGATCTGGTTACTGGCAGCAATTCCTGCGAGACAGTGTTCTTCGATTGCAAGTGGCGCAAGCAACAACATAAACTTAAGCCGAGCAAAAGCTATGAGCCGAAAATCAGGACATGACTTCCTGGAGAGCGGAGAGTCAAGAACATACAGTGCAGAGAAAAATATGTGGAGAGTGTTTAACTCTCGCATGAAATCTAATAAGATATTTAATTGAAAAAATCTAGATCTCGTGACGTATATTTAAATCAGTAACGTATGTTGGTCTAGTACGACCACTGCAAAATTTGGAACAATTTTATCCCTTGCCAAAAATTGGAAATATTTGAATTCGCTCTAATGCGCTCCGGCCCATAGAGCGTTTTCAATTTTTTTTATGAATTGCAAAGTAATTATGACCAGATTAATATATTTAAAGAACACGTACATCTACACGAGGAATCACATTTTAAACTATCGATACTGTGTTTCCAAAATTTTTTGGCGAAATATAGTCGAAAATGCGTGGGAAAACGGCTTAGTGATGCTGCACTATATTCCTGACTTTTTTCAAATTTTTAAATCAGAGAGATTTCGTAATTCAAATTCCCGTGAACGCTTGACTGTTGTTTATCATTCAATAAGAATTTTTAAGGAGAGATCGAATTGTAAACTTACACTTGTTCTGATTACAATGCTTTCACTGGTATTCAGACATAAAAATATGAGCATATTCTGCCCGACTAAATGGAATTAATGCCAGTTGTTGCATTGATTAGTTCCGTTACTTTCTGGATGTGCTTTCCTTCCAAAAACCATGACAATGGTTAGAAGTTTACATTTGTAGACAAATGTTGTTTCCATCAGCAATCATAAAAATAAGTTTTTTACCATGTCATATTGGTCGGAAATTCGCTGTCTTCCCGAAGCTCTAGGGGATTTGTACAAATAAGCTGGCTCCACTGTGGGGCATTTACAACATTTTTTCGAAAGATTATACCTTATAAATGTCCAGGGCTGGGGGCGGATGGGGGAGCTAAGAATCGAAATTCAGAGCCATTATCAGATCTTTAATTTTTCAGTTTGAATGCAACACTGAAACAAAACAATCAAAATTATCCCTCTCTTTGGTCAAAAGGTAACTTTTTGTAGGCATAAGATACGATCGTGATACGACATTCTCATTCTCGAAAAGATCATGATATTTCACAGAAGTGTGGTTTGACCTCATGTCCTCGTAAGCGCGGAAAATGAGACAAAAATAAAAAAGACCGACCTCATATTAATATATGAATGCCCTATCAGAATGTGATATAACACAGACGCGATTCCTGTATATGTGTTACTATCAAATTGTATGAAGACCTGAGATCTTTGTACGTTTTGGTACTGAAATGATTGACTTAGAAAACAAACCGAGAGTTCGGCTGAATCAGGAGGAACTTGTATCATTTTTAAGACTATACTACTCAAGATAAACAAAGGATTAAACCGGCTAGATTATCAAACTCGTATCAGTTCAGGGGAAGTTTAAATTTTCATGCCAAAAATGTTCCTTCGACTTCGAAGTTTGCTATCACGTACGAGCAGAGTCACTGATGTATTTTTAACTAGATTATCAAACTCGTATCAGTTCTGGGGAAGTTTAAATTTTCATGCCAAACATGTTCCTCCGACTCCGAAGTTTGCCATCACGTAAGAGCAGAGTCACTGATGTATTTTTAAAAACCTTGGTGAAAATACCTGGTATTTGATTATTATTTAATGTATTAAGTTCTAAAGAGGGCGTTATCGGCACAAAGTGGCATTAAAACAAAATGATCACATAATCAAAGCGAGGAAGGTGTAGGTTTTGCCGTCTTCATTGAGCAATTGTCCTTCAAAGAGTTTCCTAGAACATTGCAGACAAATATGCGACCCCATGACATCGTAATAGGAGCAGATGACACAGTCATATCCAGTCGCGAAGCTACATTGAGAGGTTCAATTTCGTTTGCCATCTTTGTGTCAATTTTCTTCTTTCCCTGACATACATGCAAGATATAGCGTCTTTTCCGCGTAACAACAATTGAGGAGAAGCAATGGATTCGCATTGCTGGATCTTACTGTTACTGCAACTGTCAGCAGCAGCTTTTAGCAAAACTGCAGCGGCCTCTAAAGACCAAAAGGAAAAGCGAATTGTATTTATCCAACACTCCAAATGCACTTATTCTTACGAGGTAGCAGTTCATACTGCACGAGGCTCCAAGTCAACAGAGAGTGATGGCTTTCAAGTTCACACTCTGGTAAGTACAAATGCATAACACTCATCTGAACTGGATGTTGATACATCGGAGAATTCCCAGCATTGGATTTAACACAGAAGTAAAAATGCTTACATAGGCCAGATTGCGATTACAGGAAAATCTCAAGACACTTACGCTCCAAAGAGTAGTGAAAATTAAACAAAATCAATTTATGAAATATAGATAAAACGAAACGCAAATCAGCACCTTTCCTGTCGCTTTGATTTTATTCAGCTGTGTTTTGAATAACTTTGTGGGGACTAGAAACATTGCTGCAACCTGTTGTCTATTGTTGTAAGAACTAGGGAGCCTTGTCCTGAATTGGAGTGGTCGGTAATGGTAGTGAGAAAACTATTTGAATGGTGCTACTTTATTATTTTAGATTTTAAAACCACTTTGTACAGTTTATGTTCCTAAATTTGACCGCTACATGCTCTATAATTTAATAAAAACAGTAAGGAACAATGTCAATATAACTTGCGTAACTCAGATAAAAGCTATAGTGGGGAATGGCGCATCCTGCATTTCTTCTGAATATGCCATAAAAGAGCAGCTCCATGTACCCCTCCCCACGCATACATGTACGTATGTACCTCATTCCTTGTAGGAATAATATAATCCTTGTGTTTTTTAAAATTCACGTAGGTTGACATAACGTCTGCATTCCGCGAGGAAAATAGCGGATCTCCTTTGCATCTTTACAAGTTAGATGTGCGGGAACCCAGATTGAGGCGTGCGCCTTATGGACGTGTTCTCACCAACTATCCTGTCAACCAAGAGTTTGAACAGCAACTGTCAAGGCCATTCTACTTCCGACAGAGAGAACATGGCACCGTGGTGGACGTTCTGTTCCAAAAGACTGCAGAATCCCCAGAGGTCGCTGCCTTTAAGAAAGGTAAAAATGCATTGTTTAGATGCACAGAATTACGTTGGAGTCCGTAAAAACAGAGATATGTTTTGTTCTATTTAGTATTGAATTGAAATAACCTTCATATCCCCATATGCTTAGGCCTACTCTGGGACCTGGAGTCACAGGAACTAAAGGCAAAAATGGCAGAAAAAATATTGCAACTTTCGGCGACTTAAGGCGACTTTAGGCGACTTAAGGCAATCTTAGGAGACTTGAAGCACCTTAATTTCACTCAAGTGATGCAAATCTAAACTCAGCAACAGTCTCTCCATATACTTTAAAATCATCAAGAAAATATTTTGCAATAAGCCAAAATTGTACCAATCATTTTTTTTTTACTTTTGTATTCACATAAGTCATCATAGTCTCAAATATCCAAAAAAATACTATTAACACCATTAGTACCCCAGCACTGAACAGTTACTATTATAAGAAGAACAATAACAGTAAATACCAGCAAGGTAGCATAAATATTAGTGAAGATGTCACAAAAAAAAACAAAACAAAACGTCAAAATTTAAGAGGCATGATTAATAGCAAAATATTTAAATGTTTTCCATACAAACAACAAGGGAATTAAATTAATTAGGCTTATTTACATGCATTTTTTTTACAATGCTTCCCAAATTATAGAAATGATTCTATAAACTTATCTGCCATACTTTAGGAATCTCCATTGTCATTTTCGCCTAGGAGTTTAGCAAATGACATGCCTTTCCAAAATTGCTCAGTCCTTTTCATGGACCCAACTGATTTGCTGCTATCGTGCCTCAGTCAGATAATACATTCCAATACCATAATGAGTACGCTAAGGTCCTTCGTAAGAACACTTCCTTTCAAATTTCACCAACTACTTATCTATTGACGACATGTTTATGAAGTGAATCCAATCTTTCTAGAGGCTTTCACCACGGTTGATGAGACTAAAAGGAAATATCCCTTCCAGGCTCTCACTAGTTACCACCTGGCACATCACAGATCTTCAGAACGACATTTTCACATCGAAATTCTAGAAATTGATATATATAATATTTATAACAAACAGACTGGTCTCCGCCATTTTGATTCTCCCAGTAATCCTTGTGCCACTAACTGATTTCCATGCTACAAAGAGACGAGACATCTCGCGTGTTTCGATCCTTCCGGCCTGTGCCACGGAAATTCGAATTCTCCTTCTAAGTGTTCCCGTTTGTAAATCTATTTAAAATCACCAAATTCAAACTCTCACAGAGAATTAGTTACGCGATTTGTTTTCTTTCTTGTTTTGCAAATGCCTGTCGAAGTAATTGTGCTTGCGTGAGTGCGAGTAGCTCGCGTGCAGTTTAGTCATGGAGCCAAACCATAAGTCACGCGTTCCAAATATTGGCCTGCAGCCATGCTGACTGAGAGTTTTCAATTTTCTTTTTCAAGTCCCGCAAATTGAAAATTTCACCGTTCACGCAGAGCAGTTTTTTTTTTTAACAAAACTTGACTTGTCACATAATATAAAACACAGCAATTTACAGAAAAAAAAGATACCTCACTTTTGATGCTTGATCACATGAATTGTATAGTCTCGAGGGCCTTCAAGGGGTTTTGGAGAACAAGGAAACATGGTCATTTGTTTCAAGGGAACAAGGCATTTTTGGGATTAAGAACAATATAATTTATTTAGAGAACAAGGGAGAAAAAAAAAGAAATTTTCAAGTAATCAAGACAAAATTCAAATCCCCTGAAACAGTTTTTGAAACAGTTTTTGTTTGGTAGTCAACGAGTTCCTTTGAGTGCTCTGCGTTTGTGGATTGTTCAGTTCAACTTAAATAATCCATGTCGACGAAAGCACCACAGAGACCAAAATCATACGATCAAAATTGGGCTGGTTTGTTAGGTGTTAGCGACAAAGGAAATATTGCTTGCATTGGGTCACTTCCTTGGCGCTTTCGCTGTTTAACAACGTAAAATTTCAATCAATAACTCGTGGGTTTCCTCTCCGCTGTTTACGAGTGTGCTTTTTCGTTTTCGAGTCTCTCAGCCTATTCCATTTGGTGCACATTAGAGAGTCCACATTAAGCTAAAGCATTTTAAAAATTGAAAAGAATTAGCAGACAGTAACTAAAATTATTTTCTTACTAAACTGGGTGCACGAGCGGTGGAATTCAAATCTTGTAACGGATATTTCCCACCTGGAACAACATTTGAGACTCCTTTTAATTGACCATATTCATATTCTCGGTATTGGACTGGAACTATCTTGCAATGGAGGCTAATACGGGGGAATAAAAAAATGTCTCAACGCGTATGTTTTCCTTTAAGTCTACAACAATCATCATTGGTCTCTGTGCGAAGAGGCCCGGTAAAGAAATTAAGTGAAACATGGTGAATGTTTTTTTGTTCTCTAAAGCTTAGTTGTTATTATTTTTTTCATTGGGTTTGAGTTGAATTGTGAATAGTTAAGTTGAAAACTCCCATTAAGGACAGCGCTTTAAAAAACAAGCAACATATCATTTGACGACTTTTACTGATATAAAAATAAAGGGTCTGGGCATTTTCTTTGTGCGAAGATTTTTTTAGGCAAATTTCCAAGCCCCCAACAAACAAAGATTTGGCTTTCGCGACCGTTCCCTTTTCCTTTATGCTAAGATGACATTTACGACCGATACTTCCGCGACACCTAGTAGCAGATGCTCCTGAGCGAAAAACAAACTCTCGGTCACACGATCTTATAATATCTGGAAAAAAAGCCAAGTAAATACAAGAGTGAAGGGAATTTATCACATATAAAAAAGCTCCTGATGCCCTGAGTGATTTTGGGTTGATAGGACCACATAATGAAAACAAATCAGAGATTTCTCTTGACGCGTTAGTAGGTATGTCAACATATTCAGAGAGTTGTATTAGCCAAACAATTATATGTAAAGCCAGCAAATTCTTGGCCAGCAAATTCTTCAATGCAGTCCTTATACTGGATGAGAAACATCTTTTCGTTCAGAAATAGATAAAACGATCTCGAGCAAACAAACACGCTCTCTCTACGTGAGAAAAGAAATCAGAACGCTAGTACTTTTCCGAACGCTATTTGCATACGTGTGGTCTGAATCGACTGGATGCTCGCGAATCAATATATTGATTTATATTACTATGACCAGTTTATTGCGAATGCTACCCCATGTTTTCTCCGAGCCGTACAATTTTCATTCGGCTTGCTATGTATGGCTTTGTTCGTTCCTGTCTATTGGCTGGGGCGTTCCGCATTCCGCAGGGAAGTATACTTGGACCACGTTTATTTAGTTTTTTTCTTTTTTTTTTTAGTATATACACTAAAGAGCTTCCTTTAGCGCCACAGAAGTGCAGCGTTCAGAGTTATCTAGACCACACTAAGCTAGTTGTCTCCTTCAAAATTTGCCGACTAAAGAGATGACTTGCATAGAATTGGTCAATGGTGCTCCAACAACCTTCTCCCATTGAACCCAAGCAAAACTAAACTTATGGTGTTAGCAGCAGGCAAATGCATTCTAGATTGGTTACTCCTCGCCTCACCTTTATGGGAAGAGATCTCGTAGCTGAACATACCGCTAAAGATCTTGGGTTGATTTTGGAAACTAACTTGACCTATGATGAACACATTACCAAAACTGTATCTTCCTGCATGTCCTGTCTTAGTCAAATCAGCTGCACGAAGCACGTTTTTGACAAACACACTCTATTAACCATTATAAACGATTTAGGTTTAAGTAAGATTTATTTTTCGAACGTATGGGCGAACAGATCGAAGCGTAACGTGAGTAAATTGCAAAGTATTCAGAACTTTGCAGCTCGAATCATGACCAGAACGCGCAAATACGAACGTGTCACACCAGTTCTAAAAGAGCTTAAATGGCAGTTCCAGTAGCAACTCAGTTATACTTTAGAAACGCTGTGATGGCCTTTAAATGCCTAACATCCCGTGTGCCGGAGTACTTTTCCTCTCAATTCATAAGGCGAAAAGAAATAAGCAGGCGTAGTACAAGAGGGTCAAACGACCTTTTATTATAAAACAGTTCGTACTTGGAACTCTTTGGATAGTTATCTTAGAACTTTTAAATCGGTATCTGCTTTTAGATTTAACATGAAACGTAAACTGCTAAAGGAATTTATAGATTCTTAAATGTTAGTGTAAATAATTTTTAGGTGACCTTAAAGTAGATTTTTGTTGTTGCCATCTTACTTTTATTGTTATACTTATTTAAATTTAAGTTATTGTCTTTGTAAAGTATCTTGGGGGAAAGTCAATAAAGTATATATGTATTTCGAAGCGTAAACATCATACATTTCGGACATTTGGTCAGATCAAGTCAGTTGCACGGCAAACAATGGGCGCGATCCATTCAACCAAAATTTCCGGGGCGAAGTTCGGAAATTTCTTGGGGGCAAATGGATCGCGACGGGTCCGGAAGGTCTCGTTCCATTCCTCTCTCAAAAAGAGTTTCGCGCTCATTTAAAAGGAGGATGTTGGATAGCTGTTGCCCGTGTTTTTTAATAGAGTTACATGGCATATTCGACTTATTAATGATATTATGCGAGCTGTTTCATGCGTAGAAATTTCACCCATATCATTAACGGGTTATTTTTAACAGGCTGCAGATTTTGTCGGTTAAGTTCAAAGATCTTCGAACACCACTTTAGAATAACGAAAGAATATTCGAAAGTCTCACGGGAAATAGACCGTTTGTAACAGCCAAAACATACACTGCGTAACACAGCTTTGTAATTGTTGTTACTACACAGTACGAGTAACACCGATGGAAAGCAACGAACAGCGAGGTATTGGGATTGAAAATGAGTCGAAAAGGTCGAATGGAACGGTCAATTTCGATCGGACCGGTCCAACCGGAAAAAGTGGTCCACCTCGAAAGGTGGACCCGATTTTTCGAAACTTTTCCGTTTGGACCGAGCCGATCCATTCAGTTTTACACCAAAATTTCCGGAAATTTTGGTTGAATGGATCGCGTCCAATAAGTCCTTCTTCAAGCGTTCGAAATGCTCGTGCGTGTTTAAATCTTTCAAATCGAACGAACGTGAAATAAATTAAGCCCCAAAAAAAAAGAAATCTACGTTTACAATAACTAATCAAGAGGTTTTTTTAGATGGTTGTTTATTATACACTTTTAAATTTTCTTTGAACATTTTGAAGTGGGAAGTCATCATTCAATTTGTCGAGCCCCCTTCTCAACATCGTTATGTTGTGGTTTGCGGTTGTAGTGGGGAGGGAAAGGTGGACCTATTTGGGACGGCCTCTCTTCCCAGTCGATGACAATGTTGAACAGTAACGCTGACATAACACCTTCCCGCCGGACGCTTCTTTCATTATATATTGTAGTGAACCGAATGCATGTTTTATTAACTTTCAAAAATGCATTTCCATTAAAAACCAGGCAAGTAATGTGATCAAAATTTCCTGACATGGTTTTTTTAGAGAAAGGTGTCAAGAAGACATAGCAATGTTGATCGCTTCCTCCTGCTCAAATCCGACCGAAAACGAACATGATTAATGAACTTCTTTACTTCACAAAATTTGACACTGATCGGAAAATAATATTTTTTTTTATTTTAATGAATACACCGTCGTAATCTACAATTCGTGAGCTTTTAGAAAATATATATTTTTATGGGGTTTGCGACAAACCTTCGACCGTATCTTCACCTCTAAACCCTACTCCTTTGAGCATACTGTTTTCGGGTGTATACCGTTGAATTCGTTTGTCCTATTACAAATTACCAGTTCCAGTTTTCATTTCAGAGAGCTTTTTGTCTCAGACAATTTACACCACTCACCGGAATTGAACGGCAATTTTGAAGTTTATTTCCACTAAACTCTCTGAAGTGTGTATTTTCAACACATCTAACTGGACTGAGAATAGACAATAACACATATATGTAATGCACTTCTCAACATTAGGTATCGTTGGTGCTTTTCAAGTCAACCTGAGGGACGCGCATAGAGCCAACACCTACGAGGTGCAAGAGCATGATGATTC
>OMLO01004961.1_pt1 | contig 11163 bp, 7 predicted proteins | sample 1674811 | NCBI WGS metagenome assembly OMLO01 (sample SAMN06265003, study PRJEB25207) | coral metagenome | isolation source: Coral host | place: Mexico:La Bocana,Puerto Morelos, Mexico | collected 2008-11-13 | reverse complement strand
CCCTGACATTTCGAGCCAATCACATGAAACTGAACAAACCGACAAACCCCAACTGGGTCCAACTGTCCAAAAGTTCTGGCACTCGAGTCACTTCTTTCATTCAATTGTGTGACAGTGGAAATCTCCACAAATCGAGCGAAATTCTGAGCCTCCAAAGAGAAATACGCAACAAATACACTTCCTGAAACTAACGTAGCACCTGCAAATGGGCCATCCCGAAAGGAAATTTCATCTTCCAACCACCAATTTTCAGGGGAGAGCTGTTGGTTTCAGGGAGGGTAAACTCAACAACACTCAACCTATCCAACCACCAACCTATGAATGAAACAAGTCCCTGCCTTTAGTAGCTGTCTCCCTCTGGTTCCACTTTGATGACCAATCATCACCTGTTGATTTCTTTTTTGGGGGGGAGGGTGCGTTTGAGGCGTGGAACCTCCGTGTTTGGTCGTGTCAAATTGACGTAGTGTTCTCTCCCGAAAAACGGGCACTGTTTCAGTGGAGTTCTTGGGTGGATGAAGTGATGTCAGAAAATCTGACAGATTCAAACATTTCTTCGGACGGAACCTCACCAATGCGGAACCAATGGAGAAATCCTACGTTTATGCCGAAAATGTATCATATACTCACAAAAATTGTTGCCTGACGTACCTTCAAAGAAGGAAAAATCAAGGGTTGAAAATTCAGGGACCAAAACAATCATCCTGTCTGAGTTAGACTGTTTCATCAACCTGGATGTGTTGATTATTAATGTGCACTACTGCTAGTCAGACCCCCCTGTAAACCCCCGCTGCCTCGAGGCTTAGGTTTCCAATCATCCTCCCAACCTGCTGTCCAGCAAAGGGTGATGGGGGATGATATGTTGTGATGGATCAAACTGGAAGCAGTTAGATGGACTGGAGAAAAAATGGTGCTTCCATGGTGTTTGGGAAAATTATCTCAATAATTCGCCTAAATTATCTGAGCTGTCTTTTGCCCCATCCACACATCTCTTCTATCTCTCCACCATCAGTGATTTCTCATGTCATGGTATGGCCTCCGCCTGCGGACCAGTCTTTTTTTCCACCTGAGAAGATTTTGGTGGAAAACTATGGAGTCGCGTTGGCCAATGGGCCAACTCTCTAAGATGCCTGAGTACGTATTGAAATGTGATGCAACTGCTACAACTGATATGAGCAAGCATTTATCAATGGCTCGAGAGAGAGAGAGAGAGATATATATATGTTTAGCCTCACTCATCCCCTGCTGTACGCACAAACGATTCTCTTTTTGTGCCCGACTTGAAAAGCTCTGAGTCCATGCCACGACGGCCACCACGGAGTCTGCCACTTGACGTCGAAGGTCACCAAAGGGGTTGTAGAAGGACAGCACACGGCCGTCAGAACCACCAAACCATCTCAAAGACAGAGGGGGCAGAACTCATCTCCATGTGGTAGTCGTGGTGTACATCCACTTGTAGAAGCGGGCCAAGGCCTAGGCCGTGCAGCTGGTCAAACCAAGCAAGGCTCTAAAGCTCCTTGAAGGGAATATTGTGCTAAGGGCGCATTGCCAGAAGGACTTCGAAGAGAGAAGCCAAGGCTGCAATGCGGTCTCGAGTTGAAGAAGGTAATCCAGGCAGCACTGATTCTGCAACTGCCTCTTGAAGATAGTTTTCCAATGTTTGCTGATGACGCAAACGCATCCTCCAAAGTAGCAAAGGTATGGCTGTGCCCTTTTGAAAGCTGCTGACGCAGCCTCCTCCTCTCAACCCTCCTGGTGTCAGATGAGCTGTTGCAGGGATCGCTAAGGCAGCGATCACAGCGTCCCAGCGGCGTCGAAAAGCACTGGCAGAACATCTGAGTAGAGGCTCGCGTCGATCAAAACCATGATAGACACCTTCCAAGAAGCTCACGAAAGAAGGCATCTCGATACACAGGTGCTGCACTTTACCCAGTCCACGTCTACGGCTCTTGGGGTTATCGATTCTGACATAGGCTGTTCGGCAGTCACTTTGAAGTAAGTCACTTGGCAAAATCAGGTGCCGACGTTCGGCTCTAAGAGGCTCACCAGGTCGGGAGATTCCGAAGTAGGAGATGCCGACCACACTTGCAAAGCGCCGCCAGCCCCAAAGGATGGCACATGCTATGATTGCTTTTGCAACGGGCTCTGGTATCGGGACCCGATGGGTGGGAGGCTCACATATCTCCCATTTTGACACCAAATCCCAGCAGCACTGTAGATAGGGCTTTGCACCAACAAAAGACTGTTGAGTGTAGACCACCAGGTGACGAAAACCAAATAAAGACTTTCCTTCTCCATATAGGTGACAGCCATACTCCTTGAGAACCTGAGCTAGTAGCCCAAAATGCTTCAGCACAGAATCCACAGCCTCCGCACTGAGTTGAGAGTTCAACCAATCGGAGAAGTCATTCCAAACACGGGTCTGGATCGGCAAGGTCTTGGGCTCGACCAATGTCACATCATCAAGGTACCCTGTCCTTCCCATTGGTGGCCTGCGAGGGCCAGGGTTTGAAGCTTCCCCGATTCTGCCTTCTCCTGCAAAAGCAGCGTCAGAGGGACGTCCAGCAGTAGGGGCCACAGCCTGTAAAAGGCACCCATTGACGTAGTTGGAGGCCAGTTCTTCACAGATACCCTTTGGGTAAGGTTGGGCCACAGCAGTCCAAGATTTCTTATGTGTGGCACTACGACCTCTGAGTAACTGGTGAGGTTTCCCACACCTGCATAGATCTCGTCGTCCACCAAGAGGTCCGTCCGTGTAGAACTTGGTCCTCTTCCGCCACCTTGTTCCGTAGCGGCAATAGTCAACCAACCAAGGTTGCACCTTTGGCCACCTCTGAAGTAACGTTTGCCATTCAGGTAGCCGAAACATAAAGGAGGTTGCAGGGTTCTCCATCCATATCTGAAGTCCTCGTCTCAAGCAGAACTCCAGGAAAGAAAAGAACCAAAGTGCCATCTGGTTACCTTCTTTAATCTTAATCTTCATCTTGTCACTGGCAGATTCCAATCCATAGGGTGAAGAACTTGAACGTACCGGTGGAGTTATTGCAGTAGAGAACGAAGTGCACACAGGTCCACCTCCAGCTCCACGAAAAGCACCGAAAGATACCAGCTGCTTGAGCTGACGTTGCAGCTTGGGATCCATAACATCTTCTCCAGGCCCATGTGCAAGATCAACACATAGACTCCAATGCCCTTTTCGTGCTAAAGCTGCAGCCACACCTCGCTCTCCTGAAAAGACGTCTAAAAATCCTGGTCGTTGAGGAGGCCAGGTCTCTCCAGCAGGGAAAACAAACATGTCCCGGGGAAACTCGGCTAGGGCTGCAATGGCTGCTTCTGACAGCTCAATCTTCTCCGGGGCGGACTGCACTTCATCTTCAACATCAAAGGTGGGCTCCCGAAACTCAATGCTCCCTCGTAAGGGTCCATGACCACCCGCATCCTCAGAGTGGCATGGGAACTGAAGTCTCCCTCGGAAGGGTCCAGGTCCGAGATCGGAACCTGGGAGTTCGGCAGTCGCTCCACCGGACCCATCTGCTTCTCTCAACACCCCTACCTTTGGACAGCAGCGGTCAGACTGACATGCGCCTCCAGTAGGAGTAATGAGAGCAGCAGCCGGACCCGGAGGAACTTTCGCACTTGGAGGCTTGTCATCTTCACGACGATCCGATGTAGTTCCAATCTTTTTCTCAGCACCAGTATCTCCAAGCAACTCAGAGAACGGGGGCAGATCTGCGACTGAAATGTCATCAAGACCATGTTCGGCAAGCCATCTATCAAAACCGTCGAAATCTCCAGCCTCGATCTCAGCAATCCATTCGGGCCAGCAGCGTGTGGGTGGTCTGATATCTCTGCCTCTTGTCGGCTTGTATCCTATTTAGTTTCGTATGGAAATAGAGGCACTCCAAGTAGACATCCAATCCAAGCATCCAAGGTATTGAACGAACGAGCTCCTGATTCAAGGCCTTTGATGTCGCACGCCCCTTGATGAGGGTACCCAGGGCCACTTGAGAATCAGCCCCCAGCAAAAGCCGGCTAGAAGGAGTTTGCTCTCCTAAAAGTCTTTCAACTCGAAGGGCAGCGCGAAGCTCACCAATATTGATGTGCCTCTGACCTTTCTTTGCGCTGGCGAAGAGCAGCTTGTAGTGAGGGGCTTCGGCGCATAGTTCAAAGAGTGGATTGCTCCTGTAGCAACCTTCTCCCGGTAGTTCTTCTTCTTCACCAAGCAAGTCATGACTTTTCATCCAAGCATCAGCGGGGGCGAGAAGCTTCGCCCAAACGCTCTTCCGTAGTCCGTGCCTGATCAGTTCCTTGCCAAGACTCCTCGGGATGGAGCCAACAACTGCAGCTTCACCCCAACCACTTGCATCACTTGCTGCTATCTTCTCAGGTGTAGAGGCCCTCAGATCGGTGACTGCCAAAGGTAGCAGCATCCCACATAAAAGCAAAGTGGATTTTGCCTCTCCAGATAGGGCTACAATGGACCGTGGGCTAACTCCTCGATAGCTCTCAAACAAAGGATCCAGCAACGCAAGAAGTCTCCGTCGGTAAAGAAAAAGGGAGATCAAGGACCCCACCACCACTTGCATAAGGTTACCAGTACTGGCACCAAGTTCAGCCATCTTGAAAAGGATACCTGCTAGTGGTATAGCACGCTTGAGCGACCCACGGATGAGGCCTGACTTTCCGTCCACATCTGCGCCCCAAAAGGTGGCAGTTTCTTCATCACGAAAGGCCTTCTTCTCGTGGGGGATAAGTCCAACTTCCTTGTAGACATCCTGCATCTTAGAGGCTGCTTTTCCACCAGGGCTCAAACCACTGCCGTCACCAGATCCTGTCAAAGGTGCCTTGGTCATAGTAATGAAATCGTCTATAACTATCCCAGTGATAGTCTCAGAGCGAGGAACTGGTTTCACCATGGTGAGCAACGACTCCTCCTGGATGATACCATGTTGCAGTCCCATCGAAAGATGACAGGACTGCGCAAGTTCCACTGCTTGACAATCACCCATCGCTAAACTTGCAAGGCTTCCAAAAAGCTGTTTGGTGTGGCCATGATGAGGTTTAAAGCAATGCAGGTGTGCCACTTCAGATGGATGAACGCTGCCCACCAATATGTTACGCCTTGCTCGATTGCGACTGACCTGGAACACGTAGTAAAAATCACGCAGATCATTTCCAGACATCAACATCTTCTGATCTGGATCTAGGCACAGTTTGGTGAGTGCCTCGGCATTGGCAAGGCTCCTGATCCACCGCCCCGGGGGCACCTCGAGGCAGTTGGCGCCCCTCGAGTCCAATATAAGTCGGTCCCGTTCCATGTCTTTTACTACGGCGAACAGGCCGGAGCCGAAGGATGGAGAGACCTCGTGGGCTTCGAAGAGGGCCAGTCGACTTGAGGCATCTAATAACTCGAAAAGTCGGATCTTCTGAGACCTGGAGCAGTGGATTCGGAGTTTAGGAGGTCTGCCATGGTAATCTCTTGGGTCCAGCCTCTCTTTGATTGGATCTTCAAAAATCCGCCGTGACAAGTCATCAAGATACGGTCCAGGATTGAAACTCGGTGTGCCAATGAAAGACAAGCGAGAGGGGTCCACAGGTTTGAACGTGCTCATCGAAAAACCTTCACTCATCCCAAGCTGGACACAAGCACGAGCTGCGACACCCGGAGCATCATCCTGCGATCTGGCAGGGTAATAGTTGTGGCCAACCTGGCCAATTGTAGAAGCCTGTTGCTCCAGAGAGGTCAGCACGTCATTCATCGATTCCATCTTTCCTGCCGTTCCCCATAGCTTCAGGTCCCACAGGTGAAACATGAAACCAAGCTGCAGCAAGATGTTCGAACCTCTCCACCACCATCCATTGCTTGCGAGTGAGGGGCCTTCCAACCCAATCCTCAAAACCAGCAGTTCGGGGACGGCCCAAGAAAAGATAGTTCAGGCATACTACCACACCACAGATCCATCTCTTCATGGAACCACGCAGAGAGTCCTCCAAAGAGCCTCCACGAAGAACTTCCGGGTAAGGAAGGGGCATAGGAAAAACATTGCGAGCAGCTGTACCACAGGGCTTGCTGTGGTCAAAACGTCGGGACACAAAAGATCTGGCAAAAGAGCTCAATCTGCACCTTCCTCTCAACATAAACCGCCAGCAGCACTTCAGCAAACTGCGACCATGAAAGGTAGGAGCCCGTGAGCCAGGAAGTTGAATTGTAGGCCGGCTAACATCAGCAGAAGGAGGAGGCCCAGCCTTTGCTTCCCCCTTCTCATTTCCATCATCACTCACTCGTCCGCCTCCGCGGACCCTCCTTTGCCTCCCTTTGCTTTGGCTTTTGCTTTCCTCTTTGGATTTGGTGGATCCCCAACATCTGAAACTCTCTCGGTCCTTGTGGTGTTCGACTTGCTCCCCAGCTTCTTCTTGGTCTCCACGTAGGCATCGACTTCCTTGAGATGACTGAGGAACAGGTCCACCCACCGGTGGTCGTAGAGCACTGTATGCTGGGACTCCTGGATGCTCGGGCTGACATGGGTTGCAAACATCTGATATGGAGGTGGTGGCTCCAGAAGGGAAACACTCGAAATCAACCAGCTTCCTTGATCGATGCTGGCCAGATCGGCCGCCCCAACCAGGAGTGCGCACCTCGCACGGGCTTCTTCGCTCCTCCCTGCTATTAGGGAGTCCCACACTCCAGCTACTTGCCAAACCCAACGAACATGGCTCTGGTAGTTCTGAACCCTGCTCTTCGCAGCTAACCATCCACGAACAGTTGTTCCCGGGATAACGGCTCTCCTGGCTGCACAGGTCTGGACTGAAAATCTGCTTGGAGGTTCGACTCGATCACCTCGTAGATGTACTTGGGGTTCTCTTTCAAGCATTTGGTCAAGGCTCGCAATGCTGCCGCATTCCTCTTTCCACCACCAGAGCTTCCTTCGCTTCCAGCAGCTGACCCAGATCCTACGCCGTCCAGCAGTGCTTCGAGTTGGTCTTTCTTGGTCTTGTTGGCAGCAAGGCGGCCAGCTATCTTGGTGAGCTCGAGCAGAGCCTTCTCCACAGTAGTGACCTCTGCAGATCCACCTCCGTCGCCAGGACCTTCTACATCTGGTTCTGCTCCCGGTGGAAAGTCCTCCTCCGACTCTGAAAGGGGACCGCCTCGAACTTCTCGTCGACCACGTGGGACTTCTTCCAATCGCTTCGGTCGTTCCTTCATGATCTTTCCAACTTCGCAAAGGTGAGCTGCTGGGATGCCAGCTTGCAATGCATTCTGAACAGTGGACGGGTCGAGGCCTCGAAAAGCCTCCCGACGGGGGCCTCCATTGTCTTCTCCTCCATGAGCGACGGCTGCAACCTGCTTCTTGCGAGAGGGAGGAAGCAACGTGGCACCACCAGTAGCCTGCCCTAGTAGAGCGTCCAATCCACTCTTCATATCCCTCATCATAGCCTCGAGATGATCGAGGCGTGCAGTAGAATCTCTTGGTTGAGAGCTTTCGGGGACCACTGCGGACTCGGCAGTCATGAAGTTGAAGTGATCGTTGGCCACCTCCACCAAGGCGGGTCCAAATGGCACAGCTCTCTGACCTTCGTGCTCTCCAAAAGGGAAGTCTGCGTCTCCAGGACCAATGAACTCCAAATTCTTTTCCAGCTCGGGATGAAGAAAGCCAACCCAAACTCGAAGCTGCACCACTATGTCCTCTTCCGCCTCCCTTGAGTCTTCGAGACATGATGCCACAGCCACCAAATTTGGCTTAGCTAAAGCCCGGGATCCAAGTCGCCTCTTCTGCACACTTTTGCTCCAGACAGTCTCAGGCACGGCCACCAGTAATTTGCCGTCAATCACAGCAATGGCAGCGATCTCACAGCTCTTGTCTCCTTCTGTGAAATCCAAATCCAAAGTTCCAATAGTATAGCCAAAGTCAAGGGAACCGTCGTCTTGTAGTATCACAAAACTGCGAGGTCCTGGAATTTCAGGAACCTCCTGGCCGCTCCCGGCCTCAATCTCCGGATCGTTTTCAAGGGGCTCCGGAATACCCCCTTCCAATACAGCCATCAGTCGGTGGTGGCAGGCCAGGAACAGCCTGCTGCTTCAACTGCTAGACGGGCCTCGCGTTGCGAGGGCAGTCCCACGAAGACACTGTCACCAGGGCTTCCAGCTCGGAAACAAAGAGACTTCACCGCCGAGAACCTAGAGAAGATCCGGGCGGGATGCTCAGTGACCAATCCGTTGTAGTCACGCAGCACCACGTAGACTCGGCTCTGTAAAGGATTAAGCCGTTCTCTTCCACTCCTGCCTCTGTTGAGTCCGTCCAAGGACCTGCGGAGAAACTCTCCAATCTCCCTTGCCACTACCTCACGAAAGGGCCAAGAAGGAGGCAATCCAGCTGCCGGAGGTCCAGGCACTGGTGTCACCACTGAGTAGCTGCCGCTACCCGAAGGGATTGAAGCCACAGGAGATGGCTCGTCCACAGCACCAAGGGAGATCTCTCTGCTATCCTCAATTTCCCTAGACAGTTCAAGCAGTTGATCCTCTTGACGGTCCACTCGCAGTTGCAGCCGCCTCAACTCGTCTCGGAGTTCAGCGACCTGGCTCTGCAGCACACGTTCACTGTCAGGGCCACGGGAGCTCATGCAAGAACCTTATGCAAACTCCTCGGAGGCAGCTCAGCTGCTAGCCAGCCCCACAACCAACGGCGCCACCTCTGACGCAAGAGCCACAGCAAATCCACCAAGGGCCCAATACACAGCCCAATGCAGATTCCACCAAGCAGCACCACCCAGGGAAAGTTGTCAGTGCTATCCAGGCCGCTGCAGCTCAAGTATGGCACAACAGGCTCAAGTGGAGTGTCGCGGGTGAGGTCACGGGCGAACTGAATCAACAAACCTGAAAGGACACCTGAAGCCGAACCTATGGCAACAGGTCTATCCATCCAAGGAGCTTGACCCAGAAAGCCTGCAGGTATTCACATCAGCGAAACATGGGCACATATTGTATATGATTACATCATTATATTTGTTTTGAATGGCGATATCCTATAAGAATCCACCTTGTCTTCCAGCCGCCGCGGATCCAAAAGTTCAAGAAACATCCGGAATAACTTGACTACAGTATGTAACACACACGTATCACATGTTCAAACCTTACTCAACTAACGAACCAGGCAATTAATAAAGAGTTCAAACGTCATTTTTCCTATTATCTACATTTATCCTCCCTTGATTCACACACAGCACTCCTTTTTCCAATTGGGGTGATATCGAATCAGCCAGCTCCACGGCTGAGGGCACGGCAGTGTGACAGGTGAGACAAAATGACATTGCACTGGCATTGCTAAAAGACATGTATCATACGTGGTTGCCTCGCAAGGGAGGAGTGGGTGGGTTTTGCGAGGCAACCAAAAAGGCGGAAACCCACCCACTCCTCCCTGAGCCATCTGCTGTCGGATAAAACGCTATCAACAAGTTGACTGCTAGCTTATCCTCCCTTGATTCACACACAGCACTCCTTTTTCCAATTGGGGTGATATCGAATCAGCCAGCTCCACCCCCACTTCTCTTCAATGATTCGATAGTGATCTTGGGAAAGATTCGCTTTGCGGAAAGTCTTTCAAAGATTGAGCAGTCAAATCTGGATGGCGGGTCTGCGATGTTGCATCTTGTCGGTACACGTGCAACCCAAATATTTATGTGAAATTCCTCTTCAAAAATGTTCAAATTTTCAATGAGCTTCCCAACAAAACCGCACCTTGTTGTTGATGCAGCATATGCTCCCCTCACGGAGTCATTGTCAACATAAAATACAATCATTGATCCTGCCAACATATGTTTCCAAGCCTTCATTGCTATCCAAACTGCAAGTAGCTCGGCTTCAAAAATGATCGTTCCTTTCTCGCCATGACCCATCAAAACGCACAAGTCAGCCTCAGCGGGTTCGGAAAAATATTCGACGATCTCGCCACATGAATTGATCAGGACACCACCTAGGCCAACACACACCTTTGCATCCTTCTCGTAGAATGCATCCGTGAAAATGAACCAGGTCGTCGTTGCCGCAGCGTCAATCAGTCGAGGTCGGTTGCTGTTCAACGATTCAACGAAGTCGCTAAGCAAACACTTGACTTCAAAGGAAAGCCGCTCGTCCCCGACAGTACTGTGTTCTGCCATGGCCTTCAATGCTCGTCTCGACAACCGTCCAAAAATCTGGTTTTCAGCAAATTGCATCCTACCCCTCAGACGGTTTGCCAGCGTCTTCTTCAGAGAACCTGTCTTAATGACAGAATTGATGTCACGAGTGAGCTCTTCAATCCTGCTGGTTGTATTTGACACTTTTACCACTTTTCAAGCGTTCCAGACAAGTCGAAGGTGACACCAAGGCAATGAAGGCAATGAGCAAAATCTGCTGCCTTTGACCCCTCCTCGGCAATGTTCCACCCCAACAGCTTAAAGAGCAGAGTTGCAGCATGGTGGGTATTGCCGGCTAACGAGACCTTACTGAAACACAAGAAGTCGTCGTAGAAGAATGTCCATGGCAGCGTCAGCTGCGTTGTGCCAAGAAACCACAACGAATGCGCCACACGCAAAAAGCTGTATACGGACTGGACAGATCCAAAAGGCAGTGCAATCCCACCAAAGATGTCTGCTTTATCCTTGTGCGGGTTGTGAATGGAGATGTACGAGAAAGGTCTATTGCTTTTCTCAATGAATAACTGTCGGTATGCAGCCTTCAGATCATAGCTTCTGCCGACAATGTCCAATGGCGTGCCAGCTCGTTGAGAAGACTGCATCCAAGAGCTCAGCAGAGCACTTGCAATGTCGATAGTATGAAGGAAAGGTGTCTCATCAATGGTGCAGGTAGCATTGACAAGAGATCCAGAATAGTCATCTATGCATCTGTATTTCGTCTTTTGCCACAAGGCAAATCTTCTAGAAATCACCGCGTTGTGAGGCAGCTCGCTCAATTCGTGAGGCCCCGACAACCAACCTCTTTCTAGTTCTTTGAGGGTCTCGTCGTACACAAAGGAGTCACATTCCTTGTCGCCAGAGCTGCAAACCCCGCTCAAAATGGCTCCCCTCAGATCTGCAGCGTGTTGCTCCAAATATTCAACTGATATCGCAGCAGGCTTGTACGTCTTTGCAAAGTGCCCTGACTGCTGAACCTGACCAACAAGGGGAACGCCA
>OMLO01004960.1_pt1 | contig 11167 bp, 9 predicted proteins | sample 1674811 | NCBI WGS metagenome assembly OMLO01 (sample SAMN06265003, study PRJEB25207) | coral metagenome | isolation source: Coral host | place: Mexico:La Bocana,Puerto Morelos, Mexico | collected 2008-11-13 | reverse complement strand
GTGACTACAATGCAACCCTGTTAGATGCCGCTCAGAAACAATTAGAATCATTTTATGAAGAGAAAACAAAAGGAATTATTGTGCGTGCACGCGTCAGATGGCACGAACAAGGTGAGAAGAGTACAAAATACTTCTTAAACTTAGAAAAGAGAAATCACGTCAAAAAACACATACGAAAACTGCATATAAGCGGTGTAACCAAAACAGATCCATCTTGTATACTAAAGGAAGTTGAACAATTCTACTGTGACTTGTACAAGACTAATAACAATCCTACGGACATCGAATTTAAAATGGATTTCTTTTTAAATGATTTAAATATACCTACACTAACGGAAGAACAAAAAAAATCATGTGAAGGTAAAATCTCTTCGGAGGAATGTTTTCGTATTCTCGATACTTTTCAAGACAACAAAACTCCAGGGAATGACGAATTCCAGTCGAATTCTACAAAAAATTTTGGCCTTTAATCAGCGATTGCTTTATTAAATGTGTTAATGATTGCTTCGAAAAAGGAGAGATGTCCCATTCTCAAAAGATGCGTTCATCACACTCACATTGAAAAAAAGGGCCAAGATCGCTCTCTCATTGAAAATTGGCGTCCAATTTCTCTCGTTAAAGTGGATGTAAAAATGATGTCTAAAGTAATAGCCTCGAGAATTAAAAATGTATTGTCTCATATCATTCATCACAATCAAACAGGGCATATTAAAGATCGGTTTATCGGTGAAACCATTCGCTCCATCTATGATATTATGGATTGGACTGTCAAAGAAAACATCCCTGGTTTAATGATTTTCATCGACTTTCAAAAGGCGTTCGATAGTATTGAATGGGATTTCCTTTTTAAATGCCTTGAAGCGTTTAATTTTGGTTCTGACTTTCTCCGCTGGGTAAAACTGTTCTACAAAAACATACAAAGCTGCATAATGAACAATGGTATGATTTCTAAACCTTTCAAATTTGAGCGAGGCGTTAGACAGGGGGATCCACTATCTTTTCATTGTAGCTGTAGAAATGTTAGCAATCGCCATTCGTCAAAATCCAGCTATTAAAGGTATCGTCATTGGCAAGGAAGAGACAAAACTATTACAATACGCAGATGACACAACAGCAATGCTCGCCGACACTAACTCGGCCAGAGTACTGTTTCAAGTATTAGATCTTTTTAAAGACATCTCAGGCCTCAAGATCAATAGCACAAAAACCGAGGGAATGTGGATTGGTGCATCAAAAGAAAACAAAGCAAAACCGTTAGGCATTAAATGGCCTAATGAGCCAATAAAAGCATAGGGGGTGTACTTCACGTACGATCCAAAACTACTAAAAGAAAAGAATTTCATTGAACGTTTGGATAGTATTAAAAAACTCATCAACATCTGGTCCTCTAGAGGCTTATCTGTCTATGGCAAGGCTACAATCATCAAATCCTGTCTTATTCCAAAGTTTATGTTTGTTCGGTACTGCCTACACCTAAAGAATTAGTGAAAGAATTGAACCAACTGTTATTTAAATTTTTATGGAATGGCTCGGACAAGGTCACTCGAGTTTCGGCAATAAATAAATATGAGGAAGGTGGTTTAAAAATGACTGATTTGAATTGCATGATGAAGTCTTTAAGGCTGGCATGGATAAAACGTATATTTGACGACAACAACGGAACATGGAAATCATATCTACAACACCTGCTAGATCCCATGGGAGGTCTTTTCTTTTTAAACTGTAACTATGATATAAAGGATTACAACATCTCTTCTCAGTTCTATTGTGAAATGCGCTCATGGTGGTCGGATTTTCGTGACTCCTTTGCCTCTCAGCGAGATTGGCAAAACATCATTTGGAATAATAAGGAACTTCGTATAGACAAAAGACCAGTCTTCTACAAAAGTTATTTTGAGGCGGGAGTGATTTACATCCAAGACCTACTTTTTGATTTAAATATAAATGAAGCATTCAGCCACTGGTCTGACAAGATTACCAATATTAGGTATTTGCAATGGGCTGGCCTTCGCCACTCGATACCGCCCTTTTTAAAAAATATCATTTCCTGTCCTTCTTCAGCTCCTCCTTCCTTCTCAGTTGACGACAACATCTTTGACGTCAAGAAAAAGAAATCAAAAGACTATTATTCACTTCTTGTTCGCAAAATAGCACAATATCCTAATGTTATAAATAAACTGCAAAACGATTTTAACTGCCACACTCTGTTGTACTTGAATCCTATGTGAAAGGATTTCAATTCAAGGTGCTCAACTCTATTTTACACACTAATTCAAAATTACACAAAATAGGCTTTAAAACAGACGACCTATGTTCATTTTGCAAGGCAGAAGGGAAACCTGGCACCAAATCTCTAATCAGCAGGTTCACCTTTCCCTCTAAGATGTTTTATTTGGAATATTATCCAAACCATGCCCTTTACTCAATTTACTGAACTATTTTATAATAATTGGAAAACTATTCATATGGAACTGCAGAAGATGCCAAATTCGACCCAAAATTCAAGGATTTCGAACTAAAATTGCCATTAAATATGAAACAGAAAGTAAGATCAAAAAGAAAGACTATTTTAAGGAAAAGTGGGTACTAATCCCAATTTAATTATGTAGTATTTCCATTTTTCTGTTAACAATGTAAGTATGGTATTATTTTTATTATTATTTGAAATATTTGAAAAGTGTGATATCTGTAATATCTTTTTTTTTCGCTCAGTTTTTTACATTGTTAGCATCACTTGGTTATTTAAAGTATTCTCCTTTTGTATATCGTATCTTATTTTTGTTACCATTGTTAGATCGGTTATAACTATTGTGAGCAATGCTATCGCGTTTGTAACTTTCAAATGAATTGTCAATAAGTAAGTAATGTCAGTACTGTTAGTTATTTAGTTTTTTTTTAGTTATCATTGTAAATTGTAGAGTGACTATCGTTAGCTAGTTATGGTTAATTGTAAGTTAATTGTTAGTAACATACTATTTGTGAGAAACGATTTTGAAATTAAAAAAAAAAAAAAAGATGGGTGCATTGTATATAGGGGTTTTGATAACCATAGCCACCATTTTGGTCGCTGTAAGAGGAAGCAACCCCTTTCAAGTGCGTTGCATTTTTACTTCAAACAATGAATAATGAATAAGAAATGCTTAGATAAGATGGGGGGAGAGAATTTGACTACGCTGCCTATTTAGTCCAGTTCTGGCTCTCTCTGAAACGGAGCGCTGTGCTCTCAGGAGATAGGTACCAAGAGCGCCAGAACTGAACTACCGGCCCCTTAGTCACTTTCTTCTAAGAGAACATAAGCCCCTCACATGCTCTGCAATTTTACTACAAAAAGAAAATGCCAACCGCGAGCAACTTGTCTCGCAAATAAGAGAGACTTCTGGGTATAAGGGGATTTGCTACATAGTAAGTGAATTTAGGCTAGGCACCCTTTGGGGTCTTACCAGTTTTGTTCTATTTTAAAAAGTTTGTACCAAGGGTTTCTAGGGTGACCATCAAATAATTAGACATTTCCTGAAATAGGTTAGGAAGAGATTGTGTTACCTGCTGTGTGGCTAGACACAACAAAATAATCATATATGCATAATAATATTTTTTCTTCCAATTCCGGCAAATAACTCAGTGAATACAAAAACGACCACAGAAAGTAGAGTTGGGGCACGACTCTGACCTATGGATTATTCATTGGCAAAAATAAATTTACTACTCAGTTTATTACGTAATTGTTACGGATTAAACTATCTTATAATTTGTGAAATTGTACAACAAACAAATTTACCGCAAAATTGATTTTGTTTCAACACAAAGCTTTTAATCAAAGTGGCTCTGAGCCACTCAACCCCGGGCACTCAACTTGGAAAATGGAATGTCTGTAAACAGTGACAATTTTGAACCCACAGACTTGAGGTATTAATCCATAGGTTTAGTTAAAACGCAACGATAAGAGAGTATACGAGCTGTAACAGCGCTGAAACGTTACTGGTAATCCTCTTCAGTGACAATTATTAGAAAAGTATGGCCTCTTGTCCGCGATCAGGAAATCAAGTATAATCGGATACTCATTTTAATTCCTATTTTTTTCATTCTTTGTTTAATTTTCCCACGCGATAACAGTGATTTTTTTCTTTTTTGGTTACCTACCTTTTCAGAAAAATTCAAAGTACTCTATAAGCAAACCAAGACTTCCTTGACAAATGCTAGTGGCTTCAACAAAACTGGTCGCCTTCATTTCCGCAATTTAATTTCAGGAGCTCAACCCTCTAGTAGTAGTAGCGCAAATTTGCAATAGCAGCTTCCCACAACTTCACCTCTGTCATCAAAAACGTTTCCCAATGCGTAGTACAAAAAAATTTGGTTTTTCAGATTAGTGAAATTGTAATAGAAATATCAAATAAACTATACCCAGAAAGCAAACAAATTAAGTTTCCATTTTCAGTGTAACAATGATCGCAGTCATATAGGACTTGACCTATGATACATGTGCCTGCAAAGTTCAGTAGTACAGTCATGATCTAATGTTCAGCAGAATTACTCCAAGAAGTTAAAAGATGAAGGAACGACATTATTCGCACCATCTGCACCACAACTAAAAACTCTGGCAGAGTCATAACACACACCCTGCAAGCAGAACCTTTTCTTACGGTACATATACTTTGATGCTCGCGCTAGAAAAACCAGTTTGACCACGGTAAACCGGAATGACTAGCCCAAGAATTGGGGCTACGGCGACTTCAAAAGATCAAGCAGATTTGTGCAGAGCCTCTTTTTCCGTGTAATAAAAATTAAAGCAAAAGGAAATAAAAGAGGCTCTGCTCGCAGGGTGCATAACACAGTGCCTCGTACGCCTAACAAGTGAAGGAGTATTGGAGTGAAAATCGTCCCACCACTACAACTTGGAGAATATAAATACTTTCTTTAGGAGATGATGGAAATCGTTTTACTAAGCCACTATGTTGTGATGTTGTTTTGTTTGAGTGCGAATGCCTGTTTCTTTGTTAAAATAAAATTACCCATGAAAACATTATTTAGAAATTCAGCTGGAATGCTTGTGATTATAGCGATAGTTTTGTTACACAACAAAAAAGTTTTCCTCACCTTACTCCTGTTATTACTGATAATTTTTAGTGCTTCATGATTGAGGAATTCCCACCAATCAATTGTGCCAGTTTGATCCTTGTCCATTCGTTTAAACTAGAAATAACATAACTGTAAGTCCAGAAGTACCTATAGAGTTTTATCCTCTTTGTTAAACCTGCCACTATGACACAAGAGTGAAAAAATACTCTCAACTCGTTCCCAAATTCAAACATAACCTTGCATTGGTTGTTAACAGCTATTCAATGTACAATCCTTGCAACAATTTATACTGATATCAAATACCGGTAACCAAATTAGGGTAATTCTTCATAACATTATAAATGTGGCATGAATACATGTATAAAGAAAACATAACTAGGAGGATAACATGTGGGAGCACGTAGATTTGGAATATCTTTCGAGTGTTCAATTCGATATGTCATGAATGAGCGCATTTAGCAAGTAAGATGTTAAGTTGAGCACGAGAAGAGATATTCCATATGTACAAGCAACCATGTACTATTTTTTATTATATAAACATACTGGTAATTGTCCAAAAATTTCATGAGGCCGCGTGAAGGTTTCTGAACATTTTCTGAAACTTTCCGAAGATGACGAAGATAACTAGTAATTGCTGAAGACTTTCGATCTGAAGATTTTTCGATCATACACCAACAAGTTTAAGAGTCAATCATGATTTCAGTGAAATTATCAATATCATGAGGATATGGAAAATATGCCACCGAGTCCCAGATCCGGTTTCATATGAATTTTATGAGTGGTGTATTTTCTACTTAAACACTTGTGTTCATATCACCTCATTTCGAGTCTCCTCTTCCATATACGCTGGCATGTGTTCGTGATGCATTTCCTTGTACTGGGATGTTTTGTATCGTAGATACTCATCCTCATTTATCTGTGTGTCTGCTCACAAGGAATCCAATCAAAGGGTCAGTCAAAAGATATATTTTTTAGCACAAACTAATTAATTGGTTTATGCTTTTAGCTCTATATCTAGCAAGTTATAGATAGAGTTGGTTACACCTCATCCATTTTTGTTAAGCTTTGTAAGTCCTCTCCAAACTCCCTAGAGTATGCATCCATGACTCAAGAGATACATGCTCAGCATAAACCAATTCTTCATTTTAAGTAAAATCAACCTGAGAAACACATTAGGCTCTTAACTACACATAGTGACTGCAATCATATTTTTTGTTAACAACAATGAAGCAGGACCAGCGACACAAGATATATTAGTAAGAGCATCAGTACTTACATAGTAACCCTAGTCAACTGTTTCCCATAATGAGATTATTATCAATAATAGTACCTTTCACAAAGTTCTTGATTCCGACTGATTGGTTTTCTCTATGCCTATTTTTCATGTAATGATAAATGTGCATGACCATATGCGGATTGGGTTTTTTCAATTGCAGATATACTGCAATTATAACTTTGTACATTGGTTCCTTGTGATTTTATTGTTTTACTACGGTTTGTAATTAAACTTTTGAAAAATAATGTGCTTGTATGATTTTCAAATTACTTAATGCCTGATTCTTCCCTGAGAAGTACTTTACTCGGTCCAATAATTTGTTCTTACCCTGAGCATAATTATTACCTTGGTTAACATCCAGTCTATCAAAATTTTCTATCAATTGTTGCATTTCGTCATCAGTCAGAAGTGATGTCAAGTTTTCCTGTGGAAAAATAACATTGTCAGCACTCAGCCTACATGGAAACAAGGAATCATGGGAAGAAAAGAAGACATATCTCTTTCCATTTTCTGCCTTTCTCTCATCAGCATCTGCATCTTTAACCAATACTTTCAAACAAGAAATGACTAGTGATGACTCAGGAACTGTAACACGAACAAATTGTAAGCAAATCATCATCTATCCTTTACATGCCAACTGGCCTCAACACCAAAGAGAGGCATTTGACAATGACTACTTGGTGAGAATAACAGAGTGATACCCAGCCAATTGTTACAATCAGTCAGTGTGTCCTTCAATACGTATAATGACAGCTTTGCTCCGATCCAGTCACTTGGGATCTCATCACCATTTCATATACTTAAACAAAGGGTGGGAGTAATATTTCTGCTGCAACCTCTGGATGACACTTAAAAAGCTCAGCATTAAGTTGATCCTGTCCAGGCACTTTGCCATTGAATCTCTAATGGCTTTCATGATCTCCTTTTACTTGGTGCTGATATTGAGGTCTTCTTCAGCATCTAATAACTGGCTCTTCTGGGGCCTCCTTGCAAGTACTTCCTGAAAGTGTTTGCCTATTGCTCCTCCTGTTCCTTCTCCGTTGTAAGTAGTAACAGCTTGTTTGTTGCTGACATGTGCCATTTAGCCTGCATAACAGCTTGTTTCTTGCTGACAGGTGCCTTTTAGCCTGTGTAGCAGGCGTATAAAGTGGAGGGGGTGGGGGAGGAGGAAGAGAATTCGGGGAAAAAAACATAGGAATTCTCTTTGCCCTCCTCCACTCCTTCCCCTTTATACATAGGTGCCTTTCCTCTCTGGTGACCTGCATAAGGTTGCCTCTGTTGAAAGGTTCTCAACCAGAGGTAGGCTATTAGAAAACAAAAAACCGCAAATCTGCAATAAATTTTGTCCCAACACCGAAAGGAGCACTACTCCTTGCTGGTGTAGGTTCTCATTCCAGCCTGAAAACAAAATAATTTCGCTAGTCCGTGTCCTCTGCAAACCAAATACAGTCCACCTGCATTCAGTGATGCCAAGAATGTGAAGCATATTTTTATTTATCTCTCTGGTGATCTGTGTGAGCCTACCGGGATTTACATAGTTCTTACAGACCAGAACCCAATTCTTCTTTTTGTCTTGGTGCTCAGGGTTCCCAGTCTGACAGCAACGGCTTCTTGTTGGGTTTCACTGTCACTGGTCATTCTACCCTTAACAGGCATCGATGGCCCTTTGTGACCAATAGGTTGAAGATTTCTTGTTAGTATTTCCATGACAAGTTCTTGTTTATAGGGTGAGGATGTTAGCCTCCTGCCCAATCCCTAGCTTGGAGGGCCTTTGGACAGGATTTAGTCAAGAACTCCCCAATTGGCCTGCCAGGAGTATAGGCATAGCCCAAAGGTATCATTAAGCATCACAAGCCATCCAACCATGTCAAGGTAACAGTCTCAAGGGACGGGGTAGGCACATTACCAAGATATAAACTTGTAAAATCATTGAACATGAGAAAGCTACACCTTTATGTAATACTCATGTTTGCCGAGTTTCTTAATTAATACATGACTTAACTTAATGCAAGTTCTTCGTAAACACGACAACAACTTCATGTGATTTTTGCGCAGCTACTGACATTTTTAAGACAAATTCATGCTACCCATCAACTCTAAGTTTTATAACGCAGTGCACTCCAACCAAAATGGGGTAAGTAGCCTCCATTTGACACAGATACATGGATATGTATTTGTCCATGAGCAATGTCTGTTATGAGACGGTCACACGAACTTTAATTTTTTTATTATTAGAGCACTGTACATGTACTCACAATACAATACAATACAATACTACAACAACTACAAATACAAAAACATTACTTATAACACAATGTACTAATAAAGCTGTATAAATTATTAGCTTACAATACTAATACTAGCTTAAACATACTGAAAAAACATTTGTTAAAATACAATCACAAAGGCAATAGAAAGTTACAAAGGAAGTGACACAATAAATAGTTCGAATACAGTTATTTTTTACATGTGAGTTGATCTAATGTTTTGTTCATATTGCAAATGTATTTTTCCGTTTCAAATTTAATTTTGATTGGAAGCATTTGAGATCTTCTGCAATCCCATAGATATTAGTTTGGCTATCAACAAGGAATAATTTAGTAAGAGGCATTCTGAACTTATAATGCCTATTAAAACATCTCTCAAGCTTAGATGAACAAATTCTTTTGATAAGTAAAATTCAAAGTCTTTCCAGAAAAGCTTTGAGTATATAGGCAGTTAAAAAGATGGTGCAATAGGGTTTCTGGTTCTGACTTACAAAAAAGAGCATTTATCGTCTGTAATGTATCCTACCTTATGTAATTTAGTATTTGTATATAGAATAAAGCTATAGACCTTATATTGAAAGGCCTTAACAAAAACTTCAAAACACACAATATGCGGCAGAGGAAACACTTTTCTTAATTGATCCTCAGTTAAATTAAAGTTGCATTCAGAACTAAGGAACTATTAGAAATTTGTGCTTTTTACTTATATTAAAATTGTATAATAGTCTTTTGATTTTGTCGTGAAAATATCAAAAACATTGTTTTCAATAATCAGACAGGGTGGCATTGTTAAAAAGGTGTGATTATTTGTTTTAGTGTGATTATTTGTTTTGGATTTTGAAATTAAGTGGGACGGTATGGCATGTCTAAGACCAGCCCATACCAAAATAACTATTTGCTTTTTTCATCTTCTTCGTAATAATAGTATAGGACTCTGTAATATTTAAATCAAATCAAAGGTCAGTTACATGCCTAATACCAGATTCGAAAAATGTCTTATAGAATACTGGTTTATTATCTATACAAATGTCTTTGTTATCCCATATTATATTGTGCCACAGTTTCTCTGCAGAGAGCTCGGTATAAACTTGAAAAGAGATTGTGAGTTCCTTTATATTATAATTGCAATGAAATAAGAAAGGGCCACCAAAACTTTCTAGTATGTGATGCAAGTAATTTTTCCACGTGCTAATAATTTTCAGTCCACTCTTTTCATAGTCATTTATTGCAGACAAACGTGTGACTTTTTCTACGCCTTTCCATAGAAATCTAAAAATCAATTGGTTCAGTTCTTGGATAACTCCTTGGGGGTAGTTAATAATGTTGATACATGAACAAATTTTGGGACAATCAGGGATGTTATTATCGTTACCTTTTCATAAAGGGAGAGACTTCTTTAAGTTGAACAGATTATATTCAAAGACATCCATGTTTATCTCTTGAAGCCAAATGGAGGCTACAACATTTGGTTACCCTTTATATAATATTTATTATAATTATATAATTTCATGCAAGGAAGAACATCAAACTGTCAAATGTTCAAGGCTGCTGTATGGACCTTCAAACATTTTGCTTTTTGGTTCAAAATGTTCAGTTCTATTTAGTGCAATAAAAACTCTGGGAAAATTCTTACACTTGGCCAAATTTTAAAATGTCAAACATTTTTCTATTTATTTTTAATTTGAACATGCAAAACGACATACCCACGATCCATGGTTAATTTCCCCAAAGCACAATCCAATGAACAACAGAACTTTATTTGGCATCTCCACAATAATTGGCATTACCAATACAAATTAACCCATTGAAGCCTATGCTGGCCTAGCCTCCCAAGCAGGCATTCTTAGAGTTTCATCACGCAATCCAGGGAATATTACATGACGGAACCCTAACAAGGCCTGCATGGGACACTAGTGGTCGCCATAACCAGTTCTGATGAGCGTTGGTCTTTATTCCAGTTCTGACGTCATTACTACCATTAAAATCACTTGATTTTATACTCAAGTCCTGCACAAGGAAAAGATCTTTCCAATCATTCCCATATAACAGTGATTGGGTCGATTGAGACTGACATATGCACAAAAATGCTCAGAAACTGCAGTGAAAAACTTGGAGTAAAAATGCGGTGTCCACAAAACCAGGATTGGACTGGACCGGACTGGATCACGTACCAGATCACGGACTGGATCACGGATCGGATCACAGATCAGATCACAGTAAAAAAAAAAAAACAAAGCTTTAAAGAAAAAAATCCAAAAAATCAAATCGTTTATGAGATAGTAATTGTCGGAGACTGGGCCTGAGTGTTGAAGTTGATTGACAGATATATTGAACATGTGAGTGCAGTCGACCGAAGAAAAACAACAACTTTATGATTGCGATCATATGCATGAGTGAATAAATCAGTTCTGGTCTAATATCTACTGTGATTGGTGAATTTGTCGGGATCAGCGATCAGTATGCAAGGAGGTGTTTCCCCCTCCTGCTGGGGGGGTCTGGGGGACCTCCCCCAGGTGATTTTGAAATTTTGCATGCCCGGAGGTGCATTCTG
>OMLO01004959.1_pt1 | contig 11167 bp, 7 predicted proteins | sample 1674811 | NCBI WGS metagenome assembly OMLO01 (sample SAMN06265003, study PRJEB25207) | coral metagenome | isolation source: Coral host | place: Mexico:La Bocana,Puerto Morelos, Mexico | collected 2008-11-13 | reverse complement strand
CTCAGGAGGCCTTTATATGTAGCTTTACTTTTACTGTCGCATGTCTTCGAGTGAGAAAAATTCTTCTAAACTTCAGAGGGGCTAAATGTACCTTGTTTCTACATGTCTGAAAAGAAAAGAAAACCTGAAATTGGCGCTTATTTTGTTGTTATACTCATTAGTATTCAAAACGTGCAGTAGCTCAATACGTCTACTCATACTACCTTTTGGGACTGGCTTGTGCAATTTTGTGCTTTTTTCCGACAACGTTTCTCGAAATAGCTGTATACTCGGATAAACCGGTTCGTTAACAGTTCTAGTAATGGGAAACGTCAAATCCCGAATGGAAATTTTCATCGGGTTGGGCTCGTTCCATATCCACGGCTTTTCCACGGCGATTCAAGCCAAAAGCCAATAAGCCTGGAAAAAAACTAGCAAATGAACGCACATTTTCCATTCGGAAATTCCGTTTGAGAAGTTACCTTTCAAGTTACCTTTCTTCCTTTAAAGAAATCCCGTTTTTCCGAGAGAATTTCCGTGCACGGGGACAAAATTTATCCTTCTATTTACATTCCATCCGAAATTTGTAGAGTTTTTGGGTAGATGGTAGGCAAATCATCATTTCTTTTTGCTCTTGCCTCTGATTGGTAAAAGAAAGAGCGTGTTTTTTTCTGATTGGCTAAGGTTCTTGCGCTGGACGTGCACACTTTCTCCTAGTGCATTTCCTAGAGAATAAGAAACGATTTTTAAACGCTTTTTTCTAAAGCCCCGACCAAACGATCGCAACATGTCAACGCAACATATCGCAACATTATTGGGCGCAACATGTTGCGTGCGTTTGGCCACCATGTTGCGTCGTGTTGCGACATGTTGGGTGTTGTTGGCTCAAGTTTGAAGACGGTCAAATTTGAGCCAACAACACCCAACATGTCGCAACACGACGCAACATGGTGGCCAAACGCGCGCAACATGTTGCGCCCAACAATGTTGCGTTGACATGTTGCGATCGTTTGGTCGGGGCTTAAGAGTTCTAGCATTGATAGGTTAACCCCTTGAAGCCAATACAAATATTTCCTTCCAAACCAGGAGCCCGGTGTAAAGCATGAATGAGTTTAAGCCGTTAAATTCTCTGTACAAAACAATCAAATCTCGTGGCTGATGTTTGTGTCCATGTTTTCGTAGAAACTTTTCAGATGGGAAAAATTCACAAGGACATTGCCATGTTTATGGTAGATGCTGCTAAAAACGAGGAATACAACGATCAAAAGCTTGTGAAGGTAAACGTAATTATGAATTTAGCATTTTACATTAAAAACTGAGAAAGAAAGTATTTTTTCAGACGGAATAACTATTTTGGTGGTACGGTAGATTCAGGCAGCTCCAGCCACAAGCGAGTATTTTCTACATATCTCAAGTATTCTCATTACCTGAGTGTTTAATCACAGATAAATACATTATTTAGACTTCTTTTATACTTTATGATTGTGACAGCCGAACAATAAGCCACTACTTTTTTATATTTTACAAGTTCTGATATAACATGCCTGCTTAGCCAATCAGAACGCGGTCAGAATACAAACTACATAACAATAACTCTGATAACATAAGACCATTTCGAATTGTGAAATAATACTCAAGTTATGTTAGACGATATATTAACTTATTTGGTGTTGTTCTTTTTATCAATCTCAGGAGTTGTCCATCAAGACAAAAGATCTTATTAACAACCTTAAAAAGCTGGCGGTTGAGCCGGAGGAAGGTGGAAAGGTCAGAGTCACTTTAGAAGCATTGAAGCAACGAAAACTAACACCAGTTGTCGAAAACTTTCTTTTTAACCTGGCTGCAGCCGAAGGCTTGATTTGAAAAGAGAGATGCCATATTTTAGTGCTGTTTGTTCTGATCTTGATGCCCGACTGGCAAAAGATACTGTTTGCTTTGAGCTGCATTGAACTCTCTCACTGTTACAATGCGATCATTCACACTCGTTCCCAGTCCTCAATATTTTGAATGGAAGCAGACCGGTAAATTACACGGACGCGTTGAATGCTGGGAACAAAAACATCTTTCCCACAATGCTTTATTATATCACGAATTATCAATATAGTAATTTCGGTGCGTACAAAAGGGATCCTTATAGGATCTGCTTTCCTATCTAAGACTGATTCAACTTGAATTTAATTTCACCTCTAAGCAATAAAAGGGAAGAAATGAAAACACATCATGTGATGCATGAGCTCAAGCTAACACAAATGAACATCTGCCTACTACTTCGTGAGAGCAACATCTCTAAAAATAACACGCGGTAGTTTTCGCTGAAAATGACTTGCACGTACTTGCATGTAATTTCCTTCTTCCCGGAAATATAGTCTGAAATGACGCTTTCTGTAAGTCATCTCAATATTTTCTTCGATTTTAATCACTCCAATTCTCTTTCATTTGTAGGTTTTATAGCTTATTATTTCCGTTCGTGCCTTATTTCAGCTTGCTGTTTCGTGATTTAGCCGATTTTTACTTTTCGAAAATTTCGAATTTTGTACCTTGCAAGAATGAACTGTCATTCGAGTGACATATCATGTGAAGAAATGAAAACAATTACAAAAAGATACAAGGATTCTTTTTGTGCGTAATTGTTTTCACTGTTGAACCAGCTGACGGTTTTAAAACCTTTCAAGTGATTAAAGAGCTACTTAAATAAATTGTGGACTTTTCTGAATAGATATGCAATTTAAAATCAGTCTCCGAGCGACCTCTTCCTGTTATAATTACCAAAAAGATAATAAAAATAAAAAGTGATGACTTTGCGGGGGCGTAGGTTCACTTTACTTAAAGCGAAATAAGCTAGTGAAAGAGGCATTGCCAATCAATTTGATCTTCACAATTTTACCGAGTGAAAACGAACAGTGTCAAATCTATTTAGTCAATGTATCTTACCAAAAGCATATTTTTTTCGAAAAGGTAATGGTTTAGAATAAAATGAAGGAAAACAAGAACATAGTGTCTTTTCCTTGGAAAAAAGGTTTTACAAACTAACACATTTTTTTCTTAATATACAATAAAAACATCTCGTTTTTGCATAATACTCATGGAGGATTCCAACTGTGAATCTTTGTAGACGGTTAGAATTTATTTTTTCTGACAGGTATAGCTAAAGAACATAAAGAAGGCAATTTGGGTCCTGTCGTATCACCAAGTTCTAAAAACTAGAATCAAGAGAAACAAAAATGATTTTTATTCAAAGTCACAAGTTTGGACCAGTTTCCTTTTGGCGTGATTTACGTGCGTATAGTCTGTACACTGATTTTAACAATACAGAAAACTGCGGAAGTGTACATGATATTCGGTTGTATTTTTTACTTATCGAGCTTTTTATTATCTTTTATCGCCTCCTAAAGACTGCCCGGCGGCATTTCGATTCGGTGTCTTTCACTACTTTGATTGTGACTGTCTTGGCGGTTTCTTATACTTAGCCGTATGCCGCATGTTTCCTCGAGGTTCATCGACTGAGTCTAGCTCGATGTTTTCATAATCTAGACACGTACATTAGTTTCTACATTGGTTCAATGTCACAGCAAAGTGCGGTCGTTTATATTCAGTTTTATTTTTTGGTTATCGAACTTGATATCATTTTTTATGGTCTATTTAAGGCAGCCTGCATTTGCTGTTTTAATTGTGAAGTTCGTGGCTTCTGATACTTTGCCTCGTGACGGTTTCCCCGACGGTCATCGACCGAGTCTGCCACGATGTTACGCCGGCGACTCTGGAGCTCCTGCAACATGGTTTGAAAAACAATTTTTTAACCATCTTGGCGACTTGCTGCCTTAATTCGCGTGTAAACGCCATGTACAGAAAAGGGTTTACGGAGCTGTTTAGATTGGGTAGAATAACCACAAAGATGTCGCGAACGCCGAGAGGCATGTCCTGAATGCCGTGCCAAAGGCTTAAAAGCAACAGGATAAAGAAAGGAACCCAGCTGATGCAAAATATTCCAACAACACAAGCCATCATCTTTGCTGCCTTCACCTCGTGAAGGACGCGAGATCGACGGAACGACTTGCGGTGGCGATCCGGATTTGTTGTTGGCCGAACACTGTTGGTCAAAGTTCGCCTGCGCTGTAGGAAAGCAATCTTGGTGAGGTAAGTATACGCTGTTATGACAATTCCCATCGGCAAGAAGAACACCAAACTCGCTACAACTGTGTAAAATATTGGATCGTTCTTTCCGCAACCTGCGAAGGTCTCGACTCTATTAAACGTCCAGTTGTAGTTACCGAGAGACGCGCAGATCGTCGAGTACAACCAGACGTACCCTATCATCTTCAGACCGGTGCTTCGGGTCATAAGCACTGGGTAGCGTAGAGGGTGTTTCACGGCAACGAATCTCTCGATCGACACAGCTGCTAAGCTTCCAACAGATGAGCTACAGGCCACTAAGTCTATCCACACCCACAGCGCACAAGCTTTCAAGTTAAGACACCAGTGGTCGTTGTGTAGAGTGAAGTTAATTCTGAACGGCATCGAAAACAGGGACACCAACAAATCGGCGAAGGCCAGCGAGACAATGAGGTAATTTGTTGTAGTGCGTAAAGCGCGATGGATGAACACTGTGGCGCACACCGCCAAGTTCCCGCAGAATGTTACGATACATATGCCGATTAGAGTGACAGAAAGAGCGAGGTGTTTGGAGGTAGGAGGCAGCCCGCACAGCTCAATTCTTGTATTGAAAGAGGCGTTCTGCCTGAGGTGGAGTCTGTTTGAATCATTACCTTGTATCATCGCTTTAAAATCGACTTGTATTGCAAGGATATTCTGCCAACCGAATTAAATTCGCTTCATTCTTGCTGACATCTAATGAGAAGTTTTAACGATTGGCTTTGCTGTCACAAATTGATGTGACTCACAGTGAATACACGCGCGTATGTCTATAAATCTTAAAAGCGGAAAAAAAACTTTTGAAAACTCATTTTTCCTTGACGTCATATGTCACCGGTGAATACAACGCTAGCTTATCAAAAAATAAACAATTTGTTCTACTCATTCTAAATGACAAATCAAATTTTGCAGAAAAATAGCCATATGGTTCGTTATGAAATTGTCAAAATACGATTTTTTTATCATCCTTGACAGTCTCAACAGTTTCCGGTTACGTCGTTCTCGGCTTTTTCGAGTTTTGTTTTCACCCCAATTTTAGGAACTACAGCAATTTATTTTTTAACATAATCCCTCTCAAGTCATAGCAGCTGTTGTAAAAAAAATAGATTTCAGAAATTTGATGTCACTTAATATCGAATTTCAGTGTTTTCTGATATAGGAGAAAAAGTGAGACAGTTTCACCAGAAATTCAAGCAAAATTGGCTCCCCAACTGAGTGACACTGCATTTATATATATTTAGAATTGTCAGAACAGGAAGGCAGTTTGTACTCGAATAAAAAGAATTAACATGAAATGTTTTTCGCTGAGTACGTGCCAAGAATATATTGACGAATAATTTAGTGCCAAAAGTTGATTAAAAACACATCAGTTTTCAAGCAATAATCTGAATGTGGTCATTCATTATGTGCTATATATTAGCCTGGTAATTAGTGGGACGTTCTTTATCTCAGTGGAAGTGTTCTACTTTTGTTCGGCTGTCCCGTTTCTCTTACACAGTGCAAACAAAATTGCATTAGTTGTGTTAATTCAGTTAACATATTCACTATTTCCCCTTGTAAAAGCTCTGTTCCAACAGATGTTACAAGGCTTGACTAAAGTATAGTTTGAGCTCAGGTTCTTTGTTAACGAGCCGTTTGCTTCGTTTAGATTTTGGACTGTAATAAAACAAAATTTATTGTTGAGAAATAAAAAAACTCCCCACAAAACATTTATCATTTTCACGAAATATTGACTCATTTAGGTTAGGTGGGCCGGGGTGTTGTGGGAACAGTTTATTGAACGCAACTTGCGGTAATGAATTGTGGGTGTCAGCAGAAACTTTTAAATGCTGAAAAGAAACCTGATTTTCTATCAGTTGTTATTTTATTTTTTGTCATGTATCTGAAGCAACAACCACAAGCTGTTTAGGCACAACGATTTGTTAACAATGCCCAGGCCATATTTAATTAACCTTTATAAACACTAGAATGGCTCGCTTTGAAGCTATTAGATTTCATTCGTGATATGGAGGGGACGGGGATGTGAGAAGATAACGAAAAACGGCATCGCATTTAATTCATCGCAAGGCTTAGTACAAAGTATACATAAATGCTGTTATAAGCAATAACAATGTGCCTTTTTATGATTTTGTTCTTAAGCGTAGTTTACTTTCTTGAGAGAAAATCTCTGTATGAAGAAGGTTCAAAATGGCATTTCCACGTATCGATAGATTCCCTCGCCTTTATAAAATGATTTAAATATTTCACCTACGAATCTCTCGGTAGCCTAAAATCATTTAGTTTGATTCTCTTTCTCAAACTCGAGACTGGAGATGGAACACAGCGTAAAATTCGAAATCTTTCCTGGTTCACGTTCTCTAACCTATGCAAAATTTGGTCATTTCACGTTGTTGCGGACGGTAAAGAATTGTTCCAAGAATTATGACGCACGTGCCAACCTCGTTCCCAGGGACTTTTCCCTCCCTTGGGAACGAGGTTGCCACGTGCACAGCCATTTTTTTTGCTCGTTAAACCTTTTGTTTAGCGACGTTGCCCTCGTGGTTTTGTTAAACCCCCTATCTTACGCGACTGTAACCTAGAAAACATCGAGTAACATAATATTTTCATCACGTATACAGTAAGCCTTGATCTTGCGAAATATTTTGAAGATCTTTGATGTACTTCACGCCTTACACCATAATAAATATCAGATGTACTTAATAAAGAAACGCAAAGATTTTCATAGCACAATTTTAACTTTTAGTCTCCTCAAGTTCCCCCTTGAAATCAAAATTAACAGCATGATTTTTTCAGGGCTAAACAGTGTAAAACCCGCCTATAAGAACCTTATTTTTAGGAGCTTGTTAGGCCGAGATTTCCATTTTCCATAAGAACCAGTTTTAGCCTAAATTTAAAACTGGTTCTCTTTTCAAAGAATTCATTTAAAGTTTTATAGGACTGTATGTAACTGCACATGTAGAGCAGTTGCTTCTTTGGCCACCAAGTGAGACCTCTGAGAACGTAAAAGGAACCGCTATTTGAAGGCATTTAACATTTTTGAAATATTTCATTTATTGACATTTAACGTTAAAACGGTTAGTCTCACCTGCGCGCTCGCCGTTAGCGTTTTGCGCTCTGTCCCGCAAGTCCGCCTGTTCTGCAGGGTACACCAATTAAATTGAGGGCTAAACTACAGAATACAGGGCCACTTGTTAACATCTTATTGAATCACAGTAGTGCCTATTGTGTTCCGCTTCGTTCTTCCAAAGGTTTTGACACATGTAAAACAGGTGGTCCAAAGTGGCCCTGCATTCTGTAGTTGCTCCAAACTAAGAACCATAATTTGTTGCAGGAACTATAGGCAGTCAAATAAGTGATACACTCGGTTTCGTGCATTGTATTTGTGCATAGTACTCTTCAAAGCGTGAATCAATCAAGCGATTGAAGGAGAGCGATTCTGGGAATGAAAGTTTTCCTAAGTCTTTGTGGGTAAGTTTAGTTCTTTGTCAACGAGTAACTTGTTTACGTGAGTTATGTTTACAGGACAAGCCGAAGTGAAGTGAAACCTGTGCGATATATTGACGCCGTATTGCTTTCATACTGCTCGTAATTTAACTGGATCATTGGGATAATGTAATTCAAGAGTTTTTATAATGGTAAGCGTACCCGTAATTTTGGGGGGCGTTTTAATTGTTATTAATTAATTTAGTTTTCTGTATTTTCCTCATGAGCAAAACAAAGAAATCTTCTGAAAGACCTACGAAAAAGGTCCCTGGAAGAAATATTGCTATCACTGTAAAGCGCGCTATGAACACACAAAGCAATGAATAATATAGTTAGCTCGTTAGCCTTTTTATGAAAAGGGTCCGATAGCAAAGGTGCTTTAAGAGAAGTATTAGTCTATAGTCATCGTTTGGTAGGGTAACTGCCGTGTGTTATGAGCAAAATAATTAACAATTATCAAACGAGGTTTAGCAAATCGTGATTTGTCAGTAGCGACCAGACAATTATTTGCCGAAGCCGAAGGCTGAGGCAAGTAATTGATCTGCGAGACACTGGCAAATCACGATATTTTACGATAACCAAGTTCAATAATTGTTTTATCATTCGATCACGAAGTTTTTTTTCATGTATAAATCATTCTGTGCCAGCTCAGGGAAGTGATCTGGCATTTGTTTGCAAAAGCGTGTGGTTACAATTACAAATTAACAGAATGTTATTTGCAGTAAAAAAGCACATTTAGATGGTATTACGCATAAGCAGACCATTGTCTGTAGGCAGGTCAGGTCACGTAGAGCATTCTCAGCTAATGAAAAGGAAGAAAAAAACCATGCTTTTTATCCATGAAAAATTCTAGCCAATTTGACGACATTTCCTGTTCTTCCTGGGAAATGCAATGTTCAGCAGCTTGTTTAACACAACGGAATTTTTTTCCATAAATCAAAGACGTTTGCAGCGGCGTTGTGGCTTGGAAAAAATTACGTTTGGGTGCCCATTCTTCCCTTTCCCTTTCTTTATGTAAAATATCAATTTGATGGCAAGTTAGGGCTGGGTCACACTAGCGACGGAATCGGAAGCGGAGTCGGAATCGGAAGCGCAAGGAGCGTTACGATCCAGTGTAAATCAAAAAGCGGAATCGGAAGCAGAGTCGGAAGCTCGACGTAATCGGAGTCAGAAGGATCAGAAGAGTTTCTTTTTCTTCCGATTCCGCTTCTGCTTTCGTCGCTTCCGTCGTGCCGATTCACACTAGATCAGAACTTTCTTCTGATTCCGACTCCGCTTTCGTGTCTTCCGTCGCTAGTGTGAACCAGCCCTTATTGGTCACGGTAAGCAAATTCGCGCTCAATAATTGTCCTTTTTCACGCTGTTTACATGTAAAAGCATAACTAAGTGCCAATCATTGAATGAAGTATTTTTATTCATTGAATCAGCGAGACAATAATCGTCAAGGAAAGACACCGGTATCACAAGGTCTGTTAAAACTTTTTACTGGTGTCTATTGGAAAAGTCTATATTTGGCGGTACGAATAGGGTATGTTGAAACGTCTTCGGAAAAGTTCGGAACGCCATCGGGAAATATCCGTCTTCGGACATATGTTGCTCTCTCTAAAACAGTGAAGATTCGTTCAGTACCGTCATCCAGTAAGGACCCGTGAGGGAGTGAGGTCTTTGAGATTCCTCCTTAGGGACTGGGGATGAGATAGTCCGGAATAGTATGCACTTTTGTGGAGGGGAAGAGAGTGTATGAAAAAATAACGAAAAACGGCGTCACCTTCGTTCAGTAAAAAGTATGTGCCTTTAATGATGAAATGCCCACACGTCTGTAGAATCTATTGATTTTACTGTCTTGCTCCACCTTTTCTTACAGTATTACTGCGACCTGCGACCTTTGTCCGTCGTGTCTAAATGTACACAACTGTATAGATCTTTTTCACTTGACGTCATCAAATTCAAAAGTCCAAAACTAAAGAGCCACGAAAGTTTTTATCCTCAACAGGCATAAGGGGATCTCAAGTTGTATCTGTTAACATTGTTTCAGCCAATAGAAAACCAGCGCAGTTTGAAGTTCAGAGGCATGGGGGTGCGTAACATACCGCTCCAATCACGTTTGGGGAAAAGTATACAGTTATCTAGCGATTTGTAGCCTTTTTAGGAGTTAGCGTTAAAAAGTTAAAAAAGTTAAAAAGTGCTTGTGTAAATGTTTGTTGGTTCGGTTCAGATGATCAACCGCCTAGATAGCCAAAGTAATTTCCAGATGTTGACACCGGCCGCCATTGCTCCACCAACATGGCGGCCCCATACTGGGCTCTGTAAATTTGCACAAAACATTTTGACGGATAGAAGTTTGGGACCACGTAGAGACCCAAAACTTAGAGAAATGACTTTTTTACCTATCTCCTATAACTTTACAGTTTCTTGACTTTATACACTGAATAGTTTTTTACCTATCTCCTATAACTTTACAGTTTCTTGACTTTATACACTGAATAGTTCTCGATTTTTTCGTTGCGCGATAGTGAAAACCATCCATAACCCAGGGAACATGGAAAATCTCACAAACATGTAACGCTTTCATCGCGTTCAGCAAGTCTAAGTCGTGCGAAGTACTGTTTCGAGGATCTTTGAAGGTACTTCACGCCTCTTTTATTACACCATTCCTGGCCTTCGTGCATATCCTGCTTCCAAGGAATACTAGACACCTGCGTACGGCTTGCACCATATTATGTATATGAAGTCAGAGAAGTTTAAAGTTGACGCAACTGTAACCTAGGGGTCATGTTCATCACCTATAGCAAGTTTAGATCTCGCGAAACGTAAAAACTGAAAGATCTTAAAAGTAATATTTCTCTAGTGTTAAACTGTGTATTTTACAAAGATGCATAAAGGTCCTAACCAAATAGAGTTAACACTTGTCGGTAAGTGTGCTGCTACATTCTAACCAAGGCACTTTCCATATTGCCTTTTACCTGTGCCAAAACGAGTCTTCGTGCGAAACCATTCATAGGAAAATGTGTTCTATTACAGGTTCATTTTCATGCAAATCAAACACATTTTCATATCAAAGGTTTGTTTGCCCAAGGACTCGTTTTGAAACAGAGGTACAAAGCAACTCGGAAATGGCCCATTGCCATAAATTTGCTCAATAAAAAGGGAAAAAATTGTAGTGGCATGCTGTGTGACAATAACTAGTCCTGGGACTAGTTTGCCACATACGTTTCTTTCTTTTCCTTTTTTGCTACGAGTTATTTTTTTCAGAGGGTCTGTGGACAGAGTAGTCGCTAGCTAAAGATTTTGCGATATTTTCAACGATTGCCATAGTGATGTCTTAAGAACTGGATTAAAGGGTTTTGAAATCGGTATTCTAACTGTTTAAGAGCGAATGTCCACTAAGACCGAGCGAGATCGAAAACAAGTGGCACATTATGAAAAATCAAAATTCTTTATATTTCGCCCAGAGATAGCCTATGGTAGGCCTAGAAACTTGGTGGGATTTTTTTCTTGAAAAATATTTTCAACCGGCCAAAAACTTACAAAACCGTTGTGGCCACACGTGTCTTCA
>OMLO01004958.1_pt1 | contig 11168 bp, 3 predicted proteins | sample 1674811 | NCBI WGS metagenome assembly OMLO01 (sample SAMN06265003, study PRJEB25207) | coral metagenome | isolation source: Coral host | place: Mexico:La Bocana,Puerto Morelos, Mexico | collected 2008-11-13 | reverse complement strand
TGCCGTACTGCGTCCCTCTCTCATGTATTTTCTTGTCCATTCATCCAGCAAAATGTTGTAGTATCGCTGGAACAAAGCATCAAATAGAAAATGAGTACATTAACAAATTGACGTCAGTTTTTTTATGTGTCTGTCATCTTATTGATGATAAATTGCATCATAACATTATCAAAGTGGTTGTAGAACCAGTGGTTCCTCTTATTGATGGTAAAAACATGCCTAAAAGGATTGAATTATTGCAAGTAAATTACACAGTCATTAAGTGTAAAAATAAAGTAATGGAATGCAAAAATAGGGTAAATTCTGCTGTGCTAAACTAGTCAGCATGTTCCTTTTAAACTGCTTTGGATTAATAATAAAAATACCTTTTCAACTGGTAAATTCAAGAGTTTCTAACCAGCTTAATGGGAACATTTACCTGTGACTCAAAAAATCTTAAATACTTGTTGGATGGAATTGACGGAAAAACTCGTTGGAAGCATCCTCTTCTACTGTTCTGTTGAAGAAAATTAGAAATGTATTAAAGAATCAAGCTTTAAAATGCAATTATATAACTTTTTTTTCCTTATAAGTAGATCATTTATTTAACTTCCTTCTTTGCCTTATCATCATTGGTCCAACTGATGGATTGATGATCATCACCATTATCATTATTGTCATCATCATCATTATCACCACAATTAAATAACAATGTGTGTTAATCAGCCTTATTATATGGGTTGTGTTTGTGGGGGCAATATCAAACAATTGCTCCAATTGGCAAATTCTTGGGCATTATTTTCCTGTGATGCCCACCGACTGATTACGAGTCTGCAAAAGCAAAACAAAAAGCCCTGTAATAAACAACTTATTAACCTCCAATGTTTGGAATGTACAGGAAAATGTCAAACCTGGTCAATATGGCAAGATCTCAGTTTGAGATTTTTAAGTAGTTCAAATGTACACTGTACCTCATCTTCTGTCTCCATCAACATCCTTATGTCATCTGGGGTCAAGATATCCAGGACTGACTGCTTGGTACGCTGAAATATTGAATAAGAGTGAGAATACTGTCACAAAAATGGCTCTTAGTATAGCCTAGTATTTCAAAGGATTGGCTGCAACTCACAAAATATACACACCTACAGATGAACATAGATCCAGATTTGGTGAATAAGGGAATTTACTTTAAAACTGATGCTTTGGTTTATAATTACATGTTCCATTCCAGGTGAAAACAAATTTTGGGATTGAGAAGAGAGTACCGCTAGCTTAAAGGCGATACAGAGTAGACTAACTAATGCGGAAATAACCCAGCTAACATTCTTGAAACAAGAAGACATGATAGGGATTACCTAGCACTGGTGGGGAATACTATACTATACAATAGTAAAGAAATTAATTGTATATTTGTATATATATTTTAAATTTTAATAAGTGGGGACATCCCTAGTATGGTGCTTTAGCGCTTTTGGTTGTCTCCTTCTCCACAGCTTTTTGTTTGTTTTGTTATCTCAATTTCTTTTATGTATTTGTATTGTATGGAGTAAATCGTTAATAAATAATTCGAAATTATTATTAAATTACATATGTGTACCTCATCCAAATGACGCTGAACATAAAATGCATGCTGCAAAAAATCAAAAAAATAAAAAATAAATAAACAAATAAGAGATTATAAATAATAATTGATGAGCTACATTACTTTATATTTATTACCCTATGTGACAAGTTACAATCATGACAGAAGTTGGGATTACAATCTTGTGGGATGCTGTAAATTTTGTTCAATCTATGTTTGCCAAGAAGAGCTAGTTTGCTATCAATAGATCTCTTCACCGTTTTCCATGTATTGTGAATAGTTATTTGTTATGTTATGAGTTTTAAAAAACTGCACTGACAGTAACACTGTAGGTAAAGTAGCTATTAATAGTATAAAATACATAATTATATAGAAAGAAAAATAAATTTCAAACCTTAGCTCTTTCGTCTGCAGAGAGACCTTGTGTGCCCTTATCCTGGACAAACTGGTTCATATTGCTTGTGCTGTGTTGAAATAAAATTACTTCATTGTTACCAGGTACATGTACAATGTACACTACTGGTACAGTTCAACCTCTGGTTACGAACACCTCTTGTAAGTGACTACCTCCCCTCAGTGACCACTTTTCCAAAAGACCAAAAATTTCCAAGTCAAATCATTATATTTTGAACATCTCATAAGCAACCGCAGTCACTTTTAGAGTTAAAAGTTTCAAATTTTATTTTATTTTCAACTCCCATAAGCGACCACTAGACAGATAATGGAGCTGGATTTGTATTATAAGGTGTCGTAACATTATTGAATTCCTGGATTGTACAAGAGATGGAAATTTCTCAATGGGAAGTACTGGATTTTCTCTCGAAATTGACTTTTCGCACAAATAAAACATTTAAAACATGGGTACATGTACAATGTACATGTAACATACTTACATGGAATGTACCGGTACATGCATGAGCTCGACATTTTTGGTGGTCGCTTATGGGAGAGTCAAATTTATTTATGTCCACAACATGTTGAAAGTTTACAGAGGGTTGAAGTGACAAACTAGAAAAGTTTAAGGTATGTGAGAGTTAATGATGTTACTTTGAGATTCTACTGTACATGCAGAGTTACTTACCTTGAAGTTGAAGTTGTGATCACGTTTTCTGGAATGCAAAAACCAGCAAGGTTAAACAAGTCCTTGATCATCTGACCCTTGATGTTACGATCCAGTTGAGACGTAGAATGAAGACTGTGGAGAGAATTAGCAGAACTTAATCAATCAAGTGACAGTTTTCCTACATGACACTTAACTGTCACCTGAAATAAGACTATTAAATTCCCAGTTGCACATTTAAATAAGTTTCAATTTCCTAAAATCACCTCACCCAACCAGTGATTCCTGTGCTATATAGGGCAAAATGTCTCAGAAGAAACATCCCCAGACACAGGAATCACAACTTACAAGGAACAAGACTAGACACAAAAGATCGGAAGACTTGATTGTAAGCACGCATTCTAGCTCCTAATTGCTTTACCTACATATACATTATATAGTTACTATAAGTAATACATAAGATTCAAATTTGATTTCTATCTGAACTTTTATTGTTTACCTTGGTGATATATTCACTTCTAAGAGCCAAGGTTTAAGGTGTTCATCCAGCATAACATCAAACCCAAATAGTTCATGACAGCATGATCTGCAAAAGATAATACAAATTACAAGTACATGTACATGTACATGTAACAGGTGACGGCAAGTATGAGATACATAGTTCACAGACATGCACAGTAAAAAGTTAAGCAAGTCTCATTGTAGGTAACTAATATTTTGGAACCAATATAAGATTGCAATTCTGTTTAGCAGAAAAGAATACTAATTACACATTTAGTTTCCCATCAACAAACAGAATTGGGACATCACACACATCACACATTTTCTTGTTAGTTTGTCATGCCACTACGAGAACACCTGTTATATAACCTTTTACAAGGTCCAGAAAGCGACATTAAAGGCTATTAAGATACACACCTTTACATTTCAGATAATTTGTCATATGGTATTAATTTTGAAAGACAGTCTTACCTTTTTCTAACATTTTGTTTCACCATGGTATTTACTGCTGAATCAGACCTGAAATTATCACAAAGATTAGATCTTACTTTAAAGTTTCAATTACTGATAACAAACTATTATGGACCAAACCAATTAGTTTACATGGACTGGGCTAGCTTTTAACTGAAAATCCAAATTTAGTGTTACATACATGTATTATATCACAGAAACATGAAGGTGTACTTACGCTATGATGGCTTTGACAACCAGGTCCTTGATGGTCTCCCACACATGAATATGGTTGATATTAATGCGCTTCATATAACCCCAAAGAGCTTTTAAACTCCTACAAGTATAGGGTAAAAATACACATGGCATTTTCAGCTGTTTAGATAGTTTCAATATTTTAAAAATGATTTGTATGAAATAATTGTAATTAATCACATAAACTACTAAATGGATAAATATCAGATAGATATATTTATGATAATGTATTCATGATAACTGCCAGACTTATACAGAAATAATTTGCCATGTACCATTTGTGTCCTTGACAGACAGTTTCATCTGCGTTCGCTTGGTATGCTCCTTCGTTCTTCTTGTTGATGCTGTAATTTGTGAGATGCATGAACTTATTGCTTAAACTTTTCATGGAAGATGAATACCTTGGAAGAAAAAAAAACATTGAATATCAGTTACAGAGAATCAGTGCAACACTGATATAAATTTAATACTAACTATACTACTGTGTGTACGAAAATACCAGAATAACCATCTGTATGAAAGTTGAATTTGAGCATCCTTCACATGTTGAAACTTTCAGGAGATGAAGTTAACACTACTGATGCATTAAGTACAGGTTCTGTATACTAAGGATACATGTAGGCAGCTTCAGTCTCATGATCAATGTATTTTAGGTTTTGGGCCCATTGGAAACAATGCATTATCATTCAAATTCTATCAATACATTTCACTGAATAGATGAAAATCACAGAAAACACACCTAAGACACTTCAATTTTTCAAAATTTTCTGGGGGGGATGCTAGCCTCTAGACCCCTCTTGAAGCAGGATGGAACTTAAATGCCTCCATATTTGTTAGTGGTTGGCCACTCACAGAATCCTTAGGCTGGCTAAAAGCATGTATCTCAGACACCTTGTCAACCGAACATTACGCCAGCTTTCATGTCCTTGTGGTTAACAATAATTTATTTCTTCCTGTACATGTAGTTTTTGAAAAACAATTTTTGAGCATGTTCAAGATGGTGGAATTCTCTGTATTTACAATTTGCTATGCTTGCTGGAGCTGTCATACATATTTTCATATGGCAGGCTAGGGAAACAAGAAAAAATATTACATGTAAGTAGAATGCTGAACACTACTTACTTGCAGGTAGCAAATCTCACAAGCCCATCTTCAAAGACATAAATTCTTAGAGGGTCATACGAAGTGAGGTAGACATAGATACGAAGATCAAATTTGCTTCCATTGATGAGAAATGGCTTTGCAAGGTATCTGAAGAATGACAATTACACAATTTAGTTAGAGTCCTTTAAATACAATTGCAATGTGACATCTGTGTCCCATACTGGATGGTTCGATCTGATCTAGAATAGTTATTAGCACAGCTGCAGGTAGTACAATGTATAGCTTATGTGTACGACAACTTCATGAAGTATACATGCACATTCAACAAAAGATCTCCAAAGGGCAGGTACAAAAGTCGGACCGGATCAACTTGGATCGCACACCTCTGATCAAAAGAAAAATGGTTTGTTAAGCCAAAACTACTGGACGTTTGCGCGGATTTTACTAAGGCTAGCTTAGAGATTAGGGGTAGGGTGATTTCTCGAGGTCTTATCATTTTTTTTTACGTTGATTCGAGGTGAGCGATCCGAGTTGATCCGGTCTGACTTTTGTACCTGGCTGATCTCCAAAACAGGCCACTTGGAAAACTGAGTCTTTTGTTTTTGTATAAACTTTACATTATTTCTTAAAAACATAGCGCAAATCAACAAACACCATAACAGAACAACATTGAATGTTTTTCATGACAAAACAAGTCAGTGTACCAAATTATTAGCTTGATCCTGCAAAAAATGAAAATCAGCCCAAAAATGGATATACTGTACAATTGTGCATGTACAGCTGTATGCCCTTTTTGCATGAAATCTTTCAATAGTTATTATTATTACTAATTTAGTCAGTTTATTGCATATATATTGTATACATGCCCCATGTACATGTGTTTACTTTTATGCAGCAGGCTCTATATTTTAAGGCTAACAATCTCTACATACACTGTACACATAAGTCATGTACCTAGGCTAGACAAGTATTGAAGAGGTCTAATGTAACAGAAAGCTTTCATGCAAAACAAATACCTCCTCAAACTACACGTACAATCATATTTGTTGCCAAAATAAGGATCTTTACCTTTGAACAATGACTGGTCTCTTCCTTGGAATCTGATTCCACTTGTGAATCACACGGATTCCAATACCTCTAGCTGACGCAGGCTGTAATTTAAGAGAATTTCCTATGTTCAACATATTTTTTTTCTTATGGTCATTGATTATGAATAATTAGGGTTAGAAGACAAAGGAAATTGAGAATGAAACTAGGATAAAATTTTTTTTTACCTGAATTTAATTCTTAACTACAACATCTACCTATTACGTTATGTCAAATTGTTAGAGAATTTTTTTATGGAGAAAAACCAAGCTCCACATGATTATCAATTTATATTCAGATTCCTGCCTGATATTTATGCATATTTTGACACTGGCACCGTGCATCTCCATCATTGCAAATGATCTGCTGATTCGCTACACGTAGACACAAACTAATTACATCTAAAGAGTTGACAGTACATTACCGGCTTGAGAATCCACTTCTGACGGTTCCCACCATCATCCCAGCTTCTCTTAAGCAGTTTGAAGTCATAAGGAAGAATGTATGTTTGAGGAACAAAACCATATTCCTGCAAATTTAAGCAGACATGTTAAGAATTACATGTAGCTCATTAAAAAGATGTTCATCTCTTGATCCTCAGAGAAGAAACTCAGGTATACATGTATTTTTTATAGTGATGTTCAGGTACATGTACAAAGTTTGAAATTAAACATAGCCCAATTATCGTAATAAACCATTCATCAATCATAACTGACTTGGTCATACAATTGCTACATGAGGGTTCAGCTGTACACTGTCAAAAGTAATTCACCAAAAATTAGACTGAAGAGTTAGTTTTGTTCGTTGTATCACAAAAAATTACCTTCTTTCCATGATGAACTATCATTCTGGATAGATTTCTCCACAGGCGGTCCTTTCTCCCAATTTGAAATGTACCAGGAAAATGATTAACCTGTAAAAGAACAATGTTCCATTTAGGAAATCATAAACATCTGGTGGTAACAATTACGTACAAGGTGAGGGGAGTTAAAGACTGATTTCTCAGTACTGCACAGTACACCTCTACTGCCCAAGATTTACGTGTCAATTGCATGCTCACATGAGTACATGCATATACACAATGTACAAGAGATTTTGCACAATGTAACCCCGCAATCTAAATGCATGGTGACCTATCCTTTTGATTACATAATTATGACATTGAAAACAATGATTCAAGGACCGTTCCGAGTTAACGTCCTTTAGAATTGTGTATTCTTCATAAATTATACATTACATTGTTCCATGTGCCAGTGAATTTCTACCTAGTGTGAAGTTCTTTCTTTTAAGTATTGTTCTAATAACCTTTGCTACCGCAATAAATGTATGTAACACAGTTCTGAAAAAATGTGTGTGATTAGGCATAAAAGGGATAAGATTGGCCATCATATCTCTTTAGCGAGCATGTGGTGGCCAATCCTTTGTATTGTATTACTTTTTTGAAGCAGTGCTTGGTAGGGAACATTCAGATTTTCACAAAAATTGTTCAGCAACTCTTATTTCTGAGGAATCACCTAAGGTAAACAAATCTATGGTACAGCTGTAAGTTAGACTGCATCCTTGTACGCATGATACATGAAGAGGTTCAACTCGTCTGACAGATTTTGATCAAAATCACTTAATTTGATTTCCTCACCTTCTGATACTCCCTGATAGCTTTGAAACAATTTGCTTTCATGTGCTTTCCCCAGTAGCCCAACCAGTCATTTCCTGTTTCACAACAGTTAAAAGTGTATTTCATCACAATTTGTTTGAATTCAAAAGAATACAATTATATGTACTTAGTTTTGAGTCCAACTTTCAGTTATTCCAAATGGTATGGTCACAATAAGGTTTTGTCTAAAAGCACCTGGGTGCCACAGATGACTGACTCTTATCTTTACATGTACATGTACAATGTAGGTGACTGGAAGGCACTGTTTTATTTTTTCATGTACATTTAAGTTTAAGTGCTGGTAAGCATGGCACCCAGGATTTTGTGGTGAGAAACTTTTGGGCTGTGTACAATATTTCTTAAACCACAGCCTTGGTTTAAAGTTAATATTTTTATGCAATGAGAGGACCATTCACTATGCAGAAAGATAGTTATATGATCATTAATTATTATTTCCATTACACATGAGGAACTTACTCTTGGTTGGTTTGAAGCCAACTCTCGCAATGCACTGCTTGATCACATTCGGTGTTATGGAACTCATTTTCCATCTGAGAAGTTTTCGTAGTTCAGGAGAAAGTTGAGCAACTGAAATATTCACAGAGCGAAAAGCAGTCATAAGTATGAACACTGAATACAATTCATACCAGAGCTTAAACGTTGAAGCCTTATTTTGTGAGGGCATGGTGGCCTCATGATTAGTGTGCTTGACACCAGATTGAGTAGCCTGCAACTGCAGACATATTTGCAGCTGTCATTATTTTTTGGCGAAGACAAGCGACAGCCGGAAATACGTCTGTGTTCGTAGGCTAGAGATTGAGCAGTCTCTGCAAGTTTAACGCTGGGGGTAACCCTGCAAAGACTACAGCATCCTATCTAGGGGGTAGTAGAAATACTCCTTAGTATAGTCACTTCATGCTACAGAAACAAGGGTAAGCTCTGGCCTGTTACGCCAGTTGGCACATCTGCAGACAACCCATTATTCTCTACCTACGTATAGAGATATGCAAACTTACATACATGTACTGTAACTGTAAACTGAAGACTGAAATCAATTATCATATTAAATGAAGTAAGATTGTCTTTGATTAACTTTGAAGACATACCTTTTTCACCCTCAACAAAAAAGTAAACTGTTGACGGCACATGGGCAAATAAACTGGGTACCAAGGGTGGAACTTTGTCTTGTTTGTCATCACCAGTTGGTGCCCAGGCATTGGTCTTTTTTGATGACACAGGGGAGCAGGGTTTTGAGGAGCCTACTGTACCAGACCACCTGTTAAGGGAAGTTAGTCTTACACTTGATGCTCTACTTTTAGCAGTAGAGACACGAGATGAAGCAGCTGTACTGATCATTGACTGAGAGTCATCGTTGTCGTCATTGTCATCATTGTCATCATCATCTGTCAATGTTAAAATTGTACATTCAGAGCTTTCCTGTTACTTGAATGTCCTGGTTGTAATTAATAAATAAGGCCATACATATCTAAAGGCATACATGTAGTTTCAGCTTGTGAATAGTTTTGTTATTTTTTAGTTCTAGCTCACAAAGTGATGTGAATTTTTTTTAAGAGGGAGGGGGCTTTTGACCCATCAGATTTTCTGGGTCTAAAGCCTGTGGATTTTAGGGTGAGGAGATAAAATTATGGCTTTTGAAAACTCTACGTAATTTACTACAGGTTTAAACAGCAGGTTCAGTTTTAGGAAACAAAAAAACACATATTACCTTCATCAAGGTCATCACATTCATAGAAATTATCATCAAGGGTTTCTTCATTAAAGTCATTGTTGTCATCATCATCATCATCATCAGTTTTGTCTACGTCATCATCTTCTTCTGTATCTTCATCCTCTTCAGCAATATCAGAAATACAGCCATCTCCAGGCATGCGTTCCCATGATGGACACCTCGATTTCTCATGATACTCTTCATTTTCCAGTGATTCTCCATCTCCACTTATTCTGCCTTCATCTATGAAACTCTCCTGTTTCTTTACATCGTAAAACTTCCTCATGGTTGACTTCTGTACCCGAGGCCCGGCAGGGGGGACTGGCTTAACATTTTTGCCTTCAGTTCTTTTATTACCCACACCCTGGAGCCCAGATGTTCTCTGGTTTTGAGGCGGGTGGGGTAGAAACTTGAATGAATTTTGTGGCACTAAGGAATTAGTTTTGAGAACAGGTGGTGGTGCTTTTGCTCTTGATAGCCTGTGTAATTGATTGGTTATTTGAACCCTGTTGAGCCTGGAGGACAAATCTTTCTCTAGCTGTGGCCTTGAATTCATGGTATCTTCCTCAAATTGCTTCCACGATCTCAATATAAGCTTAATGAAGAACACTCTGTTAGCATGAGACGCACTATGTTGCTATACGATTCATCGGCACCAAATATTAACAGAGATGAGCTAAGTAAATAATTCGTTTCGCTGTTGAAAACTTCAGCGTAATTTGGACATCTTAAAACCTGAGCAATAAATTGTGATCGCGTTATTGTCAGATGTTATATCAAAACAACGTTCTAACCATAAACAAATCTTCTAAATCTCTCTTGACTTAAACGATTGTCTCTTCCAGTTGCTGTCACCTTTCTTCCATTGTTTAACTTACTGTACTGTAGAAGTTCTGCTCACTTTGACTGAAGAGGATGATCAATATGTCGTTGTGTTGCCGATGATTTCCCGCAAATGAACAAGAGAATGATAATCTTTTACAAAGGAGATACCCGAGCTGGTACCAGATGGAACTGTAGGTATAAAATAAAGATGACACTTCAAATCACCTTTTACGTACTTGTACATGAAGCTTCAATCGGGCGAGAACTCGATGAACCAAAGCGTTGACCTTCCCGTTAGTTTGTGACTCGATTTACGTTTACATGTACCTTAAAAAATTGAAAATTGATTTTCTCTAATCCTGACTCCTGAAATGTTAACCTTGAATAAAAGGGTTAGCCAATTGCAACGAAATCCCCACGTTGCAACGCCGCGTTGAAGGGAGTTGAAAATTTCAATTCAATCTCCGACAAGCGAATGGCAATTTGACGTGATAATTCGTCCTTCAATTAATCCACTGATTAGCTCATAAAATGAACATAAAGTCTAGAAAAGTGTCTTTTGGGTCCTGGTCATAACAAAGGTATTATAAAATCCGTCAAAATCCCCGTGTTGGCTTATTAGTTCAGCTGCCGCGGAGACCAAGGTCGGTTTGATCAACGGTTGTCAGCGTCTTCGCCAATATAACGGTCGTTGGTGAAGCTTCACGATGAAAATAACAAGGTTGTTCTGTCCAAAAGAACTCTCACTATCTAAATGCCTTTCTTTCTCTTGTAAAAGCGAAAGAAATGACGTCAAGAACCCAGCTTTTACAGCCTGTGTACGCGTAGTGACGATACTCGCAACACACCATTCCTGTGCCTTGCCGGGCAAACTCTGTCCAATGCCGTGGCAACGAAGCGGCCAATGAAAGCCGTTGTCTTTGAACGCCGGATATCCATTGTT
>OMLO01004957.1_pt1 | contig 11169 bp, 7 predicted proteins | sample 1674811 | NCBI WGS metagenome assembly OMLO01 (sample SAMN06265003, study PRJEB25207) | coral metagenome | isolation source: Coral host | place: Mexico:La Bocana,Puerto Morelos, Mexico | collected 2008-11-13 | reverse complement strand
CATCCCAATAGTGAAAGAAGTCGTCGAGATGCTGGAGCTGTGGACCAAATGTAGGACTTGGCTTCATCTAAGTGAAGACCCCAAGCATCTAGCCACGCGCGAAGACATGTAATGCCCTGCTGTAGCTGCGCCTCGGCAAAGGTGATGATTTCCATGTTGTCCACATACGACAGCTCCAGTGAACGGGAGCTGTAAACCCGGAAATAACAGTGGAATGAAATGTCAACAAGCGCCATAGCATAGCATGAGAGGGCGCAGCCCTCAGGAAATCCGTGATTGGATCGTAGTCCCTCCCCCACTTGTGAGAGGATCACAAAGCGGCGGCACATGTTCTCGAGGAAGCTAAACCAAAGGTCCAATATCTGTGAAGATGCTCCCAATTGGGTCGCGATGGCTTTGATGGGAGTTCTTGGCAAATTCTCAAAGGCCTTTTGGATATCTGTTACATATCCATGTAGTGGTATGTTTTCCAAGCACGCCACCTCTACCATGGATTGGATCAGGAGCCACATCTCAGCTGAGTCCGTTTCCGGCATGAAGCCGAACTGTCGCGAGCTGGCCAAGTGCTGGATATGTCGAAGGAGTCGCCGTGAGCGATGTGAGCTCCAAGAACGATACACCATGCTGTATATGATCACTGGCCTGAAATCGCCTGGAGAGAGCGATACTTCCCGCTTTGGCAGAGGGTATGTAAATCCATGTAGAAGTGGGGCTGGCCATTCTGCTTGCTGTTCGCAGCGCCGAAGAATAGATACCAGCTCTGCTTTGTAACCGGAAGGCATACGGAGGAGATCTTGCCGGGATACTCCGTCTGGTCCTCGGGCTGATCGAGGTGTATAACGTCGATTGATTTCATCCCAACTGTCCACATGCAGCGGCATAGGGTGTGAGTTCACCTTTGGCAAGTAGGCGGCAGCAAAAGACAAAATGCGTTGCCAGTCACCTTCCGATGGGGCATCTTTAATCCACCTCCGCTGCCAAAAGTCACGAAGCTTGAGGTCAATCTCTTCAAAGGTGGAGTAATGCTGTGTGGCTGTAGCAGAGGCTCCAGGTTCAATCAGTCCATCAAAGTCCACATTCGCCATGTCTGGGGAGAAGAAATTGAGTTGTGCCGGTCGGTCATCTATGTCATAAGTCACCGAAGGTCCTGTAGGAAGGTCATGATCCATCTGTATCTGGGTGCCATCCTCTGAAACCCCAATTATCGTGGCCATGTGCGATTCCTGCAAATGGGATAGAGCCTGCTTGCTGGGTGGTTTGATTTGCTGGAAGATGCGATCATAGTTTGCAGCCATGTGGGTACCAAGTAGCTCACGCCTACGGCGCACATGCCAAGATTCAAATTTTCGGTAATTGAGGTGAAAGTCTTCCCAAATGATCTCAACCATCTGAAATGTGGGAACTCGATCTGGTAGCATATGAGGAGCTCCTTGAAGTCGAATTGGGCGAGTAGTCCACCAGCGGGCAAAGGACTTGCGAAATCCCGACGCTCGTCTTATAGCCTGCCAAAGTTCTGCTCTGTAGATTTGCGCTTCTCCGGTTTGTTTATCAGCCCGGACTGCATGTAAGAGTGATTGGATTCTCCGGAGTTGTCGAAACCACGATTGGACAGCTCGACCAACAAAGTCTGTGGAAACTTGTACTTCTCCCTGCCTCGATGGTCGTAGAATAGGGCACTGAGCTGAACGAGAGACAGGCGATGCGCGAGTAGCGCGACCACAGTGGTTGGTTGGCAAAGCACCTGAGGAAGACTGAATCGAGCCACCAAGACTCTGCTCAAAGGATTGCCAGAAACGAGTGTACTGGTCTGTAACTGGAAGGTCGTCAGAGAATGTAGTTGATTGCGTCGAGGCATACCAGTGTTGAAGGTCAATTTGGGACCAAGGGATTTCTGTAGGTAGCGGCCAGGACGTAATGGGAACTTGCTGAACAGGAAGTTCAAATTCTGCTCCCAAAGTAAGATGGTCTGCAAATAGTGTCCAAGTGTCCACACGCTTGAAGTGCTGGATCATCTCTGGTGATACCCACACCCGATCAGGTGTTGTGACCCCCCGGTATGTAGGTGTAGGAACGCGACCCTGGAGACGTGCTGCCAAATCTTGCACTTCCACCCAGCCTTGGTCTCGCCATTGAGCTGTGATAGGCAAGAGATCATCCTTGTGATTAAAATCGCCAACAATGAAGCGAGGTCCTGTACGGGAATAGACCAACTCACGAGTGAGAGTATCCAGTAACTGCCTTGAAGCTTCCAATGCATGTGGCCACGTCGGGCTCTGCGGCCATAAATACACGTTAGCTCCAGTCAGGGAGTAAGAGCCACACCACATCTGCGCCAACTGAACTCGCCCTTGAGAGTATTCTTGTGCTGGCCAATGAATCTGTAGATTCTGCATGGGGAGGTCGGAAAGGAAAGCGACACCGGACCATCTTCCTTCTGTAGAACTTCTAGCTCGCAAGGCTACTGGTGCTCCTGGTAGAAAATAGCGAGAAGAGCCACAAATTGATGATTGGCGTTTCATGATGTGACTAGTCTGCTGAAGTCCAACTTCCGCTATATGCGTTTCCGAGATGCCCCAGATGCCAGTGGGAAGAACTGCAAACTGAAACTCTTTGCTGCGAAGGCCTGATGGGTTTGCTGTCCCCAGCCAAATGGCAGGTCCTGGGTGTTTGGCTTCGCCCACTCTCCCTGACATGGGAAGAGAGATTTGGAAGGCCGCCACCGAAGGAAAAGTCCAGATCCATAAAATAACCAGAGACATGAGAGTGCCTTGGGAGAGGAAAGAAGGCCGAACCGGTTTTGGAACACCTGCACACCAGCGGTCACTTGGACATGGGACAGGCGCCCTCCGCCAGTTCAGCTTTCCTCGACGGCTAACAAGGCCATGAAAGAGAAGAGACCAGCTTCCCAGTTGGAGCGAAAGCCCTGGGGGACCCTGAAAAGAGCTCGAGGAAGATGATCTGTGCTGGGATGTAGCTGCTTGTGAAGTGGATAAGCTTGGTTCTGATGACCCTGTGGAGTCCCTAGTGGAGCAAGAGGTGGCGAGGTCCACACGTTGAGTCTTCAGAGGGGGCTCCTCCACCAGAATGTTGATCCAAAGCTGTAGAAAGTCTCCATCGGTCAACTGTAGCGGGACATGGAATGGTCGTTGCACTCCATTCACGTGCAGGTCGCAATGATGCTCAAAGCGCACTTCTCCTCGTCCCAAGAGACGAACCATATCAATGCCCGTACTGTCGGTATCGGCTAGTAGCAGCCTCCATCCAAGGCTCTGACTGCGTCGTCCTGCTTGTTGAGTCCTCGTGAAAACTTCTGTTAGGACAAGCTGATCTTGTGGATGTTGCCGTTCCCCAGATCGTAGAAGTCCAACGTATGGGTAACCCTGGGGTAATTCCGACTGTGCCACCGAAGGATGGATATTGAAGACTTTCCACGGAGTGTCGTAGTCGATCCAGCGACGAGCAAGGAGGTCAAGGAAGAACCCGAATGGGTCTCTGTGAACATCATTCCATAATCGAAGATGTTGGCTGGGACCTTCAGTGATTTGGAAGATTCCCACATGTCGAGCTGTGATGGTGTGTAGTCTGGCCTGTAAGTAGATCTCCCTGGCGTCATATGACAATGCCAACTGCAAATGGGTGGCTTGACTATTCATCAGAACTTGATGAAGAAGGCTTTGCTGTTGATAATGTTGGTCTACCAGATCCGCAAAGCCTGTTGGAGCATCTTCAGGAGCCAGAGGGCCCACTGCCAGCGGTGATACAATCACTGCTTTGATATGCTCTGGAGAAGTAGTGATGCCAACCCGAATGTAATCTGCAGACCAAGTGTGCACTTCTGTCCAAAGGTCATGCACTTGTCCATTCAACATCACCGTGCAAGGAGAGATACGACAGACTGGCATCAAATCTAGGGTGTCAAGAAGTGCGGACCTGGAAAGTCGATTCTCTAATACCATAGGTAGAATCCATCCTTCAAAGCTACCGTCCCTCAAATCCCATGTTTGTAGTTCAAGGACTATCGGAGAACAAGTTGGTGATCTCAAATCACTGGAAACTTGAAGGAGGAAAGGATCAACATCTGGACGTATCAAAATGGAGTCTCGTAAACGGACATTGGGTTCCAAGATGCACCAATGATCTGCGTCCCGTAGATCCGGCCATTGTCGCAATAAGGCTTCACGAATGTCTGCCAATGTAGTATCTGCCGCCGTAGTGAGGAGGAATGTTGTTGGTCGATTCAAGCCCCTGCGGATCGGGACGGAGGAAGTAAAGAGAGCGTGCTCCTGGATAACGAAGCAAAACATCCAGTGAGTCATCATCAACTTCAGCATGCTCATCAGGTGGGTCTGGAGTGAGGGGCATCTGCTGAGGAACAAAAGCTTGATGGGCTGGATGTTGAGCGGTTTGAATATCAGCCATCAAGTCCACCGCGGCATATGCCGATTCTTTGAATTGTATTGTGGGAGGAGCAGACAAAAGAACATCATGAAGTGGACGTCCATACCCCAATGTCTTGCTCATCCTCAGAAAGTCCTCCGGGGCGTTGATGCCGAAGTCACCAGAGGAAGAGGAACCTGAATATGCTCCTGGAATCCCAAAGGAGCCCAGAAAGGAAAGAAGCCATAGTAGACGAACCAAAAAGCCACCACCAGATGGTGATGATCCAAGCGTAGTGCCAAACGTAGTGCATCGCCTGGCTGCTTTACCTGGCATGCAGGGTTGCACAAAGTCCCCGGATCCATGTGTGAACCGTCACTCTGTTCGGTGTTTCTTGGAAAAGAGGGCTTCCAAATGCTGGAAACCATTCTGAATCTCGCTGCGCACTGTACCAAGCTCTGTAGAGTGGGCATTCACTTGGGTGCGAAGTTCACCGATCTGAGACTGCATACTGCTTGATGCGGCTGCGGCGTCTTGAAACCAGTTCTCGAATTTGGAATGTTGCTGGCGAAGCTCTGTAATATCCACCTCCAGGCGCTGAAACCTTGCTTCCGACGCGGAGTCCGTTGCGGTGGAGTTCTCCCTGAGGTGTTGTTGCAGCTGTGTGACGACCCGTTCTTCCAGTTGATCAGCTCGGGAAAGCATCGTGGCATCTGTAGAGTCTGTCATAGCATGTCTGGAGGATGAGCAAGCATCCTTCCAGTTGGCCCATGGGTCAGAAAGTCCTGGAGGCGCACCCGAGGGTGGTGGTCCAGTCGATGCTGAAGCCACTTCTGGTAATGATCTCTGCTTCATATGGCTGCGTGTCTTCAAGGTAGACAAAACTCGAGGTCCTTCAGGTTGCGCGGAGATCTTCTTGTGGAGAACGACTGTAACATCGCCATGACTGGCATGTAGTAGCGAAGCTGGTGGAGAATCGGCTGAGCCCACCAGCCATCCCATACCCTGCGTGTCACTGTGATGTGGCTGAAGAGGGCGGGCTTTCCATTGCCACTTCTTGAGCAATTGGACCACTCCTGCCTTCTGGGTCCCGTGTGGCAGGGGACGGAGTTCATAGATGAATTGGACTTGGAAATCATGAAAAGGAGCCTCGGGGTTCAACTTGGCATGTGTGCTCTCGGCATCTTTGTGAAGAACCCGTAGGCCATATTTCAACCCAAATCTCCCAATTGCCAAAACACGCTCGACTGTGCGAGCTCTGTGTAACGCATCCTCCAAAGTGCCACTTTGCAGCCAGATCATCATCGAGTCGGCTGATTGGCCATCGTCACGACGGGGCTCGATGTACAGGCCAAAGCTGCCTGACATACCCTGGAGCTGATTCACACATATCTTGGGTACCCGTAAAAGCACCTGGAATTGATCCGACTCTTGCGGAGTGCACTTCTTCCCACGGATTGTTTGCCAACTCCTCGACCAGAGGTCGAGGATGACACTGTCAATTTCAGCGTCAACTGGAGCATGGAATTTCTCACAAGTGCCGCCGCATCGCTGTCCGCGGCATAAGACCAGCTTCTGAAATTTCTGTGTCACAAGCTTCATCGGGTGGGCTGTAAACTCGGCCCACGAGTCTGGCCACTCGTCTCTGAAAATCGACAACTTCACCGTTCCAGTGGGTATTGCTTCGAGGGAGAGAGGGTCACCATGACGGTGACGGACCACCGAAAGATCTCCAAGTTGGATCAACGATCCATCACAAAGGATCGGTTCTTGCGTGGGCTTGTAGAGAGCAGGGAATCTCACGTTTGTCACCGGTAAGAGCCCGTGGGACTCCGCCGGGACAGGTGTCACTGTCAAGACTGCTAGAGCATCAAGGGTCAGCGAGGCTCCCTCTTTGAGGAAGGGGATAACCTCTGCAACCGTGCCGAAGGCCAAACCTGAACGGTCCTTTCCAACCATGGACATAGGAATCTGCAGGACTGGATTGCCGTCCTGTGTCATGAAGGTGTCCGGGATGAGGTCAAGGAGCTCTGGATCCAAGGGTGCTTGTTGGGAACGAGGTTTCTCTGCTTGTTGCTTCTTGTTGGACTTGCCAATTTGAAATTTTGAAGCGGCTCTGGCACGAATCTGCCGATCCAACTCATCAGGCTTGACCCAAAGAAAGTTGACTTTTGGAGCACTGCCTAAGGCTTTCAAGGCTTGCCATGGCTGTTTGGTCTTGAGAGCTTCTTGGATCTTGGAAAGTCCAATCTTCTGTATGGCCGCTAGTGCTCTTTTCTTCGGTATGGGAATCATCAACTCCCTTGGATTTCAAAAGGTCCCGAAGCTGCCATACCACATCTTGTTCAGTCATGGAGAGAGGGGAGCGACCATGTGCAATCAAATGATGCGGTTGGGCTGAAATGGAGCGAAGGAATTCATAGAGTGCCCACTCATCTGGGTGACGCTGTACGTTCCAAATGCCCAATCGGCATCCAAGATGAAGAATAGCCACTGCTCCACATGACGAGGGAAACTGCTGGGAGAGCCAGAAATGCCGAGTGAGGCAAAATCCACGGAGCCCCAAACTGCTGCTGACTCGACCCGCTAACTGCATAATAGCTTCATCAGGTGATAGGTCTTCTCCTGTCCAAGTGTGGACCTGCAAGATGACATTCCTGACCTTGAATTCCACTAACACCCAATGACCGTCGATACTGACCCCTGTGAGGATACTACCATGAAGTGCTCCCAAGAATGGATGTCCATCCAGAAGTGCCCATTCTCGTAATGATAAGAGAGACGTGACCAAGGCTGAAGGAAGCCAAAAAGTTCTGGGCTGGCGAACCTGTGCAATCAGGCGACCAGCTGCAAAATCCAATGCTCGGTCAGAGATGCCTTCCACAATCGCGAGGTGTTGGTTGGCCTGTCCCGAGGCCCATTGAAGGCCTAACCGTTCCTTGTAGGAGGTGAAAAGGACTGAAGTCCAAAGTCGATCATCGGCTCACCAAGAATTGCCATGGATGTCCCGTGTGCCATCCAACTGAATGAGGCACCCAACGGCTGCAAAGAGCTCAAAGACGAAGCTGCCTGCGGGCAGTTGAAATGTTTGGAAATCTAAATCCTCTCCTTGCCATACTGGTACTTGATGAGCAACGATGGCATGGTTGCGAGTTTTGCCTTGCTTCTCAGCCATGGTCTGAAGTATGGTGGGACCCACCATGGAGATCAATGCTGGAAAGGCCTTTTTAGGAAGAATGTCCCAGAAATCTCGGAAGCGTCGAGAGAGTGCCTCATGGTGAAGGTAATGCTCTGCTATCAAAATAGAGCTCAGAGGTGGTCGCATAGGCGATCGGAACTGAAGCCGTGAATCTGAAATCTCATCCCAAATCACTACATCCTCAGAGCTTACTGTCGGCCATGCATAGTGGGCTCGTCGGAGTAGGTGCCACTTGTAGAGGTTGACCTGTTGCTCTCTGGATTCTGTTTGAAGACCGAATGCTTCCAAAAGAAAAGTACCCACCCACAAAGCCTGAAGTGGAGCTGCAACTTGGCCAATGAGACATAACTTGTCCCGACATGAGTTCCCGAAATCCATCAACGGATCCAGAGTGCATAGAAAGGCTGCCTCTTTCACATGGAGATATCGTGGTCGAAGGGTACCTTCTTCCAAGACGTAGAATCCACGTAGTCCAGAGATCAACAACCTATCCTCGGAAAAAGGATGGGTACGACAGCCACACGGGCATGCTGAAAGCCCAAACGAATAGCTGTGAAGGATGCAAGGACAAGGCCGATTTTGTTGTAACCGTCTTACGTCCGTGCCATAGCGCTCGTCGGCCATCTTGGTCAGGACCTCGTCAGGGACATAGAGCTCCGCCATCTCGTGAGAAGCCCAAGTAGTCCATTGAGGGAAAAGATGCTCAAGGTGCTGTAGCTGCGTGTCAATGGGGAGGTCCAGCATTGATTGCAATACGTAGCTCTTCGGCAGCATGTAGAGCCACCACCTCGTGCGACGACATGGCCATGCCCTGTCCAGGGAGAAGATCCGTTGTTCATAGTGCATGCCCATCGACCACGCCAAACACTGAAGTTGCTCCTGAACCCATGTGGCATGCAGGGCTCCAGGCACACACTCCAAGACAAGAGCACCATGCTGCTGTTCCCACATCACACGGAGTGTGGATGTGAACACCTGTGAGCGAGGATCTTTGTGGCCCAGCCGGTCCCCCTGTCGGGACAATGGCTGGCATGGAAATCCGGCACATAAGGTGCCTCGATACACTTCCGGAGCGATGTGTAGTCTATGCCGATCCATAGGAGACTGAAGATCTCCTTGAAGGACTGTACGATACCCATTGCTGCGAAGAGTGTCACACATGAAAGGGTTGATATCCATGACCGTGGTTGCCACAAAGCCCAAGGAGGAAAGGCCCGCCGAAATGCCACCAACTCCTGCGCAGACTTCCATTAGCTTGTAGATGTCTTCTTCGCCGTGAGCTGGAAGACGAACCATCTGGCTCTCTGACTCTTGAAGGAGCTGCACCGACCCCATGGTGCAAGAAAGCCTCCAATTGTAAAGCATGATCAGCTCGTCTTCCATGTTGGGCACCAATGATGGTACCTCAACCATTTGATGGTGTGCAAGTCCCACCCAGGAGTCCATACTCCGTTGTAGGAGGCCACACCAAAGGATGCCATCTTGATCAGGATCCATGTAGGTATCCATCGCAACAAAAGAAAGTGGACGCGCCCCTCGAGGATCCGTGGCAGCAGTTCACCCGCTGGCAGGGTCTCGAGCCAGAACTGAACGGTGAAATCAAAAAAACACTTGATGTTCTTCGTTCCCTATCATATCCACTAGTTGAATTACTTGTGTATATTATTGCCATTGTTGAAATCTGGAGGTGCGCCATCCATCATCCATCAGGATGTAATTATGATGTGGTTTTGTTTTCGTTTCTTAAGGATATCATGTTCAGAGCTTCCAGCTTTGTAAGGCGGAACAGAATGGTCTTCTGCTTTGTGGATTTTGCAGGAGATGCCACGCCTTTCTGCGCCTCGATTGAATTGAAGAAAACAGAACATGATTATCTAAGATTAGTTGATGGACATGGAAAGGTATAGAAAGATATAGAAATATATGGTTTGATATTTTTCGTCTGGAGATCACAGACATACATGGATCATGGATTAGTATTGATCAATTCATTGAGTAAACTTTGCGGAAGGTTGTTCTTTGCGCTCCAGGTCCGACGAAGCATTGTGAGCATGAACACAGCAATGAGTGCATGTGAAGCAGCTGACCAGTGGCAACACACTTTACTGCTTTTGCGCTTTACAAATGAGCTTGATGAGCTTGATATGGATTCTTTGCTGCATGAATTTTCGTGAATTTCGTTGCCTAGAATCCTAGAAGACAATCTCAGTTTGTTTTCCTGTTTTTTGGGTCCAGATCACAGACTATAGATACCCAATTCTTTGCAAATTTAATGATTTCCACTCAACCAAGTTTCATGATGTGGGTGGTGCTGTGTTTCATCCGATGGGACGAACGAGAAGAGTTCTTGTCAAATAATTGAGGCTGACGTGATCAGTTATTCCATTGCCCTAAGTGCACTGGCAGCCGGCAATGGGTCGATGGTGGCGAGGGTTCTGAAGGAAATGCCACCGAGGACTCCGATTTGTTGTGGTCACAAAATGAAGTGGTTGAACTACCCATGCCCAACCCACTCCTAGTCAAGATCACTTCAGCTCAATGAAGCCCGGACATGATAAATGATAATATAGATGATATAGAGCAATATGCATAAATATCAATGTTATTTAACATACAAATCTTGGTTCAGGCTTGTGAACTATGCTGGAATGCTATCATTTGCCTAGGCAAAATGCCATATCATTCGACCCAATTGTAGCAAGATCCCACATTTTTGTGGATAGTTTTGGAAGTGGGAGTCCACTACCATTCTATTGGGAGATCGATTTCACTATGGTCAACCAGATTAGTATGATTAGTTGTAGACGATGTGGAAAAACACCTCAATTTTGGATATTGATATTCAGCAACATAAATAGGCGTCCGGTTCCTTCATTGAACCATGAAATGCATCAGTAGCGCATCATCACCAACAGCCTGAGGACAACATATGCACCGACAAGACAGACACGTAATACAATATACAGACAGAAAATCCAAGGATGACAGTGGCTAGCAGATATAGAAATTAATAGAAATTATAAATAAATTATGAACCGCTTATGACGTTAAATTATGATGAAATCATGCTTGAATTATGACATGTTTGAAACATGGAGATCTATTATTCGCCCCGGAGGTGATGCATTTGCTTCTTCCAATACTGTCAGGATCGACCTTTCTGGCTGTATGAATGCTATCATATCCTGCTATGAGCAACGCATCCCACGACGTCCCTTGGAGATTTATGGAAGTGCTGAAGATACAAAGAAGAAACTTGAAACAAAAAACACTCCAAGTTCTTGCAATTTCCCACTGCTTCCTGCTATTTCTATGCTTCAGTTTTCGTTCATCCATATTAGGGAGCTCAGATACATGGTCAAGTTCGCCGAATTGAAAGGTTCCCGGCAGCTTCCTTTCGAAGACTTTGTGGCACGCCTCCCGTCTGGCAGCCTCAACCTGTGGTGTAGTGCAGTGGCATTGCACGATTCCATGAAAGGAGCTACAGCGGCGTGGGTTGCATGACATTGGTATCATCGAAGCATATCAAAGAATTGACATTTGATTTGTAAGAAGACCATAATATATACTGTAGTAATATAATCATACAATCA
>OMLO01004956.1_pt1 | contig 11172 bp, 9 predicted proteins | sample 1674811 | NCBI WGS metagenome assembly OMLO01 (sample SAMN06265003, study PRJEB25207) | coral metagenome | isolation source: Coral host | place: Mexico:La Bocana,Puerto Morelos, Mexico | collected 2008-11-13 | reverse complement strand
AAAAGAGACGCTTGGCGGAAGATCCTCATTCCGCACGAGCCATCGCAGTGTTGAAGTTCTACCCAGGCAGTACTTTGCTACAGAAAAATGAAGGAAAATTCAATTCAGGCAAAAGACACGAAACAGCAGAAAACGAGATATCCGCAAAATATCTAAGAAATGGGGACCGGACTGGCTCTCACACAATTTGCTCAGCCTCGTCGCTGAAGGCCATTGGCTGCCGATGCACGGATGGTCCGGGAACCCGTGACACATCGAAGAGACGACTCGACATGTGACAGAAGAAACAGAATGAAACATCACAAAACACATCCGGAAGGAGCAAAACGCCTCTCAGAGAAAACGCGCAGTGATCTGTTTTGACGACATGCAGAAACAAGTTTTGCGAACAGTGACTGGATTCAGATCACTTTCTGCGTCCACTATCGCTTTTGTTCAACCCTTCCAAGCCAATCTGCCCTCAACGTTTGTCCACGTTTTCAATCGTTAGCGGTCGTTGTCCCGGTCAGCTTCTGGCAGGAGGAGACCTGGGCACTGACGCATCTGCAGAAGATGATGTGGTGCCAATCAGTGCCATCAGTGACGGAAAGGTGGTGAAGAAGGACAGGCTGAGTCAGCGGATAAACATGGATAAACGCTAAAAGGATCCAATTTGATGACTCGACCAATCGACGGGATCGACATCCGGTCTGAGTCCCCTGGATTCGTCTGCCAGCTTCTCCGAAGTCTTCACTGATCTGAGCCTCACAGCCGTGACGTCTTTTCGATGTTTTTCTCCCTTGCTTTTTAAGAATTCTTCAAATGATTTCAAATGTACATCCATGACAAATCAGACTCAGAGTCCACTAGGCAACGCTCCTCCCTCGTACCTAAATCCTCGAAATATGCAAACCAAAAAATTCCGGATGTTTGTTTTTCTTGAAATCCTTCAGGACAAGAATCGTTTGGAAGATTCGAGAAAGAAGTTGGTTGCTTGTGCCAGAGCAGTACGTGTTGGCGCCTCAGCTTGATGAGGATGAACAAGTTATGGACGAGGAAAGATGGAGACGCTCCTGAAAAGAAGACATAGTGCGGAAGAATGTGGAGAAACAGAATCATTGAGAATGTGTTGAAACCTCTAGCTTGACCGTGTTTCGCAATCCAGTTGCAAGGCCAGGCTTGCCAAAGAACAGGCCGACGTTTGGAAGAAGGCAAGGACGGGGTGCGTTGGCTAACGCAGAATTGGTTGAAGGATCCAGGAAGCTAACAGCTCTCGGGGGTTACTGTAGATTTGATTCTTGGCAAGCTTGAAGCAGAAAGAGAGAAGCATGACGTATTCTTATGTCCACAACAACCTGGCTCGCAAGCTAGCATTTGGTGGAAAGCCATGAAGCGTGCTTGGGATTGTATTGCTGGTATCATTAGGAGAAATTGGTTTCCGTTGTCATCGCTTTTGAAGGCAGAGGCAGAATTCAACGTGCAGAAAATGATTTGGCAAAGCTTGAGTCCTTACCTTACTTGTCTTAATTGTCTTGATTTCCTTATTTGTGAAACAACACAAATCAACAATCGTGAGGTCTGCAACGAGGAGCGAAGCCTGCAGCTTAACCTGTTTCACTGGAAAATCGGCATCAAACAGTGTTTGACACGCCGAGTTGACAGGATGTTGACAAAGAAGGCGCATTTTTGACTTGTCAACGGTCTTTTAGAGACTTGTATCTTGTGGTGTTTTTCTTTTTAAAGTTTTATATAACTTTGATCCGAATCTTTGCAAGGTTGCAGTTGTCCAGTATGAGAAGTGAAAAAAGTTCAGAGAAATGGGGCAGAGAAATGTAAATGTAGCATACAACTGGGGTGTGCCCAAAGATATGTCATAGTCTTCAGATAAGTGCAATGGTGGCTTTCCAAGCCTTGGTGTTTGTCACCTGCACTTTCTAGACAGCTTTTGGTAGGTGTGAAGGTTGACAGAAGTTTGTTGTGTGTGTGGGTGCCATCAGTGGTTTTGCTCACATCAAGAATTCGTTCATTGAGTCAGTTTTATTAATTTTTATCTTAGCAAGTTCGCTCACGTTTTCAATGAACAAGAAGTTGACAAGCGCATAGATCTAGTGTCAGATCTAGCGGGATTCGCGTGGAGTTTCGGGCCCCGAGGCACAAGGGCACTGCTGCGATGATCGAGCTGCTTGGCGAAAAACAATCACATCCCAAGAGTCGTCTAACCGACGGGTGTTTTGATGCGTCTCTGTGCGCGTGTCGGTTCCATCTCTCTGAGGAAGAGAGTTCTTTCTCGGTTGAAGCAACTAACACATATCCGTTCACCTAATTTCTTCTGATTTCTCAGCTGAGGGACCCTTTTTCTGTGTCACTTCGGACCTGTCGCCATTTCTTCAACTCCAGAGGTTTTGCGCCATCCCGAAACGTGATGCAGGTCCAAACTGGAGTTTGCGATGCAAACCCATACAAAGGATCTTGCAGCTGCCGTCGCACCATCCTCAGAAAGCTTTCTTTCTCTTTTGCAAGGCGCAGCCAAAATCGTAGCAGAGATTTCACAGTAATGTCACTAGCAGAGCTCTTTTTGGTCGGCATCTATTGCACGTTTATTGCGCAGATGTCTATTACATCGATTGGCACTCTGCTTCTACTTTTGTGGCCTTGGGTTTTTCTTGAGTTCACCGCTTTGTCGTCGTGTTTATCGAGTTGAAGTGGTCCAAAACCACAGTCGGATCTGTGATTCACCGTCTTTGGCCTTCGAGGAAGCTTTGAATGCCTGCATTGAACGCAATGAAGGCCAGGACTAAGCGCAGGGAGAACGAGGACGACCTATTCTCACTGCATGCCATATGATCTCGATCTTGAAATACAGATACGTCCTTAATCCTGACATGTATACAACATGAACTCAAGCATATAAATTAATCACAATGAACCAAAGAATATTGAAGAGTGACTCGGGTCGGCAGATTGGCAGATTAAAGTTACTTGTTAGATCAATCGTAGTCGTCGTCTTGACATTGTAATATGTGACAGTTCATATTCATATAGTATGTTTTTTAGAAGTTGAAATTTATAAACCAAAAACCAAAGGCTTCACGGCTTCACACAGCGGCACCAAGGCTTGGATCTCTTAGGCGTCGCCATGGTGGATAGCATCGAGGCATCTGAACTCATCGATGGAACTGAAATCGCACTGTTTGACGTTTGTTTTTTGAACACGTCATGTGATGACAGTATGTTGTGTTACTGGTATGGTTTTTGATACAAAACATATTCCTTTGATTTGTGATTTCGGTCATACATATGTGTGCTGGAAGTGTGAAGAGTGACGGATTGCTGACGGTTTGGCGGGCCGCAACAGCTCTTGCGGCTGCGCCAAAGGCGATTAAAGCCTCCGCCGCCCACGCAGACGCCCGGCAGGCATGCCGCGAGTCCGGAGGGGTAAATAATTCAGTATAGATATATTGATATGTATGATGAATATGCATGTAATATTAATATAGATTTCAATGTAGATGTCAACATAGATATTGATATAAATGATGTAGATAAAGATAAATATGAGTTGGTATGAATGTGTGCAACGACAAATGTAGATATAGATATAGAGATAGATGTAAATATAGATTTTTTGACGTAGATGGAATATAAGCATGAATGTAAATACACATATACAAATTGAAACTTATGGATGTATGAATATTACGTTTTTTTAACTTTTGCATTCACACATATGCATGTACAAAATATAATGTTGATGTATGTTATATATATAGACACATGTAGTTTTTGGCATATTTATGCACAATGCATATGTATGTTTATGCATATATATATACACATAATGTATATTCATGTCTGTATACACAGGTATATGTATATATACTTTTATTTGTAAACCCAATAATTTGTCAATATATCTACATCGGTATGAACATATGAATATATGTATCTATATCTAAATTTGCATCTATATTTTGAGATGGGGGTGTGTGGTGGGAGTGTGTTCGCCGAAATCGTCGTTGCGACCGCCAATGTTCCCAACCGTCGGTTTTGGTTCGCTAATTCCCTTTCTGTGATGTTTTGAGGACTCTAAGGAAGTGTTGGAGAAGAGAGTAGTTGTTAAGAAATGTTGGGGAAGAGCGTTGTAGAGAAGTGTTGAGAAGAGCGTTGTCGAGAAGTGTTGGAGAAGAGAGTTGTCGACAAGTGTTGAAGAAGAGTGTTGTTGAGAAGTATTGGGGAGGAGTGTTGAAGAGAAGTGTTTGGAGGAGAGTGTTGGAGTTACGTCACGCTAGTTTTTGTTCACGTCGTTGCATCCGAGCCTGTGGGTGCTTTCAGGTCTTTATATTTATGTCGTTGGGTTTTGATGTTTGTATGTCAGGTTTTGTCTGTATTGAATTTATGTTCAAATCTATCTTCATACTCATGCCTCTTTGTTTTGATTTGTAGGTTGCTCTTTATTTGGATTATATATATTTTTCATGTTCATGTTTAGGTTCATATTCATGTGGTGTTGATTCTGCTGCATTTGTACACCCATATGTCTTATGGATGAAACACTTGATATAGGGACACATACATATGGATTGTTTCGTTTACAATACATATTCATATGTATATATATATATATATCTACATACATTTGTTATTTTGGCACATGTATAATGTATACATCTACATATATAATGTATATATATATGTATTTATTCATCTATGGACGTGTAAAGAAAATAACTATGTATACATAATATATACATACAAACATATATATATATATATTATATATATACATAGATTTTTCCCAGGATATACACGGATTTGATGCTGTTCTGTCAAAGTTGATGGGCCCGCAGGACTTGGCGGCACTGCTGGACAAAGCCGCAGAGGTTCGAAGGGGCATTTTTTCCGCGGCCTTCCAAGTTGCCCCTTTCCGCTGTGCATGTTTTGCCTTTCACTTCCGGTCATGGTTCAAGATTAATGTCACAAGTGAAGATTTTGGTGCAAGATCAGCTTAGGCTTTCTTCAGTTCTGCCCCTTTCCGCTGTGGTGAGATAGTTTAGCACTGAAACATGTTGACAGGTTTGCGTTTCAGCAGCTTCATTTAAGAGATGAGTGAGGGTGTGTGTGTGTGTGTTCTACTATTCTGACGCATTTTCATTTTTCTCATTTCTTTGTTATCATTTTTCTCTTCAGGATGAAGAATTCACAACTCATCGTTTCTTCCCACAGAAGTTGATGCACAGGAACTTGGCTCCGGGATCGTGTCCCTTGGACCTTGGAGACTGTGGACGTTGTGGGCGTGTGTAGCGTGTGTCGGATACGCCGGGGATGTGGTGCAAGCTCTGCCCGAGGTCCAGACGTGGTGCTGATCTCATTGGTGTGTTGACCACCTGTGGGATCCAGGTCCTGGGCCAACATTTTCACACAAACGTCCAAAAGTACATCAATTGAATCAAGTCCGGGAGATACTCTTGGATGGGTGGATGATATCGTACATGTTATAGTTGAAGAATGTTGATGAGCTGTTGCAAGTGCCACAGACTCACTGAGACATGAAAGCCTTAGTGTTGTGAACTGGAAGTGTTGATTCGACACCTGTGCGTATGAAGAGTGTTTAGCGCAAGGGAAGTTTAAAACTCTGCAAAATCGGAGAGGAAAAGAATTTGAAAAGAATTGTTTACGCATATTTAACACGATAACACGGCTGACTTTGAAGCTCGGCGCATAGGAAGCCAAGCTGGAGTCCGCCATCAAAGCCGTGGCTCGGCTCAGAAACAAAGCTCCGACCGAAAACGCGTCATGCGAAACGTTGTTTTTCTTTTTTCATGTTCAAAAGTTCATTCAATCATTCATTGTTTCCTTTTCGAGTTCAAGTCATTCGCAAAGAAACTCGTCAGTCACACAGCTCATGACAGGCATGGACTGCGGCTGCGAACTCAGAGAATTAACAGCGGGGCAAAAGAAATGGTACGCATTTTGATGGCTGATCAAAATATGAAAGGAACTTTTAGAAACATGAACCTTCAACCGAAAGATTTAGTCAATCTAGACCCGTGCAGATTCTCAAAGAAGCATCGTCTGCACAAAAAAGTATGGGTTGAATATGGTGGAAATCCGATGGCACATGCCAGTTAACCAATCCGAATGGGGAATGAAGCCAAACGTCACAAAAATTGATCATTCGACATTTCACATTAATTTACATTATTTTACATATTTTTCTGCCTGTGGTTTCACCGGTGCCAAAATCAATTCTCCCACTTTAACCATCAAGTTCAATCAAGTTCATTTCTTGCATATCAAGATTTTTGCATATCATGTTTTAAACATCTTTTAAAGTAAAAGGATGTTTCAAGATATCGGTCAGCAAAGCAACCATGAAACTCTATTGATAGATGGGTTGGCGCACAGCTTCGCGTCAGAAGGGTGTTTGGACAAGCATTTGTTCCAAATCAAAAGCACATGAGAGGATCCTTCAAGAAGAGCTTGGATTGTTAAAAAAAAATCACAAGTTCTCTCAAGAAAACATTCCGGAGGAAGGGCCGAGCCGAGATCCCAATCTATCCGTGTAATTTGTTTAAAGGAAAACAGCTGTCAATTTGAATGTTTTTCTTTCAGCTGCAAGATGTACTTTAACACCTGTAATTCAGATGTACTCATTTCATCGTGGCTGCTAAGAGGTTGCTCTACGAGTGCCCTTGGCTTTTGCGCTTTATCTGCTACCTTCGGATTGCCATCACGATCATAATTAAGTAATTACTAGGATTACTAGGTAAGAAATGAGAAAGAAGGTATTTTGATATCTGACACAAGCGGTCAGAAGACTTCAACTGAGGCCTACGAGTGACATCGGTTTTTGTTCGGCTGTGTCATGTCCCGGTTTCACCAACCAATCATCCGAAGTCATCACTTGGCGCAAAAAACTCAGCGCTTTGCTTCAATCAGAGTGGGTTACAGACTCCTGGTAAAATGACGTTCGCTCAAAATGCGCTTGCGTTTAGATCAGACTGAAACGGATTTTCATGCATAAAAAGTGACAGGATTTGGCCATGTTTCATGCCTGGCAAGCTTTCTATTCAAGTCTTCAACAATCACAGCAATATAATGCAATATATGATATGTGTATATTTAATTTATAGCAATCCTTGGCCGGCATGGCGGTGAGTTGTAAATGTGTCCGTCTATCCGTCTATGTACATCACATGCGCATGTGCATCACGACGTGTTGGAGGTTTTACTGCAGCGGTAAACCCTTCAGAGACGCTCGTGAATCGGCAAAAACAGGTGAGCGACTCTTGGGCCCTTTGTGATGCAGCTCTCCAAAAGTCTGAAATGTGACAAGCCCTCCTGATAACATGTGACAAAAAAATGTGAAGACATGTGATAAAACGGGATAAATCATGATAAAATGTGATGAACATGTATGAACTTGTGGTAAAATGCGATAAAAAGTCATAATATAACGAGTTATAACATAAATATGGTAAACATGTGATCAAACATGGGAAACATGTGAAGAACCATCTGAGCTGATAAAACGTGACATGTTGGCAACACGTTTCACATGCTCATTACATGTTTGATCGAAATGTGCCTTGTCACGTGCATTGACGCAGCGGCTCGTGCTCAAGCCATCGAAATCGACGCGATGAACTCCAGGCGGCTGAGTGAGGCAAGGTCGAACGAGTCGAACGTTTGCGTTCTCCAAAATCAGATCCGATGTATTCGACAAGCTTTTCGTCCAAATGTGAATGGATCTTGATAAGTTTTCAAACCACGTTAAAACAATGTTTGAAACACTTAAAAACCACTTGATACATTTATCAAGGATGTTTTAATGATTTTTAATGTTTCGCTTTGCCAATGTAAACATCAACTTTCGGAGATATAATTCGTTTCAGCGTGATTTCATTAAAATTATTTTAAATGTAGATCTTTGTTCCGAAAATTTGTCCAGGTGAATGGAGCACGGCATCGGCTCCTTCAATTGGCCAAATGTGCGGAGAAATGTCAACACTTCGCCGTGTTGTGTGTGGACGAAGGTTTGTGGCCACAAGAAATCATCAAAGAACCCGTCACCACTGGCGGATTCAAAGTGATGTCGAAATGCAAAGGTGTCACTCGAGCGCATTTGATGGAAGACTTGGATGCAGAGGCTTTACAATCGATTCGTGAATGTTTTGATCGCTTGATGGCCTTTGCGGAGTCCGAAAACATCATTGGGGTCACCGCGGACTTTGGCAATCTTTGGTTAAAGCATCATTCAGCTGTCCGAAAACTCATCACAGAAGTGCCGGTGTATTTGACTCCTATCGTTCAGTTGCCAATGATATCTGCTTCTTTCAAAAGCCGCGAGCAGACTCTTTTGGTCACATGGGGATCCCAGAAAGATGTGGAGAAAATGAAGCCTCGTTTCATGTCGGACTGCAACATTGTCATGGATTTAGATCGTCTTGAAATCCTTGGTGTTGATGTTTCGCAGGATGTCCGTTGGGCTCGATATTTGAGCTTCGACGTGAATGCCGAGGAGGTGAAAAGTCTCGGAGTTCTTTTGACGAAGATGGTGGAAGATCGGATTGCAGAGGTGAACTCTTTTGAAAAAAAAGATCTTTTGATCAAAAGTCTCATCGTGACGACGAGGTTGAGCAGGTTCAGTGACCTGTTGAGACAAAGCACAGGTTTGCCCGTTTTCGATGAAATCACAATGCTCAATCTCTTTGCTTCAGCTTCAGCATTGAGCCACTTCAACGATGCAAAAGTCTTGTGCCGCTTGAGTGACAAATTGGAGCATTTGCAACACCCAAAGTCACCCAGTCCAAGCCCGGGTTCTCCCAGGGGTTCCCCGGGTTCCACAAGTCCAACAAGCCCACTGAGACCCAATAGTCCGACGAGTCCCACAACCTCTCTACAAGTGGCGAGTGCGAGTCCCAAACTGGGAGTCTTACAGTTGGAATATGAATATCCTCGTGCATTTGGTGATGTCGATCACCCAGGCACCTTTGGCTTTAAGACGTGTCCACGCATTGTGAAGGGCTTGACTTTTGAGAAGGCACAAGCAGGATCTTTTGATCCAGACATTCTCGAACACATGAAGAATGAGATCAAACATCTCGAAGATCAGAAAGTCGTTGGGATAACGGGGAACTGTGGTTTCATGATGTACTATCAATGCTATGCTCGTCATGTTTCAGATGTTCCTGTTTTTATGAGTGCTTTGATCCAGGCAGCCACCATGGCAGCAGCCATGGAGCCATCAGAAAGGGTCTTGATTCTGACTGCGAATGCAGCCATGTTGCAACCCGGAAAGGACAAGTTGCTCTTGGAGAGCGGAATTCAAGTGACACGTTGTGAGAAATTTGTCATTCGAGGTTGTGAAAACTTGAATGGTTTTGAGGCTGTCGCAAATGCAGAACGGGTGGATACCATCCGAGTACAAAAAGCGATTTGCGACTATGTCTCGGAGATTATTCAAGAAGAAAATTCAGGCAAAGGCGGACCTATCAAGATGGTGCTTTTGGAGTGCACAGAACTTCCACATTATGCAGATGCCCTCAGACGCAGTACTCGTTTGCCAGTCTTTGATGCGGTGACATGTGTGAACTATTTTTACCGTGCAGCAGGAGACCAGAATTGGAATGCAAAGGCCTTTCCTCCACACAATCCATCCTTCTGGGCCAACTTCACTGAGGGTGCAGTTTGTTCTGGTAATAGCTGTGACAATTGACTTTATCTTCTGCAGCCAGATAATTTGATGATAAAACACTTCACATGCAAACATCAACATTGAGAATGCATTTCAAGACACACACACACACATATATATATATATATACCTTTGGTGATTCTTGCGTGTCAGATTTGCTGATGTGTTGTGATGTGTTCAATGGGCATAGCTGCAGGATTAGATGCATAGATGAAAGATGCATGGTGCATCCGTGTATCCGTTGGCGTTTTGCGCCTAAAATCCAGCGAAATCGGCCAAGAAAGGGAACATGACGGAAATCATGACGGAACATGGTTTCAGGTTTTAGGTTTCTCCGTTCACAACGTTCAAGACGTTGGATTTGACTTCGGGGAAAACTTGAAAAAACCAATCAGATTTATACCGATTGAAAAAACATTTGCAAGAAGGACCTATAGGGTCTTTATCAAGGACCCAAACATTTTTCTTAACAGGTTTAGATTTACACAGATTTCAACAGATTCGTAAGAGCCTTACACTTTAATTTGGGATTTACACTTGGCTCGAGCCCATTGTCTAAATCATGGCACCTCCTCGAAGGCTTTGCTAAGAGCCTGCAAGCCGCTTATGAGAGCCATGGTTTTGGGAGGTTTTCCCAAAGTCAACACAGCGAGTTCCTCTTGACTTCCCATGGTGGCCCGGTGGCAAAAAGCTGCCAAGACCATACACAGCAACAAGAAGGTCACTGAGTAGAGACCGGCAAGGATTACACCTGCCAACACGGAGTAGGTCGCTCGGACGTCACCTTCTAAAGCATCTAAGAAGGCAGAAGCTACTGACAAGAGCAAAATCAGCATCATGCTCATGGCTCCATCAGCCAAGTTGATCAAGGGCGTCTTCCAGGGCCAAACAACCAACTGGATCACCATGTACACTTCCTGCCAAGGTTCAAAGCAAGGTCCAAGTGGTCAAGGGTCAAGAAGCTTTGCGAAACGGTGTTATCAAACAAAAAAACTAAATTACTTTCAAACGCTGCAAAGCGTCATGCGATTGATTTGTTTATCTTGTTTCAGCTGCGCAGCTGTTTTTAATATTCCGCTCTGTTTTCAACTGCTGTTCTCAGCAACTTGTTCTCACTTAGTTCCCAGTGCCAAGCGTCCAAGACGGCCGTCATTGCAAAAAGCTGCACGTGCGGAAAGTTTGTGAAGACGGTCATGGGGATGGCCAGCAGCGGTCCACGCAAAATGAACCAAGTGCCATACCACCAGAAGTCCGGTCGAAAGCGGAAGAACAGAAACCGCGAACTTTTGAAGAATGAATCAGAAGCCTCTTGCGATTTTATTGGTGCAACACGAGTGAGAAATAGCAGGAAGCACCAATAGCAGCACATCACGGCTGTCATGCAAACACCGAAGATCACCATGATGATATGCTGCTCACTCTCCCAACAAATCACGTCACTCAATGCCAGCACAGAGGACTTGCCATTTGGATGGCTATAGCACATGAATGGCAGC
>OMLO01004955.1_pt1 | contig 11173 bp, 9 predicted proteins | sample 1674811 | NCBI WGS metagenome assembly OMLO01 (sample SAMN06265003, study PRJEB25207) | coral metagenome | isolation source: Coral host | place: Mexico:La Bocana,Puerto Morelos, Mexico | collected 2008-11-13 | reverse complement strand
GAGTCAGAAGTGTTCAGCGTTAGCTATTTGCCAGCTATGCATGGCGCTGTTTATTTTCATGCTTCGCACTGTTTGCCCCCCGCATCACAGGACAATGCAGAAAGAGAATCCACCTGCCCCTTCTTGCGACTGTGGAGGGAAAATTTGCTCCGATTGATCTTCAGCTTTCGGGTGATGGAGCTGGTAAGTTGCACTTGTGCCAGGGAAATTTGTAGTAGGCCGTTGCCCTCCAGTTTGATAGCAATTGATTTGCACCAGCTCTGCAACTCACAATGATGGCCTCCTTAAAAGGGGGAGCCCTCGCGAGAAGCATTCGTGGCGAGAAACTAGCCTGGCAGACACCTAGGTTCCCAAGTCATGTTTGAAGGCAAGAGCACCTCATGAGGCAATCCTTCAAAGCTCCGTATTTCAGTCTTGAAGGTTCTTGGCATCCATTTTTGCTGCGAAGCATATGGAAAGTGCATGATCTGAACTTTTCTGATGCTTTTCAGCTGCATGTACTGCAGTGAAATTGCTCACATGGCAGGCACAGCATTCATGTTCCTGACCAATGGCATTCCGCCAGTACAGATATCATCAGATATGCCTCGCATGTTCCAAGTGATGGACTTGTAAATCCTCAGTCTTAATACTGAACTGTTTGTGTGTGTGAAATTCAGAATTGATGCGGCAAACAAAACCTTACAGTAATTCCTTTTAACATCCTTGTGCATCCTTCCGATGGCCAACCAATACCCAGTGCAGCGCTCAGTTGAATAAATCCTTGCACATGCTTAGTCTACAACTCTCATGTTGCGAAAATCAATCTCCTTTCCACACAATCATGATGAACCTGACCTTGTGGCAAAATAACACTGTGACATTGCAATGCTGGACCATCTCTGACAAACCCAAGCCCCAGCTGTTGCCGTCTCTTTTTCATGTTTATGTTTGTTTGCCGCAGAAGTTTGAGGCAGATCTGTCGTATTATTTTCCGGCACGTAGGACAAGTTCTCTTGCATTTACAATGGCTCCTCGCAATTCCATGTTGGCCGCTGCTGGCCTTGCAGCTGGTGGTTACGTGGCCACACAGGCATTCGTGCCAGGTGTTTCAGGACCTGTGGTGAGCAATGAGGCTGTCGCAAACTTGCGTGGTGCCTCGGCTGCGCCCTCTCAGGGATCTGGCAGTGCGCTGCCCCTCATGGGTTTGGTTGGCGTTGGAGCCGTGGCTGCTGGACGCAGCCGCATGGCACGACGTGCTGAGCCCGTGTCTGCAGCAGCTGCAGCAGCTGCTGCTGCGAAAGCCGCTGCCGCCGCAAAGGGAGCAACTGCAACCACATCGGCTGTGGCAGGTTCAGCTGGTGTTGGGAGCTTGAAAAAGGGAGAAGGAGTTGCAGGAAAGGGTAGTGGAGGATCAAGCTTTGACCCTGCGACCCAGATTGGTGCTATGGCTCCTTTGGGTTACTTTGACCCTGCTGGCTTTTGCAAGAAGGGCGATGAGGCAGGATTCCGCAACCTTCGTGCTGCTGAGATCAAACATGGTCGGGCAGCGATGATGGCTGCATTGGGTGCTGTGGTGCAACACTATGTGAAGTTCCCAGGCTTCGAGTCTGTGCCAAGTGGCCTTGCTGCTTCCATCACAGCTCCTGGAAGCTATGGCTTTGTGGCTTTGTTCGCTGTGGCAGGTATCCTTGAGTTGGGAGCCTGGACTGAGAGCGATGACAAGGAGCCAGGAAACTTCGGTGACCCACTCGGCCTGAACCAGTACAACCAGGAAATGAGGGAGACTTAACTGCATTAATAGAAGGATGAGAAACGAATTGCATGTGCTGTCCTGATTTGCCATAGACTTTTAGACTAGTGACTAGTCAGTTTCGATTCAAAGGAGTTTTTGATTCGACTCTGTTTCACACAATTTCTCCAAATTTCAATCAATGGCACGCAGAGCTTTAGATATATTAGAAGAATTGGCTGTGAGGCTGTGAATTACTTTTTTTAAAACACATGTTTACTTTTGCCTTTTCTGATTTTCCCAATTGAGGAGCGTGAGATCAACAACGGCCGCTTCGCAATGTTCGCTGCTATCGGGATCATTGGGGTGCTTCTCTCTGCCTCCTTGTGGCGCACCCGGGCCTGCAATTTGCAGGTACGAAAGGAGTCAGACCAAAGTTCACACATGTGCATAGCAAGTGTCAAACACCATGTTGGATATGAGCAAGCACATGCAAATTCTTGGGAAGAAGCTTATCCAGCCATGGATAAGATGAGCAGGTCTTTTTCACTATGGGGAAACCTAGCAGGGGTTTGTGCTGGGCAACTTTTATGGATCCTGTGGATCCTCATTTTGTGTTTGGGTACGATCATCTGTAAGGAGATGATCATGGGGATATGCATGCATTTTGCATGTGAGGAAATGAAAGCTCGACATTTTCACACCGAAGCATGTGAATTTGCAATGAAAGATGTAAGGGAATGGTGGCAACTCCCTATAATGCCACCTTGTGCTCATACCTTTTCACATGAGAAGAAATCAGAAATTGCGATGAATGTTGAATGGGAATCGTGGCAACTCCCTAAAATGCCATCTATGAATTGTGAAGATAATGGTAAAAACAACCAAAAGCAGGCAGGAAATACTCACCTTCTCCATGGTATGTGCCGTGGTGGAGCCCTTGGTAGTCATGTTACTGCCCGTTCCAGAAACACCAGAGAAATTCTTCAACATTTACATGAATTGGTGGATAGCTTTGAAGATGAAGGTGAACAAAAGACAGAGATGACAGCGGTGGATCACCTCAAAGCGTTGATTGCCAAATGGGGCAAAAATCCGCCTACAAAGACAGAAGCGATTGAAGAGTTGAAAGATGTGATTCGAAAACTTTCGAAACATGCAGAAGTTGAAGACACCAAAGAATTGAGAATGTGGAGAAGCAAGGATAAGGTTTCATTCTATGGTCCTCCTTCCCTTGCAGCAGCGGATCAAAGAGAGTTGGCCACACAGCCAACCAAGAGTCTCAATGGAAAATCCCAGGGAAAATGAAAAGGGAAGAAAGTTGAAAAAGGGAAAGGACCATGGTCCTCACTGCCAAGGTTTGACTTGGCCAGGATTTGGCCATCAAAATCAATTGCAAGTTGGCAAACCATTGCGGAGAAATTGGAGCGTGGTCAGCCACCTATTGCGGCTGCGGCCATTTGCGACAGCCAGGAGCGCATCTTGGAGCTCCAGGCATTAGCAGCAGCACACCAGATTACATCAGATGTGGTCCTGATTTCCAAGTATGATGAAAATGCAGTGGAAGTTGAGGGGGCCATTGTCACTTTGCTCCCATTTGCGGGCAACATTGCCATGGTTCAAGCCTGCGTTGCCAAGTTGGATGGAAGCAAACCCAATCTGGTGGATAGCAAACCGCCAGCCAAGGTCGAAGTGAAGGTAGACCAATCAATTGAGACAACTGGAACAATTCGAGTGACCATTCCACTTTGTTTCCAGGAGAAAGAAAATCATTCCAAATTCTATGTTGCCCCTGAATATGCCTTGAAGCTAGCTGGCATCAAGGCAAAAGAAGTCAAAACCTATGGATGGACTAATGAAAAGTCTGTCATCAGTGGATATGCAACGTTCAATGTGAAAGACATCCCACAGATTCTCTTGCTCTCTGGGGTCAGTGGTATCTTCTTCACACAATTAGCACAAGATGTGATTGCTCAACCACCGGTGCAATGGATTCCACCCATTGATGCTGAAACCGCCATTCAATACCTACATCGGGTACAAGAAGCAGGCAAAGAGAAAGATGTTGCCTTAGCTTTCAGAAGAGGTGGAGGAACATACTTAGGAGTGTTGGCTGCTGACAATGTTCCGAAAAACAGAGCGTGGAGTGCGTTTGGCATACCACCTAGTTGGGGGCCAAAAACTTTGCAAGACTGGTTGGAATCTCAAGGATGGCGTTTGGGAAGCACTCCTACTCCACCCAAGGGTAGGAACAAACCTTGGAACATCCAGGCTATGTCAAAGACAAACTTCATGATGTAACCCATGACTATGAGCTTCAAATGGATGGAGACAAAATTCGACACATAACAGTCGAGAAATGGCAGAAGCATCGAAGAGTTGAAGATTGTGAAAAGTTGACAGGTCCAAGATGGTGGACAGAAGATATGAGTATGCCTGATATCCTTGAGACACAGATCGATGCTACGCTCACTCAAACGTGGCCTGATCAAAACATGGAGGAGCCCAAAGAGGAGAATTTGAATGAGAAAAAGAAAGCTGATACCCACACAGGTGAATCACCGCCTTCCAAGAAGGCGAAAACCGATGAACCATTGAGCACTAAGCTGACTAAGACCTTGTCGCAAGATGTGGTGGTTGATGGGCATCGTGGCCCTGGTGCTACGCATGCAATCAACTTAGGCGGCCAAGGAAATTGTGGATGGCGTGCATTGGCTTTTGGAATTAGTCAACATAACACGGGTTGGAAGAAAAGCCCCAATGAGATTCAGACTCAGATCCCAACACTTGCGAAAAGCCTCCAGGCAAAGACTGTGCACCACCTTTTGCACAAGAACTTGGAATGGAAGAAGTTTTGGGTGAAAGATGAACAGGCGACAGAGTTGACAGAAGGTGGAACAATCCCATCATCACTCAAGGAGTTTGAGAAAGCTCTGGCCCGTGAGGGCCGTTGGATTTGTGGACTTTGCCTTAGGCCGTGGCCGAAATCCAAAAAGTGAATATTGTTGTATGGAGATTGGAGAAAGGTAGCTGGCAAAGACAGTTCGCATTTTGGGGCAAAGGAGTATATGAGAAGTTGCCAATTGTGCCAGTCATTCTCAGTGGAGGTCATTATTTTGGAGTTCAGCGGAATCAACCACGGCAAGCCTTCCCTGAAATTTGGGCCAAGGACTCAGAGAGTGTGCTTGTTGTCCAGAGCTGTGTTGATGAGAACATCAATGAGATTTCGAAAGGCATCCGTGGTGGAGTGGCTTCGAACAAGGGATGCTTAATCCCTAGGTTGATTGAAAACAAGGTTGAAGAAAATCCCACAACAGCTCATAATCACATTGAGCTCATTGCAGTGAATGGTTTCTCTACTCCCATCAAAGATCAGCCTGAGCAATTTGAGGGAGAGGTTGGATGGCTTTTGCGTGAGTGTACATCACATGGCGGAGCTGATTTACTTCGCACATGTTCTGCAGGAGGAGGCTCGGCTAAGATGGCCAGCTCAATCAAGAAGAATGGTTGCATACGTTGGCATTGCCCAGTTTGTGACATTGCACTTGACGTCAAGAAGGGACAGCATGCCAAAATCACAAGGCATATTCATAGGATGCACCATGACTATGTTGCCAAGAATCTTGAAGCCAACAGGACATGTGGCTATAGATCCTCCAAGGCCACATCTGGGATCGGCATTAGAGATTTGATGCAGCCCATCAAGTTCACCAAAGTTGGCCCAAATGCGCACTTACTTTGCCCTTTCTGTGATGAAGGATTGGCTACGAAACCTCGAAGCCGCCATTTGCTGGTTATGTCTAAGAAGGCTCATTTGATCAATGATTGCAAGAAGGTCAAGAAGAGCCTTAAGAGAATGCCTATCTTAAAATATACCAGGATGGGTTGGAAGAAGCATGGCATCCATAAGAAACGACCAATTTGGAGTGAAAGAAGCAAGATCATTGCAGAGCGTGCCAAAGCTAAGGCTGTTCAACGTGGACATGATGCAACTTACTTTGAGGTGGTGTTGCCTAATCAGGCCAAAATCCCAAAAGACCAAAGGAAGAAGCAGTTGCTCCACATTTGCAAATCCTGTTTGTCCTACAGCGGTTTGGAACTGTGGGCCAAACCTTGTGGCAAGAAGCAATGCCGCCAAATTATGCCAAGCAAGAAATTTTGGAAAGGCATGGCCAAAACGAATGACATCGAGATTTTCATGGAGGAGCTTGCCATCCCCAATGAGAAAAGGATGCTGATCAGAAAGATTGTTGCGGATGAGTGAAAGGAAGTTCGGCCCTGTAAGGGCCAATGGAAGGGATAGGCCTTGGTCTATCTGTCGTGGTGGCTTTGTTGAAGTCTCCCCCATGGAAGAAGTGAAAGAATCATTGCATGCAAAGAGGAAGAAAATTCAATCACCTATCCCGTTTTGGTCGATCAATACCGGTGGCCACCCTGGGGTATGGAGGTTGATATCGTTGCTGGAGAGTATGGAGAATGAAGAGAAACCTGGATTCATTGGAGTCCAAGAAGTCTCATGCACCTTAGAGCAGCAGAAAGTTATTGCTCGAAAGTTGGACTCTTTCGGCTATCGGGCCTTTCATTCTGGGTGCGTTGCCAACAAGAAGAAAGGTGAGTGTCAATCACGTGGCACCATGCTATGGGTTCGAAGTGGCATTTCTTGCAGATTGGTTGCAGCTAAAAATTGGAATAGTTGCCAGTTGGTGGCAATAGAGGTAGGTGATACCTTGATCATTTCCACCTACACTATCCCTGGAGAACAGTTTGTTTCCGAACATGCAGCAAAACTCTATGAATTCATGATCGGCCTTAACTGGCATGGCAAATGGTTCATTGCAGGTGATTTCAATGAGGAGTTCAATGCCTCTTGGATCTCAACTACGGTTGCATTGCTAGGTGGACAACAATGTCAAATTGCATGTGATGCAAGTCGGTGGGAAGGTGGTAGGCTCATCGATTACTTTGTCACAAATGCTCCGGAGGACATATCACCATGTGAAGCCCGATTTGAGAAAATTTCTGACCATGTAATTGTGGAGGTCCAGTTGCATATATGTGCACAGCCGGCAGTGCAGATGAGGCAACAGAAGACTCACCAATTGCTTAAGCCGAAATGGATGGACGATGACGATTGGGGTAGTCTTTTTCAATTTTGCTTTCAGTGTGGATGCACCCTTCAATGGCGTGAAGTTTGCCATATACAAGAGAATGACTTCGAGTGGTCTCAACAATGCAATGACAACCAAGCAGACTCTGACCAGGTTGTGGTTGACTATAGTTGGAATTTGCTTATGTTGAAGATCTTGTGGACTTTTAGAGAGGCCTTTCGAGCTGCGCTTCTCACCATTCCTGAAGGTTGGACAGATATCAACGAGATCCACCGAGTTGAACACCTGGCAAATTCTTTGGCCAAGAGAAGCTGCCCGGTCAAATGTGTGGAGAGAAAATTTCCTCGCGACCCTCAAACTTTGAATTTGCATATCAGGAAAATGATGAATAAAGCTGCCAAGTGTAGAGAATTGATCAAGAAGTTGAATACACAGCAATGCGGAAAGAATTTCAACCTCACAGATGTCAACAACTTGAAAAAGAAGATTTTTGGAAAAGAAAATGGCTTCACTATGGATATTTCCACAGTGACATTGGAGAAGATGGTGGAGTCTCTGGATGCCCAGGTGAATAAGTGCATTCACCTCCAATCTCTGGATCGCATCAATGAATGGAAAAACAAGATGCGTAATGACTTTCAAGCTCGAGCAGGTTGGATCAATAAGAAATACAGCTGCAACTCACGTGTGGTTGGAACACCGGAGTCGCCGACTGCTGACTGGGAACAAGGTGCTGAACAACTACGATCTTACTGGAAAGAACTTGGAGAAAAAGTCAAAATGTCACCTCCTGAGAGGGAGGAAGTCGTCACATTGATTGCAGGAAAGTTAAAGCCTTTGCTGGAGGGATGTTCTAATCTCATGGGAAGGCCTGGTTACAAAGACTTCATGCTTCAACTTCGGCGCATTAAAGGATGTGCTGGAATGGATGGTTGGAGCAAACCGGAGATCAAAACAATTCTTCAATGTGAGCATTTCGTCCGTGAACTTTGGGAAGAAATGTCCGCGTGGGAAGAACTTGGGGTGGTTCCTACATCGATTCGTGACATCAGAGTGGCATGTTTGGCTAAAGAAAATAAAATCAATGAGAACACACTCAAACCTGAACATCACCGACCCATCTCGGTACAATCAGTGTTTTGGAGAGCATGGAGTGCTACTTGGTTATAATCCAAACAAGTGGATAACTGGAGTAGAATGCTTTTTCCTAAGAATATATCTGGAGGATATCCCGGAGCTTGGGGTCCTGAGCTTCTTGCGGCAATCACCCATGAATATCTCCTCAAATGGAAGTTCGCTGTATCTTTGGATTTTTCCCATGCCTTTGATACAATCAATGTGAAGATGGTTCAGGAGGCGCTTCTTTGCATACTGCCTTCGGGCTGTCATGCTTGGATCACTCTCCTCACGGAACATTGGATGAATCTCCGACGGTGGTTCTGCTTTGATGGGCACATTCACCAGAATGCGCTCACAATGGAGGTTGGAATCCCCCAGGGGGATCCAGCATCACCCCTCATCATGACGATCCTTTTGAGAGTTGGATATGGACTGGTAGAAGAAAGTTTGAAAGACCATTGCTTTCAGGCCATTTATATGGATGACAGGGCAGTGGTAACCGACAGTTGGGAAAAGGTTCTATTGGCGCAACAAACATGGGCCAACTTTGCAGAGAAAATTCACATGATTGAGAACCACACCAAGGCTCAACTCGTAGACGTGGAGGGCAACAATGGAAAAAGCTGGTGTGATCATCTTGGTGTTTGCATTGGTAAACCTTCGGCAGACGACTTCAGGACATTCCCCAAGAATGTCAAACGATTGGAGGAGGCTAAAAGAGTTGCATTACGTGCTGGAATCTTGCCCCTGGGCACTTCTGGAAAATGCAAACAGTGAATATCTTTGCTAAATCTAAAGCTACATATGGTTGGCTGTTCAAAGATCCTTTCTACACTCAAATTCGTGCGGTGAATACAGCAAGTTGGAGAGCGATTGGGAGGCTTCTCTATGGGGTCAAAGAACTGAAGAAAATAGTCGCAGGTGCACATTTACACTTGGATGCCTCTCTGAAATGGAGATTGATCAGATTGACAGAGCAGACAAAATTTGCTTTGCGTGCGATTGGAGCAGATTTTTCACCTGCCGATATGTGCAATAGAGTTGAAAATATTTTGCAAAATTTACAATGGGAAAAAGATGGCAATAGATGGAGGCACATTGTTTTCCCTGAAGGCTTCTTTCTGCATGATGTTTTGGAAAACAATTCTTGGAGGAAGATTTCACATTTTCTTAGAGTATCATGGCGACATCTTTATTATCATGAGTTGGCTAACTCTCCACGACATGAGTTGAATGGTCAAGATACTGAATTGCCGCCATGGGACAATGATCGAATTAATTTGGTGAAGGAATGGTCTCAGCAACATGGAGGCAAACTCACCTTGAGCATTGGTGCAATGATGAGTGGAAGAGTCAGATTGCTAGGTCCTTCTGCTATTCAAAGAGCATGTCCTGGTTGCAATTCATACAACTATCATTGGGATCATCTTTGGAACTGCTTGCTGAACATGGACCCTCCTAAGGATGTCCTTCTGCGTAGATTCCTGTGGCCACGTAGCAGACAAGATTTTCAGATGATTGACACCTTCTTTTGCAAGCTGAATGAGAAATATTTTGATTAGAGGAAATGTGAGCCAGTGTCGCGTGCGGCCTGTCTTTTCAAAAACTACCTACCTATCGGGATCATTGCTGCTGAACTTTACAGTGGCAAGGATGCCATTGAGCAGTTTGGCCTTTAGACAGCTGCATCTATTTTCTATTTTTGTGAGATTTTCAGGAACCGGCCGCTTGGGATAGTACAGATGAGCTGACATGCACTGACAACGCTGCACTCAAATTGTGACACCAAGTGTATAGTTAGATGAGTTCGATGATTTTGGATAATTTTTTGGGAAGTTTAGTGAAATGGTTGCTGTTGTCTGGTGATAATCTTTTAATGTGGCTCACTTTCAGCGGCAGCGGCTTGAAATTTTGGGCGCAACAAGGATTGACGCCACAGAGTTTTCATGTACTCTCAAATGATTCAATTGCATATAGACTAAATTGATTTGAAGTGACATGTGCGGAAAAAGCTGTAGACGATGCCGACTTTTTTCTGCCCCTGTTAGAGCCTTGAAGCAGCTTTCCATTTTGTATTCAACGGAGGGTCGTGAGTCTTCAATGATCAGTTTGGTGAGAATGCTCCAGCACTTAACAGTAGAATTCCTGAAAGCCGCTCATTACAGTGTATCTTGATGTGATAAAGTTGTACCAGTAAGTATCACCAATGCTAGATCGATGCCTACAGCACGCGTTAGTGATAGTGGAATTTGATGACCTCTTTCAACCCGTCTGTGGAGGTATTTGAGAAGACTATTGTTCCCATGCTGTGATGGTTTGAGCTGGTCCTGCTGCCAAAATTTGCCGTGCAAACAATGACATGGTTGTTCTATGCAGTCCTTGCCCTGTTGATTGTGAGTTCATCTTTTTCCGAGTTGCATAACTTTTTTTCTTTTTGTTGCATTGAGTCTCACCTGACTTTTTTGATGCTTGCTTTGAATGCGTTGTGGTATTCGATTGTTGTTTGCAGATCGCTCCGCGAATGAGCAATTGTGCAAATGCAGATTATGCATAGCCCATGCAGCAGTACCTACCGTGGACCCAGAATGCTGTGACACATGAGCACTTTGTTGAATCCATAGATCAGATCTGTTTGTCACTAGGAACTCTCAAAACCCATGAGGCAAGACGGCACGACTCACATCAATCTCCACGACATACACGGCTGACATGCAAGACGTACAAAACATAGACTCAAAGACAGCACTGTAGAGCTGTAGAGCTCCACATTCTGCAGAGACACCCGTTCTGCACAGCGCATGGGAAGTTGACTTCTTCCTCTTGAAGAACTAAAGAACTTGCCAACTTTGTCGAAACCGGTGCCCTTTTGGGCCTTGAAAATCTTGAAACTTGGACACGAGTTTTCGGAGGGTTGTTTCCAAAGCTTCAAACCATTCTAATCGATTCTACATGTCATGTACAGCTTGTATATATAGTATTATATAGTTCAAAGTGGATCAAAGTTTGAAACAAACTACCGAGTGATTTTGAACATGAAGGTGCAGAATGACTTTGAATGCCTCGAATTCTGACAATGGAAAGGATGACTGTGGCAGTAAAATGGGAAACGGAAGCAGGAACAACTTTCCACGAAACAGCGGCACTGTAAACTTTGGTTGTCAAGGGTTTGTGTAGATTGAAACGTGAGAGATCTTCAAATCGAGACAAGGTTTCACCAGACATAGTGCAAATGTCA
>OMLO01004954.1_pt1 | contig 11173 bp, 7 predicted proteins | sample 1674811 | NCBI WGS metagenome assembly OMLO01 (sample SAMN06265003, study PRJEB25207) | coral metagenome | isolation source: Coral host | place: Mexico:La Bocana,Puerto Morelos, Mexico | collected 2008-11-13 | reverse complement strand
TTGAAGTCCCGCTAGCATCAAAATGATGGTGGCAATCTGGCCTTATATCACATAAGCATTCCCAATTGCGTAATATGATTTTTGATTATTTAACAAAATTGCATTCGATGAGTGAATGACAGTCACGTGAAGTGTCGATGAAGTGACTCCGAAAGACTGTCCGTTCTAATAAATCATATGGAATTTGCGTGGAGAAAAATGTAGAGTTTTAGATCCACAATCAATCGATATTTTTTTATGTAATTAATAGGTAATTCCCTACGATACCAAACTAGGGAAGGTTTTTGAGACACCTCTTTACTCCGCCTTGTGTTTGCGTTCGTTTAAATGGCCGGTTCCCTTAAAGCTCAGTTCTAAAGCTTCCAAAGACCAGTTTTTACGCAGAGTTAAATTATTGCTATTATTGTTAATCCTAGTGCTATTCATACAAGATTAACAGGCTGTTTCCTAGAAAGGAATTAGCGAAAAAGCCTCACTTATATGGGCTATACAGGTATGTGCGGCCCCAAAGGGTAGAGTTTTCAGCCAATTTGGTTATAAATAGAGTTTTTGCACTCTAGTCTTCAACGGGGTATGTTTTTTTTTATAAGAAGCTGTTTTTCAGGTCATAAAACACAAATTTTGGACATAAATAGAGTCAGCGTTTTGGGAAGCGGACCGCACACCCCCACCGAAAGTTTTTTTTTTTTCTGGGAGTACCAGGAGGGGAGGGGGGGGGACAATGAAGAGGTACCGTGCATATCTATGTTTACATACCGTCTGAATTCCTTACTGAGTGAGGCGATTCGAAAAGAATCTTGATACGTCCTATGAGATAAATAAATAAAGATAAAATGGAGCCAGACAATTATTGTTGTTTTTTTTATAAAAAGAACCAGATTTCTACTGGTTCAGATTTGACGAGCAACGTCAGAATCCTTTGAGGGGGTGGGGACTGGGGGCTGGGCAGGCAACCTTTTGACCCCGCTGAAAACGAGGGATATTGTTTCATAATCGTGCATGGGAGCTGATGCAGCTAAACTTGATTCGTCGTCGCGTTTGCCTTGAAAGGTTTCTAGAAACGAGCGAGAATCAGCCTTATCTTGGTTCAAAAGCATTTGCTTGATATTCAGTAAGTACCAATATAGATTGTTGTTTTAGAGCAGTAGTGCTATTGGGATTAAGTCTTGTTTTGATGGAATTTTGACAGGAGACATGAGAGACTCCAAAGCGGATGAATATTCCGGACTGAATCGTTTCTTCCAAAATTTTGTTTGAAGACTTGAGTTAACAAAGGTACAGTTCAAACCTTGTGCCTTCGTCTCCACTCTTAATGAAAACAGACAATTTCCTTTGTAGGTTCTCCATAACTACATTATTTCCGAAACCGGGTTTTTGGTATGCAATCCCTTGATTGTCATTCGACATTAAAAACCCTATCATCCAAAAAGACCGGACCAGTGTCACCGGTACAATCAAGTTCTCAACTGACATAATCAAATTCGTCCTCTTGTCTCCAAAAGAAAATATTCTGCGGGGCTGGAAAAGGCTATTTTTTGTCAAGACAATTCTGGCTTGATGGGGTCCTTGACCAACTGTTGACGTATTTTACGCCTGCCCTTTCCGTTGCCGGTCAGTTTTGTAAGGCTAGAGGTGATAATTTTACGGCAGGATTTTCTTTAAGATGCTAAATGGAAAGATATTACATTTAGATATATAGGAGTATAAGTAGGCTATGAATGTGCCACGCATTGATCAACATGCGACCTACATGGGTCTTGACGGGGGGAGATGTAATCTAAGTTATACAAATATTCCCATTTCAACCCATTTCTCAATTTTGATGAATTGAAATCTCGACTATCAGTGAGGCTCTCGTTGGGTAAAACTCTAACAAATGACACGGCATTAAAATATTGAGGCCTATGAAATAACAACTAAATTAAATTCTCGCAGTGATAAAGGGATAGGCTTCAGAAATAGTGAAGAAGGCGGGATTATTCTTGGATTCTCAATCCCCACCCCTCCTCCCTCTCCGTTCCTCGTCGCTGCTTTATCAGTGAGCTATTTCCCAGATTATAGGTAAAGTTTTGACCAGTTCTCGTCTAGCTTTCAGTCCCCCATCTAGTGTCTCGTATGCGTGTACAAATCATATCGAAAAAAAAATCTTCTTTCAGACATTTTTTGCGCCTTGCCTGATAAGCTTGGTCACCTTGACTTTTTCTGAAATCAATCCGATTTATCTAAAGCTTTGTGTTTTTTTATTTCTGCATAACCATCTGTTGTTTGGATTATTTTGACAGACTTTGGGAGATATTTACATTGTCTAGCAGAGATTGTCAAGTATTTCCTCAAAGACGTTCATAAAGAGGACGGGGGGTGGGGGTGGGGTAAGTGTTTGCGGTGATGCGGTTTTGTGATTTTTGTTCTAACCTGCGGTATTGCGGTTTTAGAAGACTAATCGGTTTTCAAAATGAAGGGGTTGATTCTGTCGAATTGCGACCAAAAATAATAGGTGTTCCGAGCTCGTTTTCGGGATATTTGCGCTTCAAAACTAGAATATCTTGACGAAGGTTCGCCCAAAAAATCGCGGAAGTATTGATTAAATAAATAGGGTTGTATTTCTAATGGAATGGCGAACCTGAAGTATTGATGACGTTTTCTAGTACATTTGTAACTACGGTTGCGGTATTTTGGTGAATTTCGATGCGGTATTGCATTTTTTTTATGTTTTTCTTTCTACTTTTGCGGTTTTCGGATCCCCCTTACATCCCTCTTTCCAGAGAAAGCGCAGGATTCCCTTCATAGGTTCTAGATTAACCTTTATGGGTCTGATTGCTGTACTCTTTAACCAGAATGAAATAATAACATTTATATTTACTATCATAACTATAGCATGTAATCTATCGATTACGAATGCCATCCTCTGATTGGCTACGCTGCTCACTATCTATTTTGTTGTAATTAGTGAGAAGCCTACAGTGTGCGATTGTTACCAAAATTACGGCCGCTTTTTTGAGTTTCGAAAGTGTCTGTGAAGAGTTTTAGATGAATTTTGGAACAACTAGTAGATTTATACTAAAATTAAATATAACAAATTGTGCAAAAAACTTCATTCAGTATATAAAGCTCTTCGCACAGTTATATTGTTTAAAATAATAACTCACTTTGCAAGTGAATATATGTGACATCATATAGAGCACTGCACCGGTATCGCAGAGGTCATGGGTTCGAATCCCGTTCAGGCATGAATTTTTTTCAGGCTTAAATTTCACAACTGCTCAAGTTATGTGTAAAACTGCGATCATCTTAATTACTATCTCACTCTAGTACAAAATTTCATAAGTGTAAATTTATGTTTGGAACTGTAACATTTAAGACAAACGTTTAAGATTTTATTTTTAGCTGACAAGAAGTTCTGGCTGGATTGAGGAACAGGAATTTCATTTATCAGGAGCCCATTGGGCTCATGCATTCATCAGTTAAATTTTCGGAAATGTTTCTGCTATCATGGTCCCTTGGTTGAATCTGTGTACAGTAAAGACCTAATTGTACCTTTCTTTGGTACGGTTTTGTGGCATACCAGGCTCGTTTGATCTCGCCATGGGTATTTTAGCTCGGCTACGTTTAGCTTTAATACAAGCAGTTGCTCGACCAAGCTCGCCTAAAATGTCGCCGAAGCGTAACATTATTTAAAGGTATGATAACGTAATCCCATGACAGGGCATTCAAACTGAATAATATTTGAATTGAAGGAAACCTGAAAAAAGTAGTTTACTAAGATAGAAAATACCAAAAAGAAAATAATAAACCATAAAGAAACAAGGATAGTTAAAGATGGAGAAGATTAACACGGATTACAAACGACGAACTTGAAAAATGTAGCCTAAACGTTTTAAGATGAGCAAGCCGTGACGTAGGCCCTTCAAGGAAACCTCTGTCACGGACAGTTTGTGCGCTCCCGGCAAAACTCTCATATATTCTTTATAAAACTACCCTCTAGTACAGACGCTGAGACCAATCTTGGACAAAACAACAACTGGACCACCCCTCCATGCCATTTCAATGATGCCAAAATGGCGCGTTTTACTCCTTCGCGCCACCATCATGCTCTGAAGCAAGGAAAAATGGGTTAATTTATTTAGTTCTATTTAATATTTATTAAGATTGGACGCTCTCTAATACGGACAACAAACTCTAGTTGTCTATATCGCAGCCCCAGAGGGCAAGATCACAAAAACTTAACCTGTAGCTTTATCACTAAACCACCATAGATTGCAGTAATAGATATATAAAACATTTAACAGTTTCTAGAATCACATCTGTCTGATCAATTGTTCTGTTACGCATTCTAGCCCTTTTGCAATAAAAGCGTCGCCCTTGTAATAACCATCCGTCATCGGGGTCTCCTTGGTATAATTGATTTTCTCTGCTGAAACGCGATGAAACAATGGATTTCGTCACTTTCTCGTGAACGTCATGCAACTCAGCAGAGTCTTTCAATTGATTGTCTATTTAATTTAAGGCTATTTTTCTTTGAGATGATCTGCACCAGAATCAGTCGGATAGTGGGTAACCGATGGATCCTTTAAGACCACCCCTCCCCCATTGCAATGATGGGGAAAATGGCTCTCTTTGGGTTTAGCACCAGATCTTTTGAAGCAACCATGATCTGAGTGTTTTACAGGGAGTATTAACTAAGCCTTAGCAAAACTTCAGAAAGACTTCCGAAAAGACTAAAATGCTATCATCGGCACACAAGATGATCACAATTTAGGATAAAGTGTAGTTAAACGCGCAAATGCGAAATGCAAAGGAAGACATTGAAGAAAAGCGAAAAAAAAGCACACACAAACACACTGAGAACAAAAATATATTTTACTATGATAAGTTCGTTTAGGGGTGAACACGGTAACACTAGAGGTGTTTTGAATTTCAGTGGTGAGAGAATAACTTAAATCATTTGGGGCCTAGAAAATGGAGTGAAAATGTCTTACATTTGTTCTACCGTTGTCCTACCGTACAGTAGAGCAAACAGAAGAAGTTCCTAGTTCTAGTACAAATCGGTAGAAAAATAGGAATATTTATCAAATGTACGTCACACAATGCTCGGATTATTGTTTATCAAAGGAACTAGAAACCGATGATTCCTTTGTCCGGGTGAATTCGATCATCCGTTGCTTTCGCATGCAAGATTTGGATCACAGATACTAGTCCGGATTATCCCAAAGAAACACATTCTTAGATGCATCTCAAAGACCAGTTCCATCTTTGTCTAGCCCGCTGTTTAGAGTCTGCTTAGTTGACGGTACGGGTTCTACACTTTTCCAAAAAATGCGCCACTTCATAGCGAGTATTGAAAACAGAGAAAAGAAGCCCATCTCGAAAACGCACTTTAAAACAAGGTTTTTCACTGTCCAAATTGCGATATTTTCTTGCTCACTCACTAAAATATTTTGGAAGAAAGATTCAAAGAGAAATGTGCAGTGATCGTGAGTGTTTTACTCGACTGTGCTTCGACAAAATACGAACCAAGGCTCGAACCAACGTGTGCCTGATACGTAGCGTACCGAAGAGATAAGGTACTGTATATTTTTAACCGATGTCGCGTTACGCTTGGACTGGTTGCATTCTTGATTCGCGTGACCTCGATGTTGCACAACAGATTGTAAAGTCCTGCCCTTGAACATGTTGAAGCTCCAATGCGCAAGGTTTAGAACGAAGCCTAAAGTTATGGTGTTTACCTTAAGACTACTTTTTGATGGTTTTTTTAGGTAGACTAATGTAATTGTAATAATTATAGATAATAATCTACATTAGTTCCCATACTTCATATTAGGGAAGGTTTATAGAGGAAATGTTTTGGTTGTGCCGCGTTCACGTTCCCCGAATCACTGGTTTTTTCCCGCGAAGTTTTTCCCGCGAAATCTCTTATTATGGATGGACACGCGAAGTTATAGCGCGCGTAAAGGAAGCGTCTTAGGGTAAAGAAAGGAAGTAAACCAGGCTTTATGTAAATTATAAACATGATATCCTTTAGTGTCATTATAGCAGATGCGACTCTCAAAGAATTTTGACATGTCTGTGTCATAAGATAAATATACTGACGTAGAAAGGGTTTTATTTAATTCTGAACTAGTTTTCTACTGGCTTGGATCTGACAAATATTTAGGGAATGGGGCCAACCTTTTTGACCTTAACTGAAAGCCAAGGATAGTATTTCATTCTTCGGTCTGAAATAAAACTAATTTAACTCGAGTTCGTCATAAGTTCACCTTTTAGTGCGGATAGGTCTCTTGCAAGCTGGGATCGCGCTTAATCTTCGCTCGTCTTAACTACAACAGTTTGCTTGAGAAATTCAGTAAGTATCATCGTAGAATAATGTTATAGAGGAATGGTGCTTTCGCTTGTTAGTTTTTATTTTGGCGCAATTTCTAAAAGGCACAGATCATGACAGAGGTCTACGAGAGAAAACAATAACTTACGTAATAGCGGGTTAAGTCTATGCCGGTATACTCGTCGATAGATGTTATTTATTCATAAAAAAGTTCCGGAATTCTTCCTGTTTAAAACAATTCCCCCAATTTTCCATATTGGAGACGCGCTACAGATCAGATCTTGCGCCGGTTCCGTTGTAAACACGAACAGAGAAATTTCCTTTGTACCCAGTGACAGGGTACTCCATGCTTTCCGTTTCTTACGAGTGCGGTCCTCTTACTTTTCTACTGATTATCTAGCTATTTCAAAAAGGTACTCAGTCGTCTTTCGTATAGCAGCTTCCTCGCTGGAAATCAAAGTCTCCTTGGTCCTGGTTGAAACGCATTTTCCTGGACTGTTTGGAGCAATGGCGGCTGATCTAGGCGAACTCGAGTGAACCGGAAAACGAATGGTAAACAAATAGTGACGCGAAAGTCTGCTTTGAAAAGTACAAGGATTCTTTCCAAATCAACAATAAGGATAAAATAATATCAGCACATGGCTGGAGGCAAACTTCGAGGATAGTCGAATTCGCACTAGGGTGAAGATTTCTAGTTCCTCTAGGCTAATCTAAGCATTAATCACCGAAAAAAAGAAGCGGACAATATCTCCGAATATCTTATGCACACATTCTGTGTTTACTTGCCTATACCTGAATTGAGCGCGACCTTCAACGACCTTCATAGTTTTCAATTCGACTTATCTTTATGGCATCGTCTGCCGTTTGCAATATTTTAAGTCACTTTCTATGACCTTCGTAGCGTGCAGACATCTTACACATTTGGGTTATTTTTGAAAGAGTTTAGGAGATCCAATTTGTTATGGGTTTCTGTTTGCTTGCGGGCCAAAGAACTACCGGAAGACTGATTTTGGCTTCTCGCAAAATAATTCGAGTACCCAAAAAACAGTTTCAATTTACAAAGTGAAAAACCGAGTAATAATTCTATAAAGTAGTAGTTCATAAGAGATTTTGCAATAGTGTTACTGATATGATGAGTCATTTTATTTTTTCGGCTCAGGATCCTTTTCAATAACGGAAGTTTTAGCCTGCTCGCGTCTCCGGGTAGCTATCCGGTTTCCTTTCAAAGCTGTCAAGAGGTGAACGAATAACGGCTTAGCAAGCACGCAAAGGCATAAGGACAAAACAAGACAGAACCCGCAGCAACCTTAAAAGGAAATTCCCTTTCTTTCCTCTGCGCTTAAAATCTCTACTGTAATTATTTCTTACTTGCAGCTACCTTCTTCTCACGCTCTTTGTTGACTTCACCTCTTGCGCGCTTGCGTCGCCGACTCCTACGCGGGCCACGGAAGTTTCAATTTTAATTACCGATGAGTGCAGCATACCGTCTTAGGACATTTATTATCATTAAAATCATGCCCCGAGTCCTGCTAAGAAGCAAATTTTCCTGTTGGTTCATGCGAGAATGCATCGATCGGCCAAGTCCAATCCGAGTCGGAAGGAGTTTTCCGAGTCGCTTTGTATTAAGAGATTATGAATCTCCTGCTTTTTATCTTTGCATAACCCTTACACTTACTTAATCCATGACAGAGGTAGCCGGGCAAACCTTTTGCGTGAGTCAGCTTTATTTAGTTTATTCAGAGCGCTGTTCAAGCTAAACGGTGTTTATTTAGTTCTGTGTAGCTCTAAGAAATTCCTTGAATTGTCTTCTTTTTCTTGCCGGTATCCGCGACGTACGAAACGAAGATCTAGAGCGCTGCATAATCAGCGATGAGTAGAGTTCGGTTTTGAATCTGAAAACAGGTATACTTGATCGTTCATTCGAGGAATTTTCGCGATCGATTATTGTGCCGGTCAATGATTTCAAACTAATTATGGGTACATTAATATTGTTGGATTCCACGTTTGCTTAAATTTAAACATGGTTCCATTCTCTTCACGCTGAAAGTAAAATGATTGTTCTTAGGATTTGTAAAGAATTCACGAGCTCTGTCGTTTGTAATGAAACATGTCTCTTGCAGACTGGAGAGCAGACCGTCTGTAAACATTTTAGCGTTGAATACTTTCTCGATAAACCATATTTTGAATTCCTGACAAACCTGCTATTCAAAACAGACATTACTTAGACTTGTTTTTATAAAAGCAAAGCTTGTCAACGTTTGACAACGTTAAACGAACCGGGAGCGATGAAATCCGGCTTTGCTTGCAGGCTATGTTTCGAGGGGAAGAGAAATAACTTGGAGGAAGATGCTTGAAGCAAGGGTGGATTGAAGCAAGGGTGGATGAAAAAGAGAGATAATTCACCTTATTATATGTCATGCTCAGTGAGCAGGCAAGATGTACTGACTTCTGCGCTGTGATTGGCTACGGAAACGGGCAATATGGTGCAATCCTGCCCGCTCGGATTGTTCTCTTTCCATATAATAATTCCTTTATTGCCCAGGCTTGTACGGTCAAAATAGCTGGATACCTTTTTTGGTTGTTCATGGACCTCGACTCCGTCTTGGTCTTCAAACACGCAGAACTTGACCAATATTCTGCTATCTGTTTTTTCGTGCTTGATCAATAACACACATAAGTAGGCCTTATTTCCAAAGTAATTCCTCTCAAGTTAGGGAGCGAGAAAAAAATCTGCGTCACAGGATTGCTCAGGATTTCTAGATAGTTTCTAGTGCCTCTTAAGATTTCACAAACCGGGGACTGAGTGGGATTTCCTTGGGAATCAGGCCTTAAAGGGAAATTATTTCTTTCCGGCACCATTTCTTGCTAGGAGATCTTCGCGGTTAAAAGGCAGGAAAAATTTTTCAAAATCACTTTCTTATTGACCGGTAACAATCGCCGTGCGCTTTTGGATTTTTCAGAACCCGCGGCAAGGGGAAAAATAAAAAAGTTCAACACAATCTGCCTCTTATTGGTGTGATGCGTATTTTACAAGCTGGGCTCTTCATCCGTTAACGCACGGGTTTCACTAAAAATTAGGCTCATCCTCGGCGTAAGAACCTACTGACACTCACAAGTGACGTAAAACAAGAAAAACAAAGAAGTCAAGATAGACCTAACCCTAACAATAGCTACAAAACAAAGAAACACTTCACAGGTTCTTACACCGAGGTAAGCCCAAAACTATAAGTAACTGCCCACTTACTTTTACTATAAGAATATTGTTTTTCCGGCGCCGAGGCTGAATATTCTTGTATGTCTGCCGATTTTAGGCTGAAATATTCCGAGTTGTGAACATCCTTAGTTTATAGCATAGACATCTCTGTTTTATTGAGTTTGATAGCGTTCAAAAAAATCTCGTAACCAGACTGCAGACAACAAAGCCTGATATGATACATAACTGCTTGCGATGATGTTATGAGCCTCGAACATAATACGGGTAGCGTTTTTTGTGACTAGTCTTGCCGTTTACAGAAACGAAGAATTCTATATCCTGTTTAGTAAAAAACATATAATTGTATTGTACTTTCAAAGTTTCAACACACAAAAGTTCATTCTTTTCAAAATCTCACCCCTCAGGCCAGGAGCCCATCACCAGGAGCCCATCACCAGGAATGGGCTCGTACTCAGGATTTTTCTTACAATTTCACAAATTTGGGCTTCGATGTTCGTATAATTTTATAGCTATCGTCTTCTAGAAAAAAAAATTGCGTGCATCTCACATGACATACTGATCCTTTTTAATCCATTCTCCACAGGATTTGCTCAAGAAGACTGATGTTTGTACTGAAGGCTTAGAAGAAAAATAAGAAACTAGAATCAAAGCGTAACTTGTGCTACATACTGCACCATGGACGTGCCTTCGGTACCACAAGCTGAAGAGAACAGATCCGTTTGCAAAGGTCCCAGGGAACTGAGTAATTTCATCACTTCTTCACTGGAAAAATGCTTTTATCGGTAAGTGAGTAAAAATTGTGTTTTTACGGTCAGATGTTTCGTTTAGAGTTAGGCTCTAATTCGTCTTAATATCGATAATTCCACGAGTGACTTTCAAGATGTAAAATAATGCAATGTAATGCAGTGAAACGGAATGAAACGCTATGAGAGGCTCAGTGAAACGTAATGCAGTGCAAAGTAATTTAAGAACAATGTGGTAATCAAAACCACTGGGTCTTTTTAACAAGATATGAAGTAATGCATTGTAATGCAATTAAACGGAATGAGACGCATTGAAACCGCATGAGGCGCGATGAAACTTAGTGAAATGCAATACAGTACAAACAAACAGAAATGCAAGAACAACGGGTTATCAACATCACTGAAACTCCTTGCTCCGAAAACACAGTCTCTGCACATCTGAAGTTAAAGCGCCAACAACAAAAAGCCTATTGAGGCTATGACATTCAACATTTTTTCACCGGTTAATTCGCAGCAGGTTGTGAAACTAAGAAAGACAAAAGTTATAATTATGTTGGTGTTGCGAAACAACCCACTGCGCATACTAAAGATAATGAGTATAAAAGATGAACTTCACGCTGATCCTGCTAGTAATGAATAAAAAGAAACCAAAAAAACAAAAACAAAGGAAATGACCTTCCCCGGGAGTTAAAACTAGAGCTCGATTGTTTCAATGCCATACGTGTTTTGGTAAATGTGCAATATAGATATCCAAGGCGTTTATTATTCTCTAAACTAAGAGTACAAGAGGTGTCCCTTCTCTACTAATAGCCCTTTTCACGGTTAGTTTTTAAACGAGTGGAAAACGCGAAGCGTTGAAACGAAGTTTGTTGTGTGGACTCCGATATGCAAATGTGTCAC
>OMLO01004953.1_pt1 | contig 11174 bp, 8 predicted proteins | sample 1674811 | NCBI WGS metagenome assembly OMLO01 (sample SAMN06265003, study PRJEB25207) | coral metagenome | isolation source: Coral host | place: Mexico:La Bocana,Puerto Morelos, Mexico | collected 2008-11-13 | reverse complement strand
TAAATTAAAAACCATGCACCATCATGTGAAAAACGTATTGTGATCAACAACGGCTCTACGCCATTTCGAAACAGTTTCTTTTATTGCCCTTCCGATATAAGTCCCTTCGTTTATAAGCCCATCCGAAACCCCTTTCGACGTTGTATAAGGTCATAAGCTGCAGTTTACTGTATAACGTTGGGAAGTGCAACGAAGATTCAGGCCGAGCTCTTGCGAGCGGACTTCCTTGAGGAAAAGTGCCTGCTTATGAAAGATACTCTCTGCATATGAAAAAAATAAAAAATTCCGAAACCTCAGACTGAAGTGCCCATATCAATGCTAAGTGACAATGTTATTAAAGTTCCTTTAATTTGTCTGTTTTGGATTGGCTATCGAGGATAAGAGATAAGAGGAAGTAAGGCATCTCAGTTTACTACAAACTTGCTCTGTACGTGCGTGCAGCTGGTTTGACAAGACTTTGTTTGTGTAAACACCACAGGAGATGGTCTACCATCACAGAGAGTTCACTCGTCTTGCAAATATAATTTTAAACTTAAAAACATCTTTATTTTGCAGTTGGTGGACGATGATTACTTATCTGGGCTGGTCTCTGCTAGGAATATCAGAAGATTTGGATCCATTGAAGGCCGCAGATTTCCCTTCCGAAAGCCTTGCACGAATTCTTTACGCCGGTTTCCTCATAATGGGAGTCATTCTTCTTGTCAACATGCTGATAGCCTTGCTGTCTAACACCTACCAACGAATAAAGGTAAGATAATATACAGAGAGTCGTGGAAGGTGCAAGGACAAGAAAAGCAAGAAAACAGGACTACATCCAGCAGGTTACTTTATGAAGTTCAATTCTATTTTGGGAGCATACGCTTTAAAACCTTTTATACGAAACATAGTGTACTAGCCTGCACGTGATGCCATTACTTCAGGAGGAGTGACACCCTGTGGTACTTCAAAACCGCATAATTTAAGCCCAACCAACTTCGTTTTGCCTTTTTTTCTTTATCAAAAAAAAAAACTGGAATCAGGTCAGCCCAACTCGGGCTAAAATTAATGATTTAAGCTACATGTATATATGTTTCGCATTATTTCAATATGAACACAACACTCCAAAGGGGCAATGATGTTTCTATTTTTTTCTCGATTTCCCTTTGGTTCTTAATCGTATCAATAACAAAATTTTCAAATCTGATCGGTTTTCAGCAATAGCTGTTTGTTTCTTAATTGGCCTCCTGACCGACTACAAGATTCCCTTAATCGGACAGCTCAAATCGAATAGTTAAGTAGTCAATGAAACACCACTTCCCAATGAAATGTTTGTTCGCGAAAGACTTACGGTGTAAGACATTTCCGCTTCATGATCAATTTCTTTGCCTTCAGTATCATACAATTCATCTGCCTGGAAAGTTCAATATTAATTTTTTCTATTGAAACCTCAAAAAAATGAGACATCTTTTTAGCACGTTTCTCGTATTTTGTTATCGATACCATTAACTGGCAATAGGATTTCGTGTCGTACAATTCAGGGTTCGTGTCGTACAATTCAGGCGCTCGGTTGATGTGAAATTACTCGCCCGATTACCCCTGAACTGCACTCAGTCCTATTACCATTACTAATTAGCATTTTGTAAGAATGATTTTGTTTTTCTATCCCGGATATCAGTGTTGGGGCGTGTATTATTTCCCTTTCCAGTTGCCTATTTATTTGTCTCTTATATTCTAATGATCGAGTTACACTACCTAGATTCCAAGTTGTTTGTAAAATTTGTTTGTCTTTCTTTGCATGTTTGACTTATTTGAAGGACAACTCATTAAAAGAGTGGTCATTTAAGTCCGCGGCTACAATTCAGACATACGATGGCTACGATCCCATACCAGTCCCTCTTAATATCATCTACAGCGCTGCCAAGCTACTTAAGCTTGTGAAAAAGAAAGAAAACGATAAGGTACGAGCAATGCAAGCATTCTCAGTTCAGGTGAAAGATAACTTGACAGTCCCGACTCCAAATTTTATTCTCTATCCTAGATGCTCTCGGTAATTAAGCATTGAGTTTCCAGCTAGGCTTGAGTTTCAAAAATTTGCATTACATCGAAAGTGCCTTATCAAGGGTCAAAATGGGAACCTAGAGCTGGATAGTTTTACGACAGCAGCAATCAATCCACTATCACCCTTGAATGACCTAGACGATTCCATACCAAAAGCAAATTAAACTAGCAGGAGACACAAAATCTTTTATTGAATAAATTTAGCAGACTTTTTTGAAAGAACCTAAGCTAATAGCACTGATTTTTAGGGTTAGGAAACACATGAATTAAATTTGGTTATTTTTACGAATAATTTTACTTCACGGGAAATGTGGATACTTGGACTATTATTCAAATGGTAACACCTTCGGAAAGACGTGTTTAAGCTTTACAGGGCTATGGGGATACTTAAGGCATTATATCATTATATCACATTTTGTTTTTAGGGAATGATGTTGGAAATTTTAATTATCGACCTTGATAGGGAATACTCCGCGAAGTATGGAAATTTTTTTCCTGTACCAGGTACAAGCTGATTAATGTTATCTTTATATTCATCTTCAGCCGGCTTACATAGATAGATTCTAATCTCGCTCCCGGGCTCTTTTTTCTCTGCTACCCTTTTGTCGTTGGGAGAAAGACCCTCGTTGCGGCTGGTCATGTGATCACCTGTGACACAAACTTTTCTACCGGGGTAGATTCGACGAATAATTTTTGTCGATCTCAACTGAAGCAAAAGAAAAGCGATCGCTGGTCGCTACATTAAACCACAAATACACCTTTGAAATTCTTCAGTCCAATTCGATTTATATACTAAGAAGTAAAACTGTTTCGCTGTTTCTTAGCATGTTACCTAAATTAACTTCACGGCATATTGTTCGCTACATAAAAACAAATTACCTCCGAACGCATAGGTATAGTTTCAAAATAATGATCCATTGGTTTCACTTCAATTCGGTAGAGCGGATAGTTTTTAACGAGTGCTTGAGGTTTTGAATCCGACACTTCCCACAGCAACAATCAAAATACTCTGCCACCACTCCAGCTCAACACATTTTTTACCACCCAGATTCTGGGTGGTCACGTGACCAGCCAGAACCAGGGTCGTTCTCCCAAAGACAAAGGGAGGCAGTGGAGAGAGAGCCTGGGAGGTTGAGGTTGGGCCGAATTATACGCTCGAGAAAGTTTAGCAGAGTTTGGAAGCGATTACGTAAGCCTTCACCTGGGCCTCGGTTTTACTCAAATTTTCAAACTTTCGCCACCTTATATCTCATGCTTATACCAGGCCATGTAAGCATACTTGCCATTTTACAATACTTGGCTTTTCCTAATTTGCATAATCCGCACTCGGCCAGTGTTATGTTAGCATTACTTAGCTCTTATTAACGGAGCAGGAGGTCTGTACACACGACCGAGGTCAAGATTCTCCCATACAGACCGACTTAGCTCGGTTAATAAGATGTTTATCACATGGCAAGGAAGAAAACTTTAATTCGTTTAATGTAACTGGTTAGTTGACATTGAGATTTTGCTTGCAAAACGTGCCGAGATTTGCTCGTCCTCTTTACTCTTTTTGTCATCAGGCTATTTGGCACTTCCATAAATGATTGAGAGGAAAATAAAAGAAAATGGTGAACATTTTTGAGTTTTAGTTTGCTACTTTTTTAAAGGAAAACCAAACTGGTCTAGATGCCGGTCTAGATGGGAAAATATACACCGCGGTCAATATCGATTTCAGCGAATCAAATTAGTGAATTCGGTAGTACCCAGCCGGAAGCCAAAGCCGTATAATAATATACCATAAATACACAATACATCACAACACAATACAATGCAGGGCAACACAATACCATAAATCGCAATACAACACAATATAATTTTATTAGTTTCTCCTTGGTAGTGTTTTCAGAGCTTACGTGCAGCAATACCATTTATGAAAACAAATTTAATAAGTAAATTAACTGTTCTAATTCCTACCTTTTCATATCTGTACGCAGATGACAAAATTGACGATCCGGTGGTTCAAGAAACATGTGGAAACCGAAAAATGATCAGTCAGATTCTTAACTCGACCTTTACATTCCAGGGTGCCGTTGATCATGGAGTCGTGTGTCCAGCTGGCCTAGAGGTGATTGCTCGGGAGACCAACTGCCAGGCCTACTTCCAAATATATCGTGGATTATGTAATATGTCAAACACGAAAGACTGTATTTGATCACATTTCCAAAAGTGAGTTGAAAAAACAACGACCAGCTGAGTATGATTTTTGACCACCTTCGAGGTGTTTGGAAATGTAGTTCAAGGGTGTCTTGAGTGTTTGATATACCTTCTCAGTCTTCTCAAAAACAAACGAGAAAACGGAGAAGGAATCTCCTTTGTTTAAACTAACTGAATTGTTAATGAGTTCGAGAAACGAATTTGGCTTTGTTTGTGTCCTAGACTTAAGCACAATTATTATTCCAGTCAACAAACAATAAATAAAATATGGCAGATTGCCATTACCGAGTTACATTGTACCACTGTTTTAGTACAAGTCCTTGTCCGAAACATTTTATATGACAATGAATTTGATTAACATGAAAATAAACTCTAGGCGAAACGAGTTTTCATATGAATGGTTTCGTACGAAGATTCGTCTTAACAGAGGCAAAAGGCAACTGACCAATTGAAGATCTATGTAGGTTTGCATCATTTTCGGTCAAGCCGGTAGTTTTACATATGCAAGATAGTGCAATTAACCCGATAAAGTTTTGTTACTCCGAGGCATGGGAGGCACATACAGGTGTCAGAATAGAAGGTAATCATTTGACATGTGAAGATACAGAGCACTGTCCGGAATGCCCACCTAACAAGAAGCATTGGCCTGGAGCAAGATATCTCAAGAGGTTTTCTCCAGAGTTTCCTCATTTTGAGGTGGGTGGCGACAATTTATGGCACACTGAAGAAAGTGACTGTTAGGTTTTTCCATGAGCGAAATACCAAAGAATATCCCTCAGGTCACTAGCAATTTTTATGTATACACACACGCCTTAAATTAAGTGCGCGGATTATTTTATGGTATACAACTAGAAACCATGCTATATAAAAAAAACACATACACACACATAATCTATGCAGTACTTGATGGGAAAACTAAGTAAGTGTATTTACAGAGCAGATTATAGTATGATTGTAAGTAGTGTAAGTATTGTTGATCGTGTCAGTACTCATCCCGTATTGTTCTTGTAGCGTGACCAATGGTGTCGTGAGAAGCGTTTTCTTCCGTGCTGTAATAACTGAAATGAGAAAATGAAAAACTAATAAGAAATGAATGTAAAAATGAATGCCGCAGTAGGCATTGGGCTTTTATAAACGTTAGTTTCACTAGTTTATAGTTTGCAATTACACTAATTTCTAGTTTTTCTATCTTTATAGGTCGCCGTCCTGGAAACTGGGAAGCAGATTATGATGGCAATAGGAGTGGTGAATGAGGGTTACGATACCAGTACAATGCCCGGATGGGAGAAGGGAACTGTGGGATACCAAACTGATGGAAACATATATGACGCTGCACATGAAAAAAATGGTAGAGCAACCAAAGGTCAGTTATTAAGGAGGAAGTGATGTAGAGGGTTTTATCCATCAAATATTTTCGTTCTTGCGCGATTGGTCTAAACACGTCACGTGATTGAATATACGCCAATTAAAACTAGGGAGTATCCGAGGGATATCCCCCAATTTTCAAAGCGGCAAGTCTCGCGAAAAAAAGTTTGACGAATATTTTACGCGAAGGTATGCTCTGATCATTATCTGTTCCTCGAAGCTCAGAGTTTTCCTGCAGCTACGCTCTCAGAAAACTGTTCGTTTCTCATAACAGGTAGTGTCCGCGGACAAATATCCGCTTATGTTTTCATGCCAAATGCCTGGAGGCTACTGTTTATTTAGAGTGAGAAAAAGAAAAAAAAAAGAAAAAATAAACAGGGAAATATCAAATGCATATCGCATCAGTGGGCATATCCTCAATCGTTTTCCAATCCCTGAAATTATAAAGCAAAATGATCTACACAGTGTTCCGTACAAAATTCCTTTATTTTGGTACGCCTTAAACTTAAAAGGATGAATCCGTTGACCTCAGCCAGTTCGGTCTTAGTTGTGAGCCGGCTACAAATTTCGTTTTCGATTTGAAATTCTACCTCGTCAAGGAAATAAATCTACCATTTATACGAGTGGTTTCACGTCTTACATAAGCCGCGGCTTATTTAGGCCGAGCTCAAAACCCTCGTCTTACACATACAGCCGCAGCAGCAGCTATGATATCCGCGGCTTGTGTGAGACGTGAACTGGTTTAAATGTACCGTTTATACGGGTTGAGCCAGGTTGAACCAGGTGATGGGCTCCTTGTTGAACCTATTGCGTCCTCTCCTTTTTAGAAGGGCAGTGACGATACTATCGTAGCAGGACCTTTCTGTATACCAGTCTGCTGTGATGTTGGTATCCTCATTAAAGATTACTACTACTACTACAACAGGGCCGAATCCCGGCTCTAAAAGAGCCATATAGAGCGCGCATTATGTGCGCTGTAACCACCAGCCATATAATAAATAGGGTCAACCATCGATCGGGTGATGGTATTTCTGTAAAGAATTGTTCATAATTACTGTCGTTTTAATAAACATAGCAGCAGAAATTATCTTCATAATTTCTACTTTGTTGGGAAAATTGCGCCTATTCGGAAAGGGATCGGAAATAACTTATTTCATCTAACTTCTTTCCTCAAATTCTTTGTAGCCTCAGTAACTCAGGTCACGTACATAACAAGTAATGTTTGAATGAATGAATGAATGAATGAATGAAATCTTTATTTAAAACACGGTAAAAATATTAGTATAACAATAGAAAATGAAGAAATTCATCTCAAGTATAATTTTCTATTTACTGGTTTACATATTTGCCGTGCGGGAGTCCGATACAGAGAGCCATTTATCAATGTGAATGAATTCATCAAGCGTTACCTTGAAGTTATTTTATGTTTTCTTTTTATACAGGCCCTGTGCTAGCTTTTCGCGGCGATCAAATTCGATGCACAGTCATGTTTGAAGAAGAACAAATGAAACGAGGAAAGGCTATAGTTCCAATTTGCTTCACTTTGAATGGAAGGAAGATTCTTATCAAAAGTACAAGACAACGTGAAATAACGGATCGTATTTACATGGACCATGATAAACCTTTGTACCCCTATATTGGCATGGCTGACGGCTGTAGTGTGTTGGCCAAGGTAAGCATATCAGAGAAATAGAAAACATCGTGTAAGATATGCGCGCACTGAGGCTTAACCTCTACTGAAAGTAGACAACAGTTTCCTTAGTTCTGTCCAACTATTACTACAATTAGGTACACTAATGCTGCAATATGATTAGCTGATCTGTTGCACACTATCGGTCACCGTATGTGCAATGACTGGAGGTCATCCACATAATAGGGCGTATCATCATTTCTCCGATGATTTGGAGACATTTTTCTGGATAATTCAACTCTTCGGAACAAAAAGAAAGGAAGCTGACCGCCATGCGACTTTAAAAGCACAAAACTGCATAAGTCGATAAATTGATGAGCGCATGTAAACAATAGGAAGTTTCAAACAACAATGCAGTCCCCGAGCGATTTCTCTAGAAATAATATAGACCCTACAGGAAGGAAAGCTTCATATGGTGTTCTCCAGCTAATACTGAGATTTGACTAAATAAGTTCAGAACTGCTTGAGAGGTGTCCTGCTGGTCACGATGAGGGATAAGAAAAAGGGGATAAGAGAAATAAGTTTACAGAACTGGCAATTAAAATCGACCGATCAACTTATCGGTCCAATATTTTAAAGTATTAGACTCGGTATTATCCCCAATGATCCCGCGCGGCTTTCTTGTTTGTAGTTTGATGGCTTTAATTACCTTTGAACTTACGTGGGAAAGATTCACTGAGTTTTCTTCTGTTTCTTCCAACTTCAGACGTGGGTGAACAATTAGGGAGATTTTATCATAATCGTAAAATTCGTTTACCCTAAAATTTAAGGATTAGCATTGCTTGCTCGAAGTTTACAATGTCTTTCTGTGATAGTCAGAATTTTTCGGAAGTTTTTTGCCGTGTAATAAATCTCTTCTTAACCAAGATTTCTCAGGACGGCAGCCGTCGTGTCTGGTTAAGAAGATAAGTAGTGTAGCATACTACAATGAAATTTACAATGAAATGGTGTGTTAACGTTGTTTAATTTGCGACTCAGATGTGTTCCAGAGAGAATGCAGAAAACGAGATTTCCAAGAATGAAGAACTTATCAAAAAGGTTACAAAAATTGAAGAAAGCTTGGAGGAGACAAATCGGAAATTTGACTTGGTATGGTGATTTTTTTAGCTCATACTAATGTTTTTCACAAGACAAAGGTAATATAGAGTGCTTACAACTGAAATCAACCAATCAGATGGCTCTATTGTCAGTCCAATATATTCTTATGATTAGACCAGGTATAGACTGCGAACCGACAGTCGCTCTTTTGCTCAAAAAGTGTGGAAGAACCTCAAGAATGTGTGAGTGGTTGTGAGTGTACAAGCTTGAATGCGAATCCGTGAACCGCAAATAGCGCGAGTGACGGAAGACGAGCGAAAAGAAAGACTGTAATGGTTCATACAGCATTTCTGAATCCCGGCACTCTGGTGACAGAGTAATTCTATTGGTCGATCCACTAAGTCACGACGCGCAGCTGTCAGTAACTTTTATGAGCGACATGTAGCGTACCCCAAACTCGGTTGTAAAGTTTGCCTTCTACTGTTCAACTACTGCGTTTGCCGTTCTATTTTGATTCTCGATTTCTCGACCTTTTTTTACTTTTATTCTTATTCACGCTTGTTATGAAGGGCCGTGGTATTAAGGTCTCCATTAGCCCTGTAAGGATAGATAACGGACGTAAGCAAGTTGGTTACTGGAACTCGGATGATTTCAGGTCCGATGAAACTGTTGCAAGTGCTGTTGCTTCTCATCTTTGCCCCGCTTAGCACGAGACTTCGCTAGTTTCCTTAACGACGCTATCGGTGGAAAATCTTACGCTAACACGTGCATAATGAGAAAACTCAGACACTGATCGGAATTTTTAGCCTTTTGCCCTGAACATTACAAGCTTTTGTAGCATTAACCAACCCACCACATCTTAACGGATTTGGCTACGATCGATTCGCGAAAAAATTTGGACACTGGAGTGTCGTATTCGAAAATGGGAGGAGATGTCATTGACACGATCTGTCAAAGTAACACCTGAAATGTTATATGAAACCATTGCAGTCTCTCTTTTCGCTCGTCTTCCGATGCACACGCTACTCGCGCTTTGCGGCTTTGGCGCTCGCCGCTCTTATGTAACGCTCACCGTCACGCCTGCACATTCACTTATTTTGCGTCCTTCCCCACGGATTTTCGAGCATTGCTCGCAGTATAGACTGGATAATGTCCCGAATGACTGTACGCCTTTCTCATATACTTTCTGCTTACTAAGATGTTAAAAGTTCTTTTTCTGTTTCTCCAAACTCTTCTCTTTCTTTCTTTGAAAACATCAAGCGCGAGAAAAAGAAAAAAGGGGCTTTTTCTCTCTACTAGCGTAGTAAATATCTTAATAACCAAGCATTCTATAACGCCTGAAGAACACCGACCCTTGTGCTTGGTTCAAAAAAAAAATAAATGTTGTATGCATACTTCTGTAGAGTAACTATAGAACTTATTAGTTATATTAGTTACAGAACAAAGCTTATAAAACAGTTACAATGTTCATAGCAATTAATGAAAATCTTAACTCCCAGTGAGATTTCCTATGAAACAGTGTGCTTTTAATTTTCTTTTCAGATGTTTTCCAGAGAAAATGCACGAGCAGAACAAGATATTTCCAAGACGGAAAACCTTTCCAGAAAGGTTACAAAACTCGAGGAAACCTTGGAAGAGACCAACCGGAAACTTGACACGTTGTTATCTAGATTAACACACCAAGAACAGTCCGGATAACTGAAGGCCTTGACGTGATGAGCTAAAAGTAAAAAAAAATGTGGCTGGGCCAAACACTGCTAGCAAGAAAAGCTTTCAGAAGTATATATACATCAATTTTCGTTGGCGTAGGATAGATCCTTTTTTTTTCGAGTGTTTTCCTAGCAATTAAAAACGATCAAAACAGCCTTTCTTGTTTTTTTGCCGCTATCGTTGAGTGCTTCAGGTTCACTAATGTATTTAATTCTTTGTGTTCGCCCGTCATTTAAATGTCATGCATACAGCTGCAGATAGACCATGCATATGCTAGGCTTAGCATCGTCGCGTTTTAAATGTACAGAATATTAGTTAATTACAAAAAGAAGTTTAGTACACAAAAGTATGCTACGAATTCCTACCATGAATAGTTAATAAATGTACTGTCTATTAAGTGTGAATAATAAAATTCATAAAAAAGGTGGAAATCTGATTACAGCAAATAGTGACGTTTTACTCAAAAGAGCTTTCGATTCGAAAAATATGCATCACCCAGACGATCGACTTCCAGAAAACGTTTTTTTTCCAGTTGATGCTATAACAGTAGATAAATCAAATGGTCAATCATTGGTAGCAAGTTATGTTCACTTCAAAAACAACCTTAATTTTAGACTGAAGTCCTTCTAACTCAAAGACGAGTGCGGTGACGTCCATCTTGTACTACTGAGAAAGTCCAACTTTTATACAAGTTAAAATAAGACCTTTTGCCAAGTAATGAAAAAATTGTAGGGAGGTCGTCCAGAACCACTTTAAGTTTGTGAAAAATAAGGTGGTTCTGAATCTACTGTCACAATTTTCTCGAACTTTGTGCGAAAAATTAATCTTGCATGCTATAATTACAGTTCTATAAAAAAGATTTAGTGATCAACGAAATCGCTTTTGAGCTATAAGTAGGTTATTCGCATGAATGCTGATGTGGCTTCCTCTAAAATATTGTAATAATTTTTTTTAATGCAATTTATCATTAAAATTAACTCTGAGATAGCAAAAAGCAACTACATAAATGTAGCTTTAAATTAAACTTGTAGAGCACTGCTCCCTGTATACTTAAGGTGGCTGAACACAGTTTTCAAGAGCCTATGCCTAAATCACCATTACTTTTTAGCCATTTATGCTTTGGCGCCCGTTTTTTGCA
>OMLO01004952.1_pt1 | contig 11174 bp, 6 predicted proteins | sample 1674811 | NCBI WGS metagenome assembly OMLO01 (sample SAMN06265003, study PRJEB25207) | coral metagenome | isolation source: Coral host | place: Mexico:La Bocana,Puerto Morelos, Mexico | collected 2008-11-13 | reverse complement strand
CAAACATGCTTTCCAAGAATATCCCTTTTACTAATGTGATAAAAGTTATCTTGTCTACATTGTAATAATTGAAAAAACATTCGTTTCAGTACTAAAAAGTGACTATAACTGTTCGAGTGCAGTCAGTTTAAAGATATCGCTTAAAATATCCTATATGAACAGATGCTGTTCTCATCCAGCGTTGGTGCAAGGCATTCTTTGGTTTCGGAAGCCAAATCTTTGCATTTCAGTTCCGGTATAAATTCATCTTCCGCTTCTCACAGTCAAGTCACCGTCATTTTCAACTTCCCTTGGAAGTTGTCAAACAAACAGGCGGGATAAACATTTTTTATCCACTGTTCAGGGTGGGCCTTCTGTGAGACATTTCACGGTCAGTCGCCTTCCTCTTGAACAGGTACTTAACCGGAGTTAAAATTTCTCTTTGTAAGGAATACCGTTTCAAGTGAAAGACCTTCTTCAACTGCGCGCGAAGCAAATCCAACCGAATCATGATAATGACACCATGAATTTTATTAAACTGTTCAAGTGATGCGCTGTAGTAGTCTAACAAAAGGTTTTGTTGTATTTACTAAATCATGCAATGAGACTGCTCACTTAAGTATCGACGCCTAATTAAACACAATCTATCCATTCCAAAGATTAATTCCTTAAAGAGTTTCGTAACGACTGCGCATCTCGCGTCTAGCCTAAATGTTTTAAGTTCAACTGTTTGTATATAATCTTTCGCATCCTTTATCTCGGCATTCGTATTTTTGTTGTCGTTCTATCTTTAAGCAAGTAAACGACTATTTTCCGGATTTCTTACCGTGATTTATTTATTATTTGGACATGAACATGCTCTTTAAGACATCTACTGTTTGGTTCATTTGTGCGCCCGTAAGTTTGTTCACCCGGGATAAAATCTCATTTCATTTCCCATTTACTAGATGGGTATACATTATAAGGGACTCAAATTGTGTAAAAAAGGCGAGTGATGAAACATGTTTGTTTCATAAATATATATAATATAAATATAAAATAAAGCTGCATTTTTAAGGCAAAGATAAGTGTTTAAGTGAAAACGCGAACTAGTTAAGTGGAAGTTTTTGACATGCTGCTTGCAAATCAGCAAAATTTGTGTGGTGTTTTATACCGCAGGGCATGAAGTCAAACACATATTAGAGCAGGTTCCATAATTTCATGAGTGTTATAATTTGATTAACAAAGGTCCATAATGAAGTTTAGCAAAACTGTAGCATAAACATATCAGATCTAGACTATGTTTGTTAATTACGGAAATATATTGTTTCTGGGGTAAACTGTTGTATTGATATTGGTCATCTGTGGATAGCTACTGGTTAAATGATTCTCGCTCGTACATGTTTTAAACACGTCAATTTTAAGAAGATAATTTTAATGCTAAATAAATTCGTGGCTTGGACTCTATGCCTATTCACTGAGCTGATCAATTCATTTGGCACGTGCATCATCTTATACTAAACAAGTCTTACAACGACACGTGCGTCAGTTTTTCCTAAAACTCAATATAATTAACCGGATGTGTGGCAGGAGCAATAATTAGCGAGCGGAAATTGAAACAACAGCATGACATAGCAATACTAATCAACCTCATTTATGCAGTGTACTGATAAATTATGCGTCATCTGCGCGTCATTTTTTATGGCTAGCTACTTATCGGGAGTCTTCAAGTTCTTTCGTTTCATTTACTTAAATTTGCATATGTTTTTCTTCTGCTTTGTTCGAAGAGTTAGGCTTTTAGAAGGAGTCTCATGCATGTTTTCGACCTCTCCAAGACTGTTTGGGAGTTTTTCCATGGTTCTGTGACGACAAGGAAGTGATATTTTCTATGTAGCATCTACAATTTATTTAAAAACAATAGCAGGTCGCAAATATATTTAGAAGATAATGCCATTAGCCATGATGTCTACGAGTGAGCAGTTTAATGTCAGAAATGTATACAGGGCTGTAGTTAGTAACAACCAAACCGAGGCACTTGTCTCAGTTTTCGGTTTTGCTTTTTGTTTTCTTTTTAAAAGGAAAACGTTACTCGACGACATCGCTAATAAATGCTTACTATACCAAATTTGTGTCCAAAAATACCTGTAACTATGGACACACTGCGTCAGTTTTTTTCTGGTGGCGGCCCTTGTATATAAACTAGCTCTAATTTGCCTTCCACCTTAATACTGTAGGAAACCGTCAAGAAAACACTTCACCAAGAAAGACTACGTGGATTAATTTATAGTGTTTTTTTAATAACAGCCCTCAAACAATGAAGTGTCCTAGTGTCGCGTGAAAACACTCAGATTGACGTTAAACTCGACTAATCTATTATTTTTCTATTGCCTTAATAGTCTGAAAACAAACTTCCGAAAACTCGTTGTCAAACAAACAGATGGCCAAATAAAAACGTAATTATGTGGAAGTCGAGCGAAATGATGGAGAATTGCTTCTGAAAAGATACAATTAGTGTCACGGAAAGATTGCATTGCAGACCATGGATTAAAATTTGGAAAAACGGAAAATAAATCTTTAATTTACTCAGTGAAAACAAAGCCTGCATGTAATACAATGGCTTGAAATAAGGACGTTCGTGCTCATTTTTCTGCCCATCTTTTCTGTGCACGAAATTTATGGATGCATGCTAAGGAAGAAATATAAGCCTGTGTAGGGTTTGGTACTCTGTGTGCTAACTGCAATTTAACTCTATTGGATGCTATGTGACCCCCCATATAAATTGATCTTTTTAAAGTATACCAGTTACTTCGTGATAAATTGTAAAACAAACCTGTCCATGGGAAAATGTTGGGCGCAAACGTCTCTAAAATATGATTCCACTCTATAATCTCAGTTATAAAAGGATCGGTCAAGCAAGGTTCATTGCGACAAAACCCACTCACCCCAAAAAGGTATTGGCCGTAAAATCAGAGTCTTCGTTTGCTGCCGAGGCGACGTCAAGGCTGAAACAGCGCGCGTAGGCGGTAAAAAAAAATAATTTATATTTTACTTTCGAAGCTCGCGATACTCTAAAGTCATGCCGGAATGTTTGTTTCTCTTTGTTAAACAGTCTATCTTGAACGGCGTCGTCGCGTTTCAGGATGGACATTGAAACGACGCTGCGGCACTTGCTCCTAGTTTGTTTTCGTTTTGTGGAAGTACGTGTTTTCCTTTCGTTTTGTCCTTTGTTGACCACGGCTAAAACGTGTGCGCCTGAAACGTGACTGCAACACTATCGCTTTCCCGCGAAGCTCAAGTTTGCATACATATACTGTGAGCTCTAGGGGTTCTGTTATTCATTGGCTCGCGGCTGACACATTCCTCTGTGAAGGCGGATATCTTTATAAATCTTTCGAAGGCGAAAACTCGCACTCGTTTTTCAAGAGAATCCCCTCTCTTTAAATGAATTAAAAGGGTATACAAATTTCATTGATGGTTTTCCATGAAATTTTGTCAGAACATTCACTAATAGATATGGAACAAAAGCGAGTTCGCGAATTCCTTTTTTAAATTATTTTCCTCGTGGCGGCCTTTAACTCAACAGGTTACACGAATTTTTCGATAGTCCAACTTGACAGATCTATAAAAAGATAACCAATTGAAAGAAACGAAAACGCTGACACCTTTTTGGAGATTGAGGCTTTGTGATTAACGCTGCACAGTTATTTGCACATGAACGATCGCATTTGATACCCAGTTAATTCTCTGGAACGTCAGTCGGTCATTTTGAAGCTGACGGCCTCTGCTCCCTTTGGAAAGCAAATTCCAAAACATAATTTAATCGAGTTCCACAATTTATAACCTTTTCGTTGATATATTGTTTGTGGGGGGGCTTCCTTGAAAACAGCCCGCGCACGATTTTTTTTCTGGTGGACACCCGCGAAAGTTTGAAGTAACCTGAAACACTATACACCACTAGATAGGCAAGCCCGGGCAAGCGGAAGCACGTACGTCTTAGCTTGTATTAATATAAAGAGGAACCATAAGTAGAATTCATGTTTTCCGCCCGAGCTTTTGTCTTCACCATTCTAGGAAAACCACGTTGTTTAAGGAAAACTGGACACGTAAACCAGAGTTTGAAATCTTTCCAGATCATTAGTTTTGTTTCTGTCACACAGGGATGCTTCTTATTTCCACTATATTTTTTATAGTTCTCCATACAAAGTAAAATTTGGTAATTTCACGTTGTTGTTATGCAGAGGATGCTAAAGAAATGTACAAGAAAAAATATAACATACACGTGTATAACCTTCGTTTTTGTAATTAAAAATTTTGTTTTACGACGTTCTCGTGCTGCTGGGGTGCTTAGCTTCAGTTGTTTTCAAAGCCAAACACGTTGACCGTATTGAGCATGCAGGGAAACGCTTTAGCAGACAAACGAGTTGAAAAAGGTGATAAAAGGTATTTGTCAGTTAGACGATTATTACAAATTGGTGCTCAAAAATGCATTTTTTTGGTTGAGTGCGGGCCTGCGCTACCTAGTTGCTTGTAGCCTACAGAAATAAACACCGGATTGGCTTTGTGTATGGCAGTTCATTGTCTGTTTCACCGTGACAAATAAACTCATTAACTCATGTTTCCACGGTGCGCGAGTCATCACAGCCTGGAAACGTTGCAATTCAGTTTCACTGGAAAACATAACAATCGGCTCAGTGATCATAGACATAAGCTATTTGCAGTGTCCTTTCCATCCTCTTCCAGTAGAGAGTTCCTGTTTTTCGATCGCATCGTTGAACCAGCGAGTTGTGTGTGTAGAATACGGCCCTGCAGTAGTGATTACATTGCGGACATTCAGCCTTGGCTAGGTATCTGGGAATTCTGTCGGGATCTTCGTCTATCGCCCAGGTCCACGGACATTTTATTGTACCTTCTTTTGCTCCAGTAATGAAGTTGATACCCCCATTGATTTGGGTGTTGTTGGACCTGTGCACGACGAGCTTGTTTTCCACGAAAATGTAACGCTGACGAATCCTCTCCAGCAATTGGGAATCAGTGAATCTTTGTTTCCGCCTTGCTGGACAACTGCGAGAGCCTGGAAGTGTCGTCAGGTCAATAAGGAAAATCATCATCAAAATGACCGATAACTGCAAGTAGAGGATCAACAAGCATTGATACTCACAGTGACTGTTCAGAAATTGATTTCTTGATTATGCTCAAACATAATCACTTGGAAGGACGTCTAATTCTCATGCTAGGGCAAGTGTGGTTAAAACGACGAGATTCATGACAAATTTACAGCGAAATAACAGCACTGAAAATATATCTAATCCAAGAAATCCCTCTATGACGGTCAGGCTGACTCAACACTTTGTGCCTAATACGCCATCTAGAAGCTGGAACCATTTGGTAAATCTCTTACTCGAGGGCCTACGTATTTTAGTACTAGAAACCGTGAACGGTTTGATTTCACATCGCTGAGTTTCGTCAACTAATAAATTAATTTATCAAATAATCATATCCAACAAATTAAAATTGAAAATATGTCTTAAACGGTACACTACCCTTTGAGAAATTAGACCTAATATTTAAAGTGATCAGAACGCAACATTAATAGCCTGCTACTTTTCAAGCACCCTTCATTTCCATTTTGAAAACTTAACAAATCGTCTTATGTTGTTATTCACTGATTAATTTTAAAACACTGCAAAGTGATGGGCAGGAAATCATTTCAATCAAAAATCTACACACATCGAATTTATAATGAAATAGAGAAGTTGTTTTAAGTCTGCAATGTCTCTATCTTGCTGACTTGTTTTAGCTGTCGGATCAAGTAGAAACAAAGTAACAGGGATTCGGAGCGGAAACGTAATCCATTTTGTCAACAATTCAAATAAAAACGCAAACCCATCCTACCTTAGCCATAATTGTTTAAACTTGGCCAACAATTTCTTGTCACTTTAGTTCGTTCTTTCGTGTCAGGAAAATGACGATCACCTCTCTTCCACCTTGCCGTTTCTAGAGCGCAAGCCAGTCCTTAAACGACTTATATATGCATCCAGTTTGCGTCTGACTAACAGCTTATTTCAGTTATTTTCTCCACCTACGCGTTTATATTTATATTTTCTAGAAACAAAACTATTATCGGAAGAAAAAAATTTAAACAGAGTTCCATTCTAGTGACAAACTCTTCTATTTTCGTTAAATTGTCCACGCTTCGTTGCAGATGTCCACTTAGGGTTTAGTAACGATCATTCAGTATTTGAATGGGGGGGGGGGGGGGGGGGGTTAAGGGGGTTAGCAATTTCCCCCCAAAAAAATATTTTCGCAACCTCACTTGGTACCAAATATTTCGTTCCATAGCACGTATTTCGTTGGTGTGCTGGTGGAATTTAGTGGGCCCCTTTGCCGATATTTATTTTCCATGGTTTTTGCAGTGCAGGTCTTTATTGCTCTTTGTGTAATTACCCAACGCACACCCTCCACTTAACAGCAAAATAATTTCTAAATTAATAATCTGAATCCCTTAGAGAAGTCATCAGTGTGTACCCGTTTCAATATCAAACTGCAAATCATATTAGGCCAGTGGCAGTTTGCTTGTATGGATGGCGTGTCTATTTCGATACCATAGTTTATTTATTTTTCAACACTGTTTTCCAGTCCTGGATTGGCAATCACGAAACTTATGACCTGGTTTTCGCTGCCTCAATTTGCGGGGCCCTAAATTCTACCGTGTTTTGTGCCTTAATATTTTTTTTGCGGACGTGTTAATTTATCCATCCGTGGCCTGTCATGTCATCCTAAATTGAATTTTAATGACACATAATTAACTAACGTACGCTCAAATTCACTTGACTGACTAGTATGGTAGCCTTTTATGAGCATATTGGTTAGGCGTTTAAAAAGTATCCAAATGAGCTCACGAATCTACTCTAAATGTCAGGTGTATGCGACATTTTAGACCACTGGCATATCTATTTTGATCGTCTCGGGAAAATCACCTTCCTTGATTTGTAAAACACTTCCTGTAAACAGTTTATAATCAGTTACCAAACATTCTTGTCCGCCATGTAATTCTCACACAGCTATGTTTCCGTCACTTTGCAGATTGCGAAGGAACTCAAGTTGTCTCTATATTGTGGTTAAAAAGCATGAAACAAAGAGTTAATCGTGACAGTTAACTGAGAGTGGGCTCGGAGGATACTTAAAGCAGAGTTTTAATGTTAGTCTGATTAACTTAAGGTATTTCAGTCAGGGATTCAAGAATACGGCTCTTGAGCAGGTTTTTCGCTTTAAAATAAGCTCAAGCACAGTGACCATTCCCACAACGCAATCACACACACATCCACATTTTAAACATCCAAAGCCAGATTCTATGGTTTTTAGCGTGACAATAAGACCTATAAATATGTAGGTATTTGAACTCAGGCCATTTTAAATTTAAATGTGTCTCGCTCCAAATTACGTAATTATGGCCAATATTTTGCCTGGGTAATGTGACTTTTGTTAATTTGCATTTATTCGTTCACGGCTCAATAATTCGCACGAACGTATTCATAAAACAAAACTGATATTGATTTGTTTGTAACACAACACAAAGCTTGTTGCATCAGCTTGGTTAAATAAGGAAATGCTGAAATCGGTTAGTCGAATAAAAGAGCAATCTTTCGCGCTGCTAAAACGACAGGAAGACCTAACCGATTATTATCTTAGCTCTAGGCTACTAACATTAGACATTGTTCTGCCCAATTATGTTTTTGTTCAAAACTTTCCTTTAAGGAGCCGTGTTCGGTTTGCGCTCCTTAAATTAGACTAAATTTCACAGTGTTTATTATGTATCTTAGCTACAGTGCCGTTTTGTTTTATTATCAATTAACTCTTAAATTTAGGTAATAACCCGTACTCACATGGTATTATTTCAGTTATAAAACGGAGTAGGCAGAGTTTGTGTCATGACCCAACCAGCAGATCTAAAAGAAGTAAGGCAATACAACGGCTCTGCTCAGGTGTGCCGAACCTAACTCAATAAAGCTCGACTCAAGAGCGACTTTGGAGCGACGGCTAATTCATACGCCGTACCTCGGTCGAACCAAACTGAAATCCTTACAAGTGCAAGGGGCCTGGGTACAGGCAAAACTTCGGGTTTTAGCGCCTCAATGTAAAAATGGCGGACGAGGAAAATATGCAAAGGTTAGCTCGCATGATTTTTTTTAAAGTAAAAAAATTCTCACCTTTTGCTTGCTTCCAATTCTGTATTACTGCTTTCGTTCTTATTATCACGTGTCCCTTCTTCGAACTTTCTCTTAACTTTTCAGCTTTCTCGTACAGCCGCAGCAATATCCAACTTAACCTGGAATCCAGCCTTCTCTGATATCTTCTTTGAATTCTAGCTCGCTGCACCTGTTACATATAAGTATCTTGCAATTGATGCAGACATATTTCGTGTCGCGTAAACAAACACTACAATCCTGTAACTTGGACGCCATGTTTGATTTGAGAACAATCTAGGCATGCGCAAGACATATCGGAGTGTATTGTGGGAAGATGATAAGTTATCACAATTTATGCGTTATGTTCGGCACATGACAAGAGCGCCGTATAAATCAGCTGCCGCTCCAACGTGGCATAGTACGACAGACCCTACCGAATTTAATGTTGTTTGCCGCACCAAACCTTACCTGCCGAACCAAACTGATCATTCAAACGCCGTTCCTCTGCCGTACTTAACTCATTAGTTAGGTTCGGCGAATAAATGGGCCTAAATTGGTATTAGGTGAGTGTGTTGCATCGCAGTTGAACGATTCCATTTTCCAATACATCGCCTGTGCCCTGCAGCATCTTACAGTGACGGAAGATTTGTTGAATTTCACATTTTAGAGTGGTAAAAGATGCATGGCAGCGTAAATTACCGAACTGTCAAATTCGTCGTAAAGCGTGTATTTCTGCAACATATAATTCAAAGATCAAATATTTCAGTTGGCTAATTCAATTGTTTGTAATAATTCCTGTTTGGATGCCGCCAAAAATGAGTAATAAATGAAATTATTTTTGACTGATTCAAAGTGTGGGCGGTAATCGGACAGGAAGAAAAATGAGGTGATGTGTTGCGGTGAATTGTGAATGAACGGGTAAAACCAGACGCAGTTGTTCGGAATACCGGAGGAAATCTGTTCCGCTTCTGAACGGAGAGACAATGAACCTGTTAGATCCTGTTTAGCCTTGTAAACTAAACAGATCCCGAGCATCTGCAAATGAATCACTTTCGGTCATTTAAGTGTCCGTCAGGCATAGCGAGTAAAGGGCGCTGCTTGAAAGTTTCTTTTAGCAAATCTACTGTAGATCGGCTGCCTACCTGATTGAGTTTTTTTATTGTGAACTACACTCGTAGTAAAACCACTGCCAAACATAGAGAAACTACTGATATCTCTAAAGTCGATTTTAGATCGACATCAAAGACCAGTGAAAGGAAAAGTGGTCGTCCGAAATACACCTGAAGGAGGGCTACAGAAGCAGAACTTTAGACTCTAAGCCTTAACTTAACTTGTTAGAAGAGGTTTCTTTTTGGATCATTGCCGATAAGTTCAAAAATGAAAAAGAAAATCATTCATCTCAAAAACCGGTTGAGAGTGAGATTTCATGGTCCTATTTTTATCGATGATATGTATAATAGTGGTATAACCTTGAAATGGACGCAGATAATTACAAATTATGCAGGTATTTTTATTTGTTTGAAACAATCCAAACAAACTGCCAGGATATATGTAGAGTGTATTGGGTCAGAATTTCCAGAAGGGTGGTTCTGCTCTGATAACGTAGAGCAAATTGTTTCATTGATTATGTTTGAAGGTCAAAAAACCTTTAACGGTTCACTGACATTTAAATTTTCGTCAGGGAAACTTTACAACATAAAATTCATTTGCTTACGAGCGTAGATTTAGGTTTATCTTTTAATTTACGAACAGATTAACATCCTACCGTATCCGCTTGATTGCATGACCTTATATTATGCATGTATACATGTGAATCTACTGTAATTACGTCGAAATGATCACAAAGCATAATGGACCACAAAACAACAGTGAACAAAAACAACAAACACAAAACAACTGAGTGAATAAAACACAATCAATCAAATTTAAGTGAACTAAATGACACGCACGCGTGCACAAAGTGAGCGGAACGACGCTTTAGAAACCTTGAGTCGTGTCTTTTAATGACCGTATGTTTTTGTAAAAAGAAACAAATGAATGCTGTTCAGGTCATTATCCATCCGAAACCCTTGAAACAACTTCGGAGAAAAATAATAATTCTAGAGAATAATAAAATGTCGGTGGGAGCAAAGGGATTGCTCCAAAAAGGGTTGATGAAGGGGGTTAACAAGCTGAACCGAACGGATAATTAATGGACCCAAATAAAATCATCAAAGAAGAAAAAAAGAAATACTACTGCAACTACTATTTTTTTCACAATATCCGCGACCAACCACAAACAGAAACCCTGCTCAGTGCGTTTTAGTCTTTACTTGTCCTTATTTATGTCAAATTGCACTCGCTAATCATTTGATGATAACCTATACAAATACATTGACCAACTATGAAGCCGATTGGTCTTCCATCAGCTGGATGAGATAACTTATTGAGGGTTTATATTTTTGCTACATTAAGCTTAATAAATTTTCTTTTCTCTTAAGCCACGGTACGTGGCTGAATAACCTCATGTAGTGCGAATAATTTTTAGTCTATCAGGAAACATTAAAAAACAGAAATAAGAATAGGAAGTATATTGATGATATTGAATTTCTTTCATCGGAACTGAAGGTTTGATTTCTTTAATGTATTTAAAATTTTCTTCTTAGTCTGAAATTATTCGTTCTTAAAATTTGATACAGGCATCTGCCGGCATTTGGTTGTACCTTCTGATAGCTATAGTACTGAGTTGTTTCATGATCTTCATCATTCCACACACGGCCTTCTTGAAATACCTTATTTGGTATCTATTGGTTTTCCTTGAACTGCTCTGAATGTAACGCCCTTCCGCGTTAAAGTTGAGAAAATCTCTCCTGATTGTCAGGACAGAATGCGGAATAAAGCTACCATAGTTAAATTTATTCTAGTTTTTCCTGTTGAGCCAGGTGGCCTATATACCGGTTTTTGTGGGAAGAAATTTTTCCCACGATCCACAAGCGACCTCTCGGTTGATTACTTACAGTGATCTCGCCGCACCTCTTTATAACCAAGAAA
>OMLO01004951.1_pt1 | contig 11175 bp, 4 predicted proteins | sample 1674811 | NCBI WGS metagenome assembly OMLO01 (sample SAMN06265003, study PRJEB25207) | coral metagenome | isolation source: Coral host | place: Mexico:La Bocana,Puerto Morelos, Mexico | collected 2008-11-13 | reverse complement strand
CAGCAGTTTCATCAAGAGGCTGAAGCACCACCCCTCCCTCCTGAGGAGGAGCCAGAACCACCACCACCAGGGTGGGCCGATGTACATCATGCTGAAGGCAACCAAACAGTTGATAACATTGAAACCGTGGCTATGGATGACGAAGCTGTAGAAAGCAATGGCACTGAGATTGAAGGAGAAAATAACAGAAGCCATTTTGAACATCAAAAAGAAAGAAAGGCTACCATCACCCAAGATTACAACCACCAACCAGCAGCTCCCGTACTTCCTGGAATGCAGACCTTTGATCATAACCATGGCTTCAATAGGCCCCCTCCACAGCCATTCAGTCATGTTGCTCCCCAGCCTATTGACTATGGGCATGGGCAGAGTGTTGATTATGGCCATCAAGGCCCGCTTGTTCCAGGTGCTCAGGTTTATGATTATCAACCTCAGTATGATAGTCACTATTATCATCAGCATCCTTATGAAATGGATCGGCATCATCCTAGGTTTGCACCTGAACATGACAAACCTAAAAGCCACCCTCCGGTTGAAACTCTGCCTGATTTAAGTGGACTTAGTGGTAAGTTTTATTGGTGATCATCTGGTTTAGGTACAGATACAGTCTTGGGTACTGAATTTCTGAAACAAATGCCAAATGTCAACCAAGCTACATGTGCAAACTTGGTACAGTGTCCAAAAACGGCTATAATACAACACAGATTTGTGGAAATTTGAGTTTCATTGACAAAGTTCATACATGTTTTGTAAGGAAACAGGTCCTGGAAGAAAAATGTGGTTACAGGAATGCATTATACAGGCAATGTTGCCAAGTAATCAATACATCTAGTGGGTATGCTATTTGTAAACAGCTAGTCATGTGTGATAACATGCATAAAACTACTTACATTACAAATCAACTTGAAGACACCAGAGTTCAAAGGGAAAATGTGTTGTTCACACATTGATGCATGATTGCCTTACTCCTGGTCCATTGATCTAATTCTTGCTTGATTTCAATCTTTTCCCAGATGTTAAGAAAAAAGCTTTACCCATGTGGATAAGGGAAGGCCTTGAAAAACTGGAAAAGAAAAAGCAGAAGAAACAGGATCAAGGAGAGGAAGATGATTCAAAGAAATCCAGCGTGAATTTATCAGCATCTGGGTCATCTAGCATCGCTGGTTATGATCATGGAAAGGTTGATTCCCCTGTGCGAACACCGAAAAGCAATGATTCTGATGAGGTACATATACTTTCATTATTGAAAAAGACTAGAGTTATTAATTTTGTCACAAAAGAAGTATGTTATTTTATTGTTGCAAGACCTGATTTATAAACAAATTCTTGGTTTAATGTTCTGTGCTGTACTGGCAGTTTCACTTTTGGTGGATGTAGTTGTCTAATTTTACTTGCACTTTTTATTTGGCTTTCTTTATAATATTTATACATGTACAGCTGTAAGTTGGGTTGTTTGAAAAAGTCAGCATAGTAGTTAAAAGCAGTAAGAATTTATTAATGATAATCATTACAAGTTTTATTTTTGGTAGTAACATGTGTTTGTTGTAATTATACTGTAAAGCTTCCTGGGCAACTGGTGAACACTGATGCTGTACTGTACTGAAAGTTCTGTTTGTTATTGGCTTTCTCATAGAGGCCAAAATACATGTACATGCTAGTTACATGTTTAAAAAACACTTTCTTGTGGTGTACCATGGAATATCCTACAAATGACTTGATTGAAATGATTTTTTGGCTTACACACTCACCTTTACTGCATACCTCACCAAATAAAATAAAATGGCCAACTCGTTTTTATTGACAGACAGACAGCCTTTATTTATAAAGCACAATAAAGACTCGGTAGCTTATGCAGTCTTGTATAACAAATGAAATTAAATTGAACTTAAAAGTGGCCAACTCAATCTACGTGACATTTGCTTCACTTCCTGTTGCATTTTTGAGATGAAAATTAAGGTGAAGTGAATACATGTAATTTGGCTCTGATATGACTTACATTTGCCTTTACTTCAAGCAGAACTGATTACTGTAACAGTCTTTTGTACATGTATGGCCTGCCGGAATATGAACTCAATAAACTATAGCGTGTGCAGAACATGTGTGCTAGATTAATATGTGATGAAAGTAAATATTGTCCCATTACTCATTTATTAGTGGATTTACATTGGCTGTCTGTAAAGTTCAGAATTGAATGAAAAATCCTGTTGATTGTTTTTAAGATGTTTTTTTTTTTGCACCTTCATACTAAGTTTTCTAATTGCTCATAAGCTTGTTTCTAAATATAATTCGAGAAGTTCTAGAGACAGTACCCTACTTACACGTAGTTATACAAATGTTAACAAGGCAACTCTCTGTGATTGGGCCTTTCTGTTTGCTGCACCTAAGCTATGGAATGTTCTGTCAAGATTTTTCATAAGAGAGAGACTCACTTCCTGAAAAAGGCATGATTTTTGTGCCACTTAGATTATGTGATTGTATTTTTAGCTTAGATTATAAATTATTTTTAGCTTACAGTTTTAAAGATTATGCTGGTAGATTTATGTTTTAGATATTTTTTCCTCTCTGGCCCATTTGAATATATTTGTATAGATATTTGTGTCTTTTAAGGTTTGAAATTAAGTTTATTTAACTATACTTGAGAGAACCTGGAAATGGCACCCTTTCTAAATTTCTGCACGAATATCACAGTGCACCATGTGTGTAGGTAGGGTGTGATACAGTAAACACCCGCATATAAGAACACACGATTTCGGAGGTCAGGCTGATTTCTCGTTTGTCAGGTTCTTAGTGACTAATCAGCCTCAAAATCTTCTTAAATTGTTCTTAAATTTTTATTTAGTAATACTATGCAAAACGTGTTGCCAGTGGTATAGTTACCATATTTTAGGAAAATAAAATAAATTTCTGTAATTTGATTATATTAGCAAATGAACACAATCAATAAAACCAGCCTAGATGAATAAATATTAATGTAACAATCACTGGTGAACATGAACAAGTAAATACATCTGACAGCAAACATAAACTTACATGTTTTTTAATTATGACGCTATTTCCATTTTACAAGAACATGTTGCAATTTTCAGGCTGATCTTGTTCTTTTAAAAATGGGGTTTTATTGGCCGAATTTCAGCCTGTTGTTCTTAATCCATTTGTTCTTATATGCAGGTGTTTACTGTACTGTTGAGTACACAACACTTTTCCTGTTTTCCAGTTGACTGCATTTTCTATGTTATGGTATAAAATGTAATTTGAAACCCACTGACTGGCATGTCTCAATGTTATTTAAAGGAGAGTGATACTGAGAAAACGGACCACCCATCATTGGCAGAAGAAAGTGATCATGATAGCCACAGCAAAGGCTCTACTCCCAAGAACAGACATTCTAAGGAAGTCTCCTCGCAACACAAGAGGGTACAGTCATCAGATGAGGAAGAGGAGGAAAGGACGGAAGAGGAGAAGCAACAGGAGCTAGTGAGTTAACTGTATATTAATATTGCACACTACATGCAGAAGTTTACTATTTCCTTTCACACATAAAGAATGACACATTCTAATTGGTTTGGGGCTGACACTAACTTTTTACACCACTTCTCAAAGTTCATTTCAAATTTAACTTTCCATCTGGAAATTTTACTTTCCAAAATGGACTGCTTTATCATATCTATCAGAGGCTGAAGGAGGAATTCAGGCAGATTCAATTGCACCATGTATTATCGTACCCAGACATACTCGGCAGCTTTGTCAATACCCCAACATAGTGGAATGATAGATGCTGGGAGTAAGCTTGTCCTTTTAAATACAGTGAACCAAACAAAACTCCAAGTAAAAGATGTAAGAAGCTCTCTCAGCGTATTGCTGTTCTTCCTTTTAAAAGAGCGAATAGCATATTACAAAAAGATGATCAAGAAAGTAATGTTCTATGGGTGAAGAGTGTGGTTGCCGTCTTCTCTTGGAAACTTACAGAGGGTGTTTTGTCTCCAGAAAGGAGCTGTGCATGTTATTTTTAACGCTGGCATGCGAGCAAACAGTGTTCACTTTGAAGTGAAAGTAAATATAATATACAATGAACAAGGCACATTGTATATGAACAACCTCTAAATTTTATGTAACTTTGACATTAATTATCAAAATAGTCGTCATGGTTTTATAAACTTTGCTGTCCTCATTTAAAACAAGAATCTGAGGTAGGGAGATCATTTCACATACATGTAAGATCAGCAAGACTTTGGAACTTCAATGTTTTAAAGAAAACTGCAAAAGTATATAGGGCGTTGTTGACTTTTATGGATCTTATTGATAGATTGGTTGACTGGATGCTTAGGAAAACATGTGCCAGCATGTCAAGATTGGGTTTGGTTTTCATTCTGATTGGATAAAAAAGTGGCACAAGATTTGGGGACCAATTGTGTTACTTTTTTCACACGTGTAAATGAATGTCTACTGAAAATTCTGTCATGTCCTCTGCAGGATTATTAAATTTCTTTAGCTAGTTCTTGCAATTCAATGTACAGGTGTTGTCATTGGTTTTGCTACCTCTGCTCTTTCGGTGTCCCATCTTTCAAGCAGTGATTGACTAGAGTATTAAATATTCCCCCTGCATTGCATGTCACCTCCAGTCCTTCACATGTTTTACCCCACTGGCATTTAATAATCTATTTTGCCAGAACCCATTTTTAGACCTGGGTGGAAGAGGCAATGTCACAGCGCTGTGTTAACAAAGTACACAGTGCAAAATAACCCTATAGTTGGGGCTTGGGTCAGTGCATCATCCATGAGGGTGCAACATCTCCGGCAAGGGAGGCAAAACATAACTGTGCTGCAAGAGTAGTTTCTATCATTTAGACTAGTAACTTTCAATATTTACTTAAGCCAACTTCGATCATGTACATGTACTAAACACAAACTGTTTCTGTTTGATTTCAGATGGTAAATATCCGCAAACTGCTGACAGAAGTTCTTTTAACGGTAACTAATGAAGAGGTGACAAAAATTGCTCAAGAGACTTATAATGAGGCACTCCGAGGTATTCATCCACTTATGCTTCTCGGTATTGCATTGCAAGTCTCTGCAGGTATTCTTTCGTAACCGCATTCTATTTTCCAAACATTTTTGTAGGTCCTGCTCGACAATTGCAGCATTCTGGAGGCCTGGATGCTCTCCGTGGAAAGGGAGGCTATTTAGGTATGTAGTGTATACTCGAGTACATCTAAATTCTTTTATAGCTGTCATCTGGATCATGTCGCTTATTATGTGACGCCCGTAGACATGTGACTGTAAAGGAGACTTGCCTGGTAATTATGCAATAATAAACGGAAATTTGTACACTTTACTCTTGGATTCCTTGGTCGAAGACATTTATTGCTACTTGGAGTTTCATGCTTGCTGCGAAGCAATCATCAGGCAATCTTTATTTAAATTATATTGCCCTAGTGTATCTATTGAGCACTTTAATAGCTGATGAAGTCTTCAATTCATTACCTTAATATATTACATATATCTCTTAAATATTTACGTACCATTCCATGACTGATTGTTATCAGAACGGTCAGAGTTTTGAGTGACTGAACGTTGTTTCAGTGACTCAGCATGTTTCACAATGAGATACGATTTGTAGTTCTTTGAATTAGCTTTCTATAGTGGAGTGACTGATAAACCCAAAGGAAATTACTCTTTAGTCTCTTTGTGAGTGTCCTCGTTTGAACTTAACCTGTAGACAAGTTCATAAGACGCCTCCCCTGCTATCGTATATAATTAACACAGTTTTTAACTATTGGTGTATTGCAGTAAGGAAAAATTCTCTGCACGCTATAAAACGTGCGATTAAAAAAAATCGTAATTGACTTCTTAGGGCTGGGAGGTTACGGTTCGGATAGTGAGAACTCATCAAATGAAGAATCAGGAGAAGAAAAGCCTTACGCGGATGAAGATAACAGAAAACATCAGAGCGCTGACATGGAAGACGATGGAAAAATGCGGAGAAGCCGCTCACGCAGCCATCCTGGAAGAGGAACACGCCGCCAACACGAGTCCGCTTCCGAGAGTGAGGAAGAGGAAGATAAAAAGAAAAAATATCGCGACTCTGGCGAGAAGCGCTCCAAGAAGGAAAGGCGGCATCGGAGCCCTTCGTCTTCGAACAGCGATAGCGAGAGCTCTGTTTCGGTCCACGAGAAGAGTCGTCGGAAAAAGCATCGCCGGCGAGACAGGAGTGAAAGCTCGTCTCCGAAGCACAGAAGACGACATCGGCGACATCACGGAAAGAAAAGCCGGTCACGAAGTCGATCTCCGAGGAAGCACAGCAGCAGTAAAAAGAAAAGAAAGAGCGAGAGCGAGTCGGCGGAGAGCGACACAGAAAGCAGAACTTCTAGTAGGCATAAATCTTCGAAACATAGTCGGGAATCTTCGCAGAAGGACAAAAAGCATCGTCGGAAACGAAGATCTTCCAGTTCGTCGTCGCATAATGAAAGGGACGGTAAGAAGGACAGAAAACGTAAGACGTGATCATACCGGCGACCATCAAGGTGGATTTTATTTTGTTTTTCTTATGTGCGTGTGATTGTTGTAGTAATTTTGCGTCTTGCACTGCCTTGACTTGACTTGTAAGGTGTGTAATTCATCGAACGAATCAGATGCTAACACAGTATGTGTAGTTTCAATGGTGGACGATGTTTTCACACGACGGGCAGATAGTTGTGAATGGTGTTTGGGCCCTTAAACAAAAATGCTTTCTCCTGAATCCCTCTAGGCAGTGAAAGGGTTCTTCTTTCAGATTTCCCTCGAAAAAATGAAAAAAAAAATGTTGCGACTTTACTTCCGGAAATATGACAAACCGGGGCACAAAGATTTCCGCCTTACTGAGGTTGAAATCTACTGTTAATGAACTTGCCCGGGACCGATACAGATTTTCCTCAATAGCCGGACATCTTTTTGTGCCCTAAAGCTTTGCCCCCATATTAGAAACTACCGGAGACTACGATTAAAACTTCCAAACTGTAGGCTTGCTCTGCACAAAGCGCTGTGTTATCTAATTACATGCAACGTACCCGCGAAAACTCAATACCGGCCAGCAGCAGATCAGAGAGCGCATGTTTGTGTACTTAAGTTATTCTGGTTGAATCTCCAACTGCTCTCTCAAGAAGGGGGAGAATTAGCCATTCGATCAGCGGCGTCTGTAAACTTAGGGAAAAGGTGGGTGGTTTGGGCTTGCAAAAATCAACCGTTGTGTTCGTCATTCGTTCATCTTTTCGTTACAAGAGTTGTTTGTTTGAATGTGGCAGTGTTCAAGACTTAAAGGTCCCTTCTAGATTGAAATGTGCTAATGATCCATCTGTCGCTTTTCTTGCAGGCGAATCACGCAAAATGGTATACCTCCGGAGCAGAGAAGTGTAGTTCCTGTTTATTTTATTGAGAATAAGGGCACAGTTCTACCATTGTCCCTTATGTTTAATTGGTGAGATTTTTAACGAGTCCAAGAAAAGTGAAAAGAGTTCAAGTCAGCATTTCTGCTGAAATCAAAGAGTTATTGAGTACACTGTACAGTTCTAGAGATCGAATTAAATAATTTTCTATTCCCCTCATTTTGCAGTCAGTTTCATTTATGTTTTGTTGGTTTCATTAAGCCTGCGTCAATGCTCGTCGATAGTGAAAACAAATACTGGACTTTTTGCACTTGCAGAGTGGGAGAAAAGGGGAGCTGTTGGCTGGTCGACATAAAGGCCATGTTGAAGTGACCCTCTACCAGAAATTTCCAAGATATTTAAGGGGATAGCTAGAAGTTTCCGAGATATTTAGAAAACATAAAAAATATATACATTTTTAGTAGAGGTTTTGTTGTGTAGTATCGCTGAGTATTTTAACGAGTCGTGCCGTATTTACAACGAGTAAAAATCTCAGCAATATTACAGAACAAAACGTCTTATAAGAGATGTATTATCCAACACGTCAAATTGTTTTGTCCGTGTTTGTTTGTTGTTTTGTTTTTACATGGTTTTCGTTTCGTAATCAATGTTTTGGAATGTTCCGTGACCCGGATTTTGCTTTATTTCCAAGTGGCGTGGTTTCATGGATTTCATGCATTCCTGTTTTTCTGAATCCTTCCGCGCGCGCTCTGATTGGTCAATCAGCTATGCTTTATTGTGCCAGTAAACCCATGGAAATTTCGCGCGTCTTCTGAATTATTATATAAAAGCAACAGACCACAAGTTTTTATGGTTCATAGGCTGATAAGCTACTTGTGATGATGAACTACTTGTGAAGAACACTCGAAGAATTCGTAAATCACTCGCCTGCAGCTCGTGATTTACAAATTCTTCTCGTGCTCTTCCAACATCCCGCGTGGTTTATCAGCCTATAAACAATAGAAACTTGTGGCCTAATGACAATCGCCCACTTGCGCCAGAGATATCCTTACTGAACCGCGTAATATCGAGCACAAAGGCGACATTGAAGCAGGAAGTTCTGAGTTATTATTCACTGTATTGCAGTTTACAGATGCATTACCAAGTAGACTGTAAGAACGACGGACGGAAAAAAAACTCGGCGAGCTCGAAAATTAGTCAAACTTGTCAGGAATAACCCAAGCAAACCATGTTGTGTAATAAACATAATGTGTCCAACAACATTTTAAGGTGTGTACCTGGGCTTTTCCTGGGCACATGGAAGCTAGGTAAATTCCCAGAAGCTTGCGATATAGAAGGCAAATCGGATGATGAGCCAGCACCGGGCCCATCGGTTACTCTCTCTGTGCATGCCCAAAACGGTTTTTGGAGAAAAATGAGCACACAGTTAACATCAGTTAAAACCAGGATTCTTGCGATCTTCGGTCGCGGCTGACCGAAAACGCGCAGGCTCCGAACTCGAATTTATACGGACTTTTGCGCGTCTGGCTGGCACGTACGAATTGATCCTTCCAGTAGCCGTAACTCGCCGATTCGAGCCGTAAACAACGACTAAGGTAAGTTTACGTTTAGGTTAAACTCTGTACATTTTGACAGGGAATTTGTGTAACTTAACGGTGTTCCAACACATTTCGTTATACTCCGATCGCGCCGACCGTACACTTGTTTGAAGTATGTTTGTTTGCTATTAGAGTGCCAAAATTTTATTTCACTTAAGCGCCATTTATATGGTCCGAAACAACCCTTCCCCCGAGTTACTCTGGGTTAGTTAACCTTTCTTTGTATCGTCGTAAAATATATCAATGACCCCGAGCTGCCTCGTGGGGGCCGAGACAACTCGGTCGGGTGGACGAGTTTCGGGGCAACTCTCGGCGTAGCGAGTGAAACGAAACGCCTAGATATTGAGGGATAAAGCAGAAATTTGTATCAAAGAAGTGAAAATTACCTTTTGCAAAACCCACTGCGATCGAATGACCGAGGGAAACTCAATGAACGAGAGACATCTGCATGTAAACGCTCGCTAAAGTTGTTTCAAGGGGAGAGTTGTCTCGGGTCCTCGAGACCATACAACGATATCTGCCCAACACATCTTCTCACTCGTCCACTCGATCACGAATTTTACTTGCAGAGCTTAAGGTATGTTTCCCTTTAGCGGGTGTTTCATAAAAGTGAGAAGACGATCGAAAATAACAGAGCAGAAATTGGTAAAATTACTATAACAAAGTACATAAGACTGAATAAGTTGAAGCTGTACTACGTAATCCTCGGGACGTGTCTCAATGATAATTTTTATTTGGCTTTTGGCAAATGCTCCATTTTCGAACTAAATCGAAGCATAAAATTTGCTTAGTAGTGGATTTCCCAGTTGTTCTAGCTATACATATCGTGACTTCATAAATAAACGAACGATTGACCTTGTCTGTTTTGTAGCAACGTATGGCTTGTAGTTTGTACTGTGCAATCAACACACGTTTGGAGATCGTGTTTCAACATATTATTCGCAGGCCCTGAAGCACATGTATGTACGTAAGCAGAATGGCCAATGCGTAAAATTTTTCACATCAGTTCTAAGCGTAAGTACAGAAAATCTCGAATTTAGTACTGAACATCGCGAATTTTATTGTTAAGTTGGAAGGATTTTTCTGGACAAACGTGCAGATCGGCCGATTTGCGTCAAGAATGGCTTGACTGGTTCCACTCACATGGAATTCTAATGAGCAAATATCGCTTCAACAGCGAAGATCGCCGCGTTTTAATTTCGCAAATTACATTTCCCGTAAGAGTCCTCAGCTTGCCTATAGCTGTTAGCTCTAAGAAGGTCGTGTTTTCTAACATGCTCATTACTTGGGTACGGGGTACAATTGAAAGATTGAGTGCGACATTTCGAAACCCGTGCGTTTTACGTGACAACGAGGAGTGACTGAAGATGTGCGATCAGTCTTGTCAGTAACGCAATCTAAAGGTTGCTATAATGATGAAAATGGAAGTCGGGTGTTGCGTTCTTTCGCTTCAAGTTGAAATCACTAGCAACTACACAGTGTATTACCCCATTTTTGAAGCTGTTGTATTTGATTGACTCATTGGCTTGGCTGTGGATGTAAGAACAAGAAATAAACATTGATGGTGTTCGTTCTTTCGTCTTTATATTTTGCAGTGACTTGGCAGTAGATGTTAGGAATTGAAAATAATAAACAGTATGGGTGTATCTTTGGACTATTCATTTAATGGCTGGTTTGGTTTGTTGTTTTGCTAGGCAGTGGAGCAAATCGACCCATTGTTTACTTCACAATGCTCATTTCGCAATGTATTTAATTAGCTGGCGGTCTCCGCTTTCAGCGAACAAAAGCTTGCATGAAAATAATAAGAGTGACTCCTCTCAGACTTCATAACACTGATAAAGAAAAAAGAGTTCATTCAAATCTATAGAAAATCAGGAATGCTGCTCCAATCACGTAACTATGAGTGGTTTCTTCAAATACCCAATTTGCTCCCGAAAAAAAATCGACGCATATCTTTTACACGGATTACACCGGTAATTAAAAAGTAATTACCCGAAATCCAAATGCTTAGCGTAAAACAACCGTAAAACCAATTGATCCTGTCACAGCTCAGTTATACGTAAAAGAAATTCCCTGGATTATGGCCAACTTTCACTAGCCTTTGGTTAAAATTAAACAATATAATTATAATAATAATAATATTAATAATAATAATAATAATAATAATAATAATCATGAGAAGTTGTAGTTAACACTGCTAAAGAGTGCTCAATACACAT